>Ga0325411_1002803_pt1 | contig 19668 bp, 14 predicted proteins | sample PopdelMetagenome_13_FD_206181 | JGI IMG/M metagenome (GOLD analysis project Ga0325411, IMG submission 206181) | Populus deltoides microbial communities from Bellville, Georgia, United States - Xylem-PdIQD-R4 | ecosystem: Host-associated > Plants > Phyllosphere > Stem > Wood/Secondary xylem...
TTAGTTGATGAGGTGCTTGTTAAATGGACATTAATTAACTGACCCAAACACCTCTTCAAGTTAATTATAATAATAATATTAGGCCTGTTAATTATAATTAATTAACGGCTGACAATTATATTATCCATGATTACAGCAAGATCTAAGATTTGTTAATTTTTAAAAACACACAAAACAACAACAAAAAAAGCTGCAGGGAGACTTATAATTTGAATCTTATGCAAAAGATATTTAATAAATGGCATCCAAATCTCAAAAAATAGTTTAAATAGTTTGTCCTGGTCTTACTCTAGTGATAAAATTACAATATTGAAAAACAAATATTACTATTTTAATAAACTTGCATAGTTATGATGAAAACAAATTTATTTGTATTTATTTCATTAATAATTATATGGCGTTAAGATATAAAAATGGTTTTACTTAAACAACTTATTATTTAAAAGTAGCAATATTATCATTTACTTAATTAAAATTTATGAAATATATATATGATATATATTCCATTGTTCACAAATAAAAAGAAAAAGAAGAAAATTAAGATCACAGACCACGTCTAACTGGAATGGTCCGAATATGAATTATAGCATAAACTATAAGAATTAGGGTGAAACGCAGCATTGTTCATGTGAAGAGTAAAGTAGCTGGATTTTTTTTTCATTTAAATTTTATTTTTATTGAATCTTTGATGAAATTATGTTTTAAATTATGGCAAAAATATGTTATTAAAAGAAAAAGGACCGAAATATAAAAAATAAAAAATATATATGGCTAACCCAAAGTTTATGATAATTTTTGTTTCAATCAAAAAGTTTATTTTGTTTGTTTTTAATTCTCTGGATTAGAAATGATAGAGAAACTTGCTGAAAAATAACAAACGAGACAGAAAATAATTAATTGTTATCATGATTTCAGCAATCAAAATATCCAATCGTGCTCTTGAAAAGATATTAACCAAAATATCCACTTAATATTAGCAAGAGTCTTTTACGACCCATCATTATTTTTTTAAATTTTATCCTGTTGTTTTTCTAACAATACATATTTTTATTATTAATATAATTATATGTTGTTTTATTTATTTTATAACCTCTTTCCATAGAAATTTTAAGTTTACAAATGATGAAGTTGCCCATATAATAACACATTGGTGATGAAATTATCGATGGAAATGTCATAGTTTCAATAAAGTTAAGTTTCTAAAAATCTTAAATGGAAACACATGATTGATACATGATTAGGAAAGTTAAAGGTTAGTGTATAGTTAAAATGTTACCGACAGAATAGCCAACAAAACAAGAATCACCGATGAAAGATTTTTCAATGAACAAAAACAATTTGTGATCCCGTTGGTATGAGTTAGGCCGATGGAATTAGTATCAAACTATTGATAGAATATTTCATCGATATATTATAAAATTCTGTAGTGGAGTGCCATCAATTTCCTTCTAGATATATATATAAAAGTTATTTTATGAAAGATGAAAAGGATTGTGCATGTCTAATGTGTGGCCAAGTGCATGGTGACCTCTTAGAGCAAATTGCATAGTTTCGACTAGATATTATATCCATAAAAGTTCGAAGAGATGAACTTTGTTCGGCATCTTAATTTTTAGTTTTAAGCTCCCACTTACAGGCATCAATGATCAATCTATATTTCTTCTCAATTTGGTGTCTACGTACAAATTTCATGGACCACTTTCCATGCAACTTGCCGTGGTTTCTGCCTTTCATATCCCACTTTAATTGCTATCATATGCTAGCTTTGTAGCTAGGCTTGGCTTAGGCAAGAGGTAGTGTATATTTTCCAGCTATCATTTCGAGTTTGAATTTTTTAAAAAGAAAAGGTGAGAAAGAAGTTCCTCATAAATTACTACAAAATTCCAATACGAATAACCTATTTAATATTCAAAAATTATTTTCTCATGAACACACTCGTATGAGTACAATTATTTTTCCCAGAAATATATTAATAGTTAAAAACAAAAGGTGGATAATTGTATTCTATCCTTCCAAAACAATCAAATTTTTCACCGCAAAGCTTTCACTCAAAAAAATATATTAAAAAATAATATAAATTATATCTTGAAGTTTTATTTAACTTAAACTACTAAATAGAGATAATTCTTTTACAATTTATGACTCTTAACCCTTCATTCAGTCATCCCTTTATCAACTGTGTGAAGAAATTCAATGTCAAGTTATATTTATAATATAAAGTAATTATATTTATTTTAATGCACCTACATAATAAAATTGATTAGCAAACTTGAATAACCCCACAACATATATAGAGGCTAGCTAGGGATTAGGCATGAATTAAAATCTTGACAAATGAAAAGCTAGTCGATCGAGACAAGAAGATCACAAAAAGATTATATTTAGTGGGTTAGCTTCTAAAATGGCTCAACCAACGTAGAGTTGTAGACTAAGTGCTATATATAAATATATATATCTAATTTAGTCTGTGCTTGATTTTACACTAAATTACATTATTGAATGTATTTTGTGGTTTTTATAGATTGGATGAGATCAAAAGTCAATGGATTAACATTCAATCTCATCTAGGTGGGGTGAAAAACTGTTAAGACAGGAAAATTCTTTAGAACTGGTTATTCGGTTTTTTAATTATTCTACTCAAAAACTTAAGTTATTTTATAATTTTCTAATTGTACTACATTTTAATATATTTTTTCAAATGAAAGTATTTTATATTTAAAATTTATACAAATTCATAGTTGCCTTGTACTTAATTTTATTAATTTAATAAAAAAATATAGATGATAAGATTCGATCCCGTAATTATTAAATTTATCATATCATATTATAGAATTATTTTAATCCAAAATTTTTTTAAATTAAATAATATCAATATCTCACTATTAATAGTCAACAATTTCTAACTTATCCTTCACTTTTTTTTTATCTAAATATAACCGTTGGTCCCGTAAATTATTATTATTATTATTATTATTTTAAAATTTATTAAATTCCATCGTTATATACACGCTTATTGGATATCTTTAACACTCTACCTTCCAACTATTTTCTTACATCATTAACACTTCATCGTTCAAAAAAAGCAAAGGACATTATCTTTTAGTGATAATTGCTAAATCATTTTATTCTATTTTTTTTCGAATATTTTCTATTTAAACGTGTGTATTCATTTTTAATTTTTGTTATTTATTATTGCAAGCTCTGTGCTAGAAAAGTGTGATCAATTAAGTATTTTGGTTAATTTTAATTTAAGAATTGATGAGTTGTTTGCTAAATGGACAACTAAAAAATAAATATTTTCAAACACTTTTTTTTGTTAAAAAATAATATAAATCATATATTGAGACCTTACCTAACAGCTTAATCTTTTGGATTGAATTGCTTCTTTAACATGATATCAGAGCACAAGATAATCACGAGTTCGAATCTCATCATCCCTATATGTATGATAAAAATTAAGCACAAGGTAGTGTTGGCTTGTGCAAGCTTCAAGCCCAAATGACTTTCACTTGAAGGGATGTGTTAGAGAATAATATAAATCATATATTGATCAGACGCTACCTAACAGCTTAAGTTTTTTGATTGAATTGGTTGTTTGACACAAGTTAATTATAAAATTAGTGCATAAAATGGTTGATTTTTTTTAATTTGAATACTTGTATGTATTTTCTATTAAAAGAAATTTTTGGGTTAAATTGTTTTTTTAACACAAGTTAATTATAAAATCGGTGCATAAAATGGTTGATTTTTTTTTAATTTGAATACTTGTGTATTTCATTTATTTTCTATTAAAGTATTCTATCCTGTCAAGATTATATTAATTTGACTCCTTTTATATCTTTCCATTTTTTCTTAATGTTTTGACTTTTTTATTGTAATCTTTTTCTTTAACTGGTGTATTAATTTTATAAATGAGATATTTCATGATGTGTCACATAAAGAGGATTAACTTCTCTTTTTTTTTCCTTTTTGGATTAGCATCTCAACTCAACAAAAACTAAGCTTCAAAGCTCAAACCAGATGCGATCTGAACGTCCGTGGATGAATATTTTTCTTTCATTTTGGGTTATTTCTTCAGGGTTTTTTTTTTAATGAAGTTTTTGGGTATAGTTGAATATTTGATGTCGACACATGCTTGACCAATGAGCACAGTGAACCATGCTGGGTGGGAAGAAACAGTTGACTTTAATTTGCAAAGAAAGTCAAAGGGACACTGTTACATTACAGGAGACGGTCATTTTTGGAAAGCACAGTTGAAAGGGATTCAACTGTACACAGCATTTGAAAATGTAGAAATGAGTTTAGAATTTATGGATATAATGGAAGTCATAAGTGTCTAGCTAGTTGCATCTTGTTTGATTCATTCAAGATATGATTATGACTGCATATTTTATGATATACTCCTTGTCTTGGTGTTGCTTTGTCTGATTCCTTCATGATATGATTGTCACTCTACTTATTTCTAGAGCCTTAGTTTCCATGGATGAGTTTGTTTTTTGTGTTATCATCTATGTTTCGAATGATTTTTATAAAAAAAAATGTAATCGTAGAGAACCTTAATCTTGGTACATGAAAAATAATTTTTTTTTAAAAAAAACAAGCCATTAAATAACTAATCCAGAGTTAATCCTTTTACAATATAGGTTAACAGGCACCTTAATCACGAGCTGTATAGAGCTAGTAATCGAAAGTTTACATGCATTCGTTATATAATAGGAATGGAAAAGTTAAAGGCAAGAAAAACCCATGAGATATCTCAGGTGACAACCAGGCATCTGCATGACCCTCTCATGGTTCAAATTACACTGAATGATGCCCTTTGGAAAGTTTTATTTAGTGAATTCGAAGTGAAATGCTGACAGCATTCTCACCTCGATAGTTAGTGACACTTGTCATTGGGCCGATGATATTGAGTCGAGGATATCACCAAATTTGATACCACAACAGCTCAGGACCAATTTCATGTCGACAGGTTTGGTTGCATGGTTCTTATGGGTGCACTCAATTTGTTCCAAAGTCAATCAAACATGGCTCGTGATGCTTCCTGTTGTTGCTGTGTTCAGCTTTGAAGTGAAAAGAGACAAGCACTGTAGCGTCATTCCTTGTGCGGGCAAACAAGAAGTATTTTTTTTCCATGGCACTCACTAGGTAGGGATTATAATGCAAACAAGATCAAATCTTCTTCTACATGGATCCCCACGATGTGTCTGGTCAAGTGGCCAAGTTGAAGGTGCACTTTATTGAGGATGTGAAATGACCATCTATTTGGAAATCTTTCTGGTTGCCGATGAGTAGTGGATACCAGACTCTTATCCATTTTTGTATTGCATGTGCAAAATGACCCAGGCCCAGGCTCTTGTCTGCTTTGCAATACAAGTTGAATAATCCCCTTACATACCAGGTCAACCATGGTCTAGCACTGTGCTACCATTTGTCTGGCTGTGACGGAGCCTAGCAGGTGCAGACGTGCACTAGACTTGCTGGCATTTATATCAAAATCCGGAACCTAGCCTACGCCTAGCATTCACAGGTTGTCTGCTTTGAAACTATGGATAAATATTGAGCTGTAAAGAAAGCTTGTGGGTTCCCTATTTCGGAGAGATCATATCAATCCATTCCGAAAATCTACTTTGCGTAATTTAGAAGAAACCTAGCTTTGTACACAAAGCTTTCTGGTGCGCACAAACAGAGCTTAAATGCTGAAGAGATGGCTAGTAATCACATCACCCCTGGTTACCAAACCATCTGGATCTGAATTGTCGGTGCAAGTCATGGAATCAAAGCAGGGGTTTCATGGATTTCCCACAGATCTCTCTTCCTGAGCAGGTTTTAATCAGATCACAGACTATTTGATTGTCCATGTTAAAGAATAAAAATCCTGTCTGTTTCTCTAATCAGAAGTTAAGCACTCGGCACAGGCCAGCCAAAATTGAACCGCCGCTCCCCTAAAAATCCACAAGATAATGTCCCAGCTAAAACAACCGCTGTGCATCCTGTCCTGCTGATAAGTTGATCTGCCGGTTGTAGTTAAGAAACCTTCCTTCTCTCCGATAGTAATAATTATAGTTAAGACACTAGATGACAATTTATGGTACAAAAATGGGCAAATCAAAGTCAGCACTCAATACTGGTAAGTGCCTTGCTGAGCACTGTTGTTGTAGGAGCTTGGTGGAGCATTGATATTTGTGTAGACACCTTGCTGAGCGGTCATGGAGTAGGGGCTTTGGTGTGCCCTCATATTTTGGTGCGGGCTCGGCTGAGCATTCATGTTTTGATAGGTGCTTTGCTGATTATTCATGTTTTGGTAGGTGCTCTGCTGAGCATTCATGCTTTGGTAAGGGTCCTGCTGAGCACTCATGGCTTGGTAGGTATCTCGCTGAGGATTCATGCTTTGCTGGGCTGTTACATTGTTTTGGTAGGAACCCTGGTGGGCACTCATGTTCTGTCCACCAGAGGCCATGAAGCCTTGATAAAAACCTTGTCCAGCAATCAAATGCTCGGAAGATCCATGATTCTCAACTTCAGAACTACCATAATGAGGATCTTGAAGCTTTGCCCTTCTCCCAGCAAACTGCATTTTGTAGAAAGTGATTCAAGAATCCTTTGCAAAAATAAAATTTCACAAATGTTTGTTAGTGTACAGAGCAAACAAAATTTCATAATATACTTCAAAAATTCCAACCGTGAAGTTTAATTTTATCAAATGTTTCAATTATACTGTTTTGAAAGCACCAGACTCAAGCCATTATTCATAGTGAGTTCCCCTACTTGTGTATGGCAATGACAGTGCAAATTCCTTCAGGGGACGGATATTGTCAAGGGCAAGGCCAGCTCCAAGACCATTACTAAAATCAACATGTACCCACATGATCAAGCATGGATGACATCGACTACACGAGATTATACAATAATCTGGAAATTACAACTCAATCTGCAGAGATATAACTCTAGACTGGTGTAGTAGGCAACAGGCAGTTGTATTTGTTTGGACTAATTAGGAATTTTAGATGGTTTCCTAATGTCTCTTAAAAACTCTCCAAAAAACTCACTTTCCTCTAGATGATCTATTTGAATTCAGAAACATTTGGCATACAACTCAATAATTTTACCAGTGTCGTCAGTACTGACAGTAAATGGAGGCATAATCTGGTATCTAGACAACCATAAAGAGGTATGAGAGATTTGGAAAGTGACACTTCTCTTTTTTATCTGAGAAATTGTGTTAAATGCAATTAAAATTATACCTGCAAATACTATCTTAATGATTTGAAATATTTTTGGTATCTAGACAGACGGATGGTACCTCAATTGTGTGTCTGTGTGGAGAGAGAAAAGGCCATTATAAGAAGGGAGACAACCAATAAAAGGCAGAATGAAGGAGAATTCTTAAGAGGAAGATTTTAGGAGCTCTTAGAATGGGCGATACTTTTTCATTGGTCGGAAGCTATAAATCAGCAAATTGGGTTGTGATTACTGAATTCAGAAGGCAGTAAAGCATGGACTACTTGCCAATGTCAGCTGTTGATATGTCAAGTGATTTATATTTATGTTGATCTGGTCTGCCGTGTCCCTGGCTGATGCAACCACTTAGTGGCATCATCAATCATCTAGCATACAATCATTGATGAACCATACAAGAACTTGAAAGTTCGTAAACTCTTATTGAAGGAAAAGCAGTTCCAAAACTCAATTACACAATTTGAAAAGCATGGGAAATATTTGTGGTTGTCTCAATAGTGTGTGTGTGTGTGTGTGTGTGTGTCATACCTCCCATGGGAGCAAATGAACCGAGAATTATATCAGACAAGAAGTCCAACATCTCAACAATTTTCAATGCTTCTGCTAAACCACAAGGGCATGTTATAAACATACCTCATCAGTAATTGAAACATCACGCCCTCCAGATCTCATAACAGAATTCATTCCATTAAGTGAATTATTGGCCTCCAAAACACGGTTCATACTACGAGAGTTATCAGCCTCCAAAACACGGTTCATACTTGGGTATCTGAAATTAGGAGAATAAAAAAGAACTCACATTATTATTCAAAAACTCACGTGTACTTGCAAAATATATATATATATATATATATATATCATCAATACCCCGTAGCAGCTGGAGGAACTGAATAGCTCTGAGGCTCATAATCACGTCTTCCCCCCTTCAGAAAAGCATAAAGAATAGGTATTATGACTGGGACATATCTTGACATAAAAATAATAAAACGTTAAAAACAGACTGCTCAAGAATCCTAATTAAGCATCTAAAAAACCAAACCATTAACTAGTAGTATATTCTGCTATGTGTATTTATTATGCGTATAAGTGAAAAGCAAACTCAGGTACAAGCAATAGGCATGATTTTTGGAATTCTTCATGAGAAAAGAGTAGCGAAGGCGAAATGGCAAACCATCTATATATTGAAGAGAAACAAACATTATGTGTTTGAACCTGCGTTTCGCCCACATTAGAGACACACACATGGAGCATATGCTTGACTTGCAGCAGAAAGAAGAAGAATTATGTTTAGTCAGATCAAACACTTGTCACTGTGACATATATAGATCAATTTGTAGTCTCAATTCAGACATTCCTCATTACCACATGGGACTGCGGCGTATGTTCAACCAAGATATTGTCTCAATTCAATTAAATCACTACAGAAAACGAATCTAAAAATACAAGTTATTGCCCAGAGTGTGGTAGAAATACAATAACTCCCAACAAGAACAGTCTATAACCGTTGTTAATGAGTTTATCACAAACACTTAGCCAGTAAGTTACGCAGTAAACATAAAAACTGCATGAACATGTAACAGAAATTACCCTGAGCGGTTCATATCCACCAGAGCTGCTAGCTGCCATCATACCAGATGGTTGGGGTCCTCTTCCTGGTAAGTTTCGTGCCGGCCCAAAGCCTGGGACAGGTCCAGCAGGCCCAGGTTCTGTTCCAGCATTTGCATCACGCAAAGTTCTTGCTCTGAGTCTGGATGCAATCTCTGCTAAAGCATCTTTAGCAACACCATAATTTCCAGATATCTGAAAAAACCAGTTCGAAATTTAGCTCAAGTAATAGCCAAGCTCCAAGGATATGGGGAAAACATCACAGAATCATCAGTTAAGACATTAAAATCAGCAAAAGATACATTCAACCACATCACCTGTACAAGCTCTTCATCATCAGATGCACATTTAGGCTTATCATTTTTGGGGTAAACACGAATGTCTGCCTGCAATCTCCTTCTCATTTCATTGATAACCTGACCTCCTTGTCCAAGGATGCAGCCAACCTTACTTGAAGGAACCAGAAGTCTAGTAATTATCATACCTTTTTCAGAAAAGTCACTTGTTTTATCCTGAAGCTGAAGAATTGCATCAATGGTTTGGGATCTCGGATTCCAGAGACCCTGAAAATATCAGTACAATGCTGTTGTTAATGTATGTCAGTAATATACAAATCTGCAGGCACTGCCAAACCTTAGGCATACAAACAAATAGTGATGTTTAAAGCAGCTAGACCTCAAAAGCAGAGACACGAATTGCACGTTCTTCTGACTCCGCTGAAGCATCCTCAACATGAATACTAGCTCCTGTCTCCTGCTGTACAATCTTAACATTAGAGCCTCCTTTCCCAATTACCCCACCAATCTTCCCAGTAGAGCACAAAATTTTCATTGAGAACTCAGCTGAAGGCTCCCTGCCATGTCCAGGAGGAACACCATTGAAACCACCTGGCCCAAATTCTGAAGGGTGATTCCCATATTCCCCCATCCATGGCATATTGTGGGGAGTGGAGTTACGATGAGGCCACATTGGATTTCCTGGTGGAAGCATGTTTGCCATGGAATCACTAGGAGGATGAAAAGTTCGACCACCATAAGGCATAGGAACACTTGGCAGTTTGTCCTTGCGCGGATTCTGATGCAATAGAATGGATATTTCATAAAGAGCCCTCTTTGCCACAGCTGGTTTTCCAGAGATCTGAAATATAGCTTTTGAAATTATACTTGGTAGGGAATTGCAAAAATAATCCACCTTTTTTCATAGATGAATGAAGTGGGGGAAATCCACATGCAACATTTCATAAACATGAACTTGGAAATGTTACAAAAACAAAAAAGGCAAGGCACACAGGCACAATGCCATGGGTTCCATAATAGAACGTCATAACATAAGAAATAATCATGCGGCAATCAAATTTGTGTCTCCATGCACACCAGTGCAAATGATGATGCTTTTGCATACAAATGCTCAAAAGCAGTAAGCTCACACAATCATCAAATAATATTCAACAAGTAATGAGGTATAATCAGATTCACACTATGATGGAAAAAGTTTACTGTTTGTAATATAAATGCTAAAGTTACACCCTCCTCAGCTTCCGCTTCAGTGCAATGCAATCAACACACACCATACCACCACATGCTTTCAACTAAGCAGCAGTTTAAAGGTCCAGGATGTATTAGGGTCAATAGTATGTGATACACAACAATCTAACTCAGGCTAGATGTTAACAACTAAGACCCTTGGTAATAACAGCAACAATCTGTTTGAAAATGTTGCCAACTTAAAGCTCAATAAAAGGCGCTAGATATACTACCCCGGCCAGATAATCGTTAGTTATAGAGAAATATTAAAATGTCTTTGGGAAAAACCAACAGGAGGAAAGTCTACCACGGTAATGGACATTGGTCATAGGAGGTTAAGCCTTCCAGAAAGGCAAGACAGCCAATCCTAGCAATGAAATAACCATCTTAAACTCCATCAGACAAAATCTTAGTCATCAAATTCAACCTGAACGAGACCCCCAAAAGCAGGTTATGCAATTAAACTAACGATTTAATGAATCTAAGAATTAAGTTTCACTGTCATTATGACCAATCTTATTGTGCTGTTTCATACTGCACAACAAAGGACATTTTTTTAGATTGAACCAGTTAAAAAGGAGTAGCACACTTGCTCCCATAAATATGCAAGACTATCCACCACATTTCTGACAGGATTAGGTATAGTATCAAAAAATAGCTTCAAAATTAAAAATCTCAACAAAGTGCAGTGGGGTAAGGGTGTAACCCAGTCACAGTAACAATCATAAGAAAATATGTAGTTGGTAAGTAAATTGTCGAAGCATATGATAATAGCATAGCAGACTATATGATGGGACCATGGCATAGCTCTGTCCTACCCCTAACCCATCGCTAAAAACTCCCCATGTGTAACTCTTCCTTTTCAGGGGTGAGGAGGTAAAACTTCTAATCTGGGTGGTGGTCACTAAATGGAGAAAGAGAACCTGATATTATGAATAGCTTATCTACTAATGTCAGGGAAAACCCCATCCATCTTATATTAAAGACACAATAAAGAATATGAGACAACACATAAGAAACATAAAATAAATACCAAAGAAAAAAGGGAAAGAGGTCAAAATACAAAACTAAATGCCCTTCATAAATGTTATTAATTCCCTAGCTATGCCAGTCTTCCTGCTTTAAATATAAAAATATGGTGAGGAAAGGTCACTCCACCCACCTCTTCTGCATGTCTGGCCTCATCCTTCAAACTTCCATGACCAACAAAATGCTAGGATCTTCTTGCAGGGGCATACTGATTTCAGTATGTATCTCTGAAACTCAAACTTGAAACTATAACCTTCCTTCCAATATAAAGAACATTCAGTCAAGCAAATCAGTTGATCTGTATTGGAAAAATCATTGTCACATCTTTGAGGAAAGTTCATGGTGATCACATATGTCAACTGCTCATGAGAAGTGAGCAAACAGTTGAAGAAGACCCATCTTACTAAGAGGACCTGCATTCCACCATGCTGATTCACAAGGCGGAACTCAAGTAAGAAATCTAGCAGTGCTTTGAAATCAGTAGAAAGCATAAAGATGTCAATGCCAAAGGTAGCCAAACAACGTTAACATATCCACTTAGGTAACGAGTCGACTACAGTACAATCCATTGGACAATAGGGTCATATCAAAAATCAATTGATCACTTTCAGATCATTTATGCGACTTCAATCAACCCACAATCTTCCACACAAGACATTCGTCTACTTGAGCTAATAATACTACTTTATTCAACTATTGGCACATGCATTAAAAGAATTCCAATAATCCTAATGGCCTTCTGGTGAAGTTTTTCTAAGTCCTTGGGTTGTTGAGCATCTCAATTAGCTTTACTCGTGTAGAAAAAAGCACTGAGGGTCAATATCTCACAAGCCAGTGAAAGAATATTTCCATATCCCATCTCATGTAATCAATTATAAACTCAAAGTGTTTGCTGGCACTTCTTAAACCCATCATACTGCAGTTACCATCAAAGGTTGCAGAGGCAAAAGGACATTTTGCAAACCAAGGTATTTCTTCTCGGATGCCATTTCATACTCAAATTATAAGAAAGACCAGACTGCAATTGGAAGAGCTGCATTAATGTTTTACCAGCGAAATCACAAACTTGAGATATAATGCAGTAGAAAAGGTTAAAGCTGCATCCTCAGCATTTCTTAACTAAAAAGAGTAGGCTTTGCAATTGTTCCTAATGATACTAAAAGTGAAACTTGATATGACTGGGCTCAGTACATCACAAGCCCAAAACTAGTTAAGCGTTCAGAACCGAACCACAGGCAAGTAAGTCTCCAGAAGGCACAGCCAGAAATCCTAAACATAGGAAAGAAAGCACTCCCTAATGGGTCTTCGCCTTAGCAATTAATTTACTGAAGCAATGATAGTCAAGTGATAGAACAGTAGGTACTTTATATTCCACCATGTCAAGTATTTTAATGTTCTCGAGAAACAAGGCAACCTTTTAAAGCCCTGTCATCTCATATAGTAATGCAAATGAATCCTGAGTCCTCCAACTTAACAACTAGTTATCTTGGCTCACTGACTACTTGAACTCTAAGGACCGAGAGCCCAAATAATAACAGCATTTGTCAAAAAGAAGGAATAAAAGAATCAGAACATCTTCCCCTGTTGAACATCCACGCAAAATAACAAAAAATCTTCTCTGACATGCATATAACACATTGCAACCTTTGATACATCCAAGAATGCAATACCACAAATGTCATGACATATCTTTATTGCAATCTCATGATGAAAATCAAATTAATACTTCAAAAAAGGTTCAAGAAAAATTACAATTCTCAAGCAATGCTAACTTAAAGCACAAGAGAGAGATCATGATTATCATCTTATATGTCAAATGCACAAACATGATGAATCCATATTACATAATGCCAACAAACGACTTTGGTATCTGAACTACTTAAAAATCTAGTAGACCAAAAAGGCCAACATAATAACTATAATTCAGTTACTAGGGGAAAGAATTGGAATAAAAGAAAATAAAATGCAGCGGGCCTTATGTTCAGTAAAACTCAATGTAGCAAAGAGAGCAACATATATTACCTGGACCAATTCATCAGTATCCATAGCACATGAAGGGAGATGATCAGCAGGAAGAACACGTATGTTCGCACCAGTCTCACTTCTTAATCTCTGAATAACATCTCCCCGTTTTCCCAAAACACAACCTACCATGTTGTTTGGAACAAGAAGTCTCGCGGTGACAGCATTGTTGTCATTATCATCATCCGACGCCATCCCACCAAAAAGATCCTCCTCAACAATCCGGTCATGAACTTTCAAAAGCGCATCCTGGGCAGCACAATGTGGCTCAAAGGCCTCCTGCTGTCCATTCCCCGCAGCCAAACCTTCATCGCAATCCATTTTCCTCGGAGGCTTATCAGAAGAACTATATATAATAATCACTCTCTCATCCGAACCCTGAACAGAATCAGCCACTGTAATTTTCGATTGCGTCTCTTCTCTTAGAGCTTTCACTATATTCCCACCCTTCCCAATAACACCCCCAATTTTTCTCGAAGGACAGAGTATCCTATAAACAGTATCACCATCACCTGAACATTCTTCGCCGTGAGAGTCACTCCATTTTCCTTTCCTGCTACTGCTCACTCCTTTCCGTTTAAAAAGATTGTTTCCCGGTTTCTTGAAATATTTCCGCCTATTCCCATCCATTCTTCCACAAAATAATTAAAATCCTGCAGTAACAAATGCATTGAGTACGAAAATTACGTAAGAAAACAGAAATGATTAATTAGAATCAGAATTTAAACATAATAACTGGTAATTAGAGAATATAGTAAGAAATCAGAAAATTAGGGTTTTGGAGTGTGAGAAGGAGGAGGCGAAGGAGAGAGGCGCACGTACCTGAGGGTGAGAGAGAGAGAGAGAGAGAGAGTTGCTGAGAGAATATTCGAATATGAGAGAGAGGGGGAGGGTTGAAGCAAATTGCAGCTAAGTAGAGATGGCAGTGGAAGGTTCCATGGAGGGGGAAGAGAGGGAGGGGTTGCAGGAAGAAAAAGAAGGCTTTGTAAATGTCTGGTTTTCTTTCTTCGATTTTGTTTTCTCTAAGGTGGGTGTTGGTATGGTGTGGGCCGGCCCATGCCCCAGACCATGAGATAAATTTAGTTGCATGTTCTCATTAGGGTTTGAGCCCACGTAGTTTCTTTCAATTTACAGATATCTAGCGTCAACTTTCTCCTCACGGACAGGCTGTTCCTTTTAAAGGATTTATTAAAAACATTTCCTTTATGTATTCCTCTTCTCTACTAAACAACTGCCTTCTTTATGGAGTTGTTCATATTTCTTTTTTTATTTTTTTAAATTTTATCTTTATATTTTTTTTAATATTTATCTTTAAACTTGTCAGTCGATTATATTATATAAGGAGCAACTTCCATCTTATTTAGTTTTAAACTCAAGTTAGGTAAGGAGGTGGATTGAGAGGATTTTTTCTGTTAATTTCATTATTTTTTCCTCAATTTCATCCTAATACTTCTTTTATTAATTGGTTGAGTTGTCTTTGGATCGGCTAGGTCGATTGAGTCACGTCGAGATAATTTCCACATGGTTTAGTTTTAAATCCGGGCTAAGTAACGAGTCGGGTCAGAAGGTTTTAGGATTCACCTATTTGATTAATAATAATGTTAAATAGTTCTTTAAGATGTGAATATTTTTTTGTTGCATTGAAAAAAATATTCAACCCTCAATATAGCGCAAGTACGTAAATTAGTATTTGGCTAAAAAATAAAATGATTCTTAGATAACTACTAAATAATAAATGATAAATAATTTTTTTATATATAAAAACAAAAACAAAAGTTGAAAATAGAATCAAACTAGTCCCTTGGCATTTAGTTACTATACTAGGACACAAGAGATATGACGATTAGGATAAAAGAAACATGTTTCTTGATTTTTTTTATTTTAAAAATACAAAAATTTACTCTAAAAACATTTCAAAAACATATTTATTTTTATATCTCCATCTTCATCCTTATAATCAAATGGGTTTTTATTTGCAATGTATTTGTTACTCTTGTCCTATGCAAAAAAAAAAAAAAAAAGTTGCATTTAGTTAGTATCCAAGAACAAAATGATATGTACAAAAGAGATATAAAACATGTTTCATTAAAGAGATATAATCATAAAATAAATTTATTTTTTAAATAGTCTTGAGTGATTTTTTATTAGTATATAAAGACATCTCTCCCTTTGTTTTATAAGGTAAGGATATCTCAATTCTCAAGCCAATTTAACTTATCTTAAATGAGTAATAAACAAATTATTCAATTTAAATTCAAATTGGTATATGAAAAAAATATTTTCCCCCGATATTTCTAAGATTTTAATCCCTGAATAATAAGGCTGGAATAAATTTACTACTAAACCACTTTTTCTAAATTTAGCACCAAACTAGCCAGCTGACTCATGTATTGTTCCGAGTCGAACAAAATAAAATTTATAACAAAAAAAATAAATGATTTTTTTATAGTAAAAATTTTATTTGTGAATTGAAGAGTTGGTGCATAATTTAGAGTTGATGGATAAATTTAGTTTATTAATTTGTTCCAGCTACAGTAGCAAAAAGAAAAGGATTCAGGTAATTTATTTTAACATCAATTTTGATCTTCAAAATTTCAATTATGTCTAATTAAAAAAAATTAAATTAAATTATACTAAATTAAATTGAACATTAGTTTAATATCAAAACCTTTTTTTCAACATTAAAAAAAACCTTACAAAGTTAACCAAAATAAATTATAGCTCGTTATAAGAGGCCAAACTTCATTTTAAGGCTGAGGGTGACGTGACACTCTTCCAAACTCTTGAGGAATTTTACAATTTTATCTTATAATTTTTAAAATATTTAATTACTATTATTTCTTAGGAGATATGTATTTTAAACCTCCAATACCATATATCAATATCTATATAGATTTTCATGTGTTGTACCTGTTCCATGGACCACCCCACCTGCTCTTGATTTGTATTTCTGCTCTGCTTGTTACATTGCATGTGCCTTCTACTTGCCCGTGTCGGGTAACGGTGTAACCAAAATTTTATGAATTTTTTTAAAAATAATTTTTTAAATATTTTTAAATTATTTTGATGTGTTGATATTAAAAATAATTTTTTAAAAAAAATTATTTTGATGCATTTTAATGTGAAAAACACTTTCAAAAGCTATTGTTATTATTGTCCTAAATAAGCTTGTTTGGTATTGTGGTAGTAGTTGCATTGAAATAATATTTTTTTAAATAATATTTTTATATAAGCACACTAAAATTATCTAAAAACAAAAAAAATCTATTTTTTTAAATTATTTTTGAAATGGAATATAAATAAACATTCACAAGGTGACAAGGAAAGTGAGGATGATATGCTGCCTTGTTTTGGCTTCTTTTTGGTTGAGGTCATAGATGATTAAGTTTTTTTCTACTTTATTTATTTAAAAAAAACACTAAATTGATAATTTCTAGGAGCACGAAATACGAAAATATTTTCAGATGGAATACAAGATACATAAGATTTGCATTTTACATGTAAATCGAAGGGCACAAAGAGGAGCGTGGAACAGAATCAAAACTACTTGGGCGTGACGAGCTAAGGGCGGGGCAACAGTCTGGGTTCCTGATCGGACGGAAGCCACGCTGATGGGAAACTGAAAGGACAGAACCTACGCAAAAGGCTCCATCAAAAACAGTCACACCTCGGCCTTTTTCTTACAAGTGCAAGACATGCGCATGTACGTGTCAGAGCAATTCAGTACACATCACTGACTCTTCACCAGCGACAACCCGCCCACACCTCCTAGATTCCTTGTTTTGGTATCACCAGATGCTGAATTCATTGTACGTTTTCAAAAGGCCCATCACATTTTCCACCCTTTTGAACATCATTTCCTCGCATCAAACGCCACCAAACGCCAACAAATCCAGTCAAACATGCATAATAAATGCCTTTGACGCTCTCCACCCTCGTCCACCTGTTCACTGTTGCAGTGTCCCCCAACATTAATTGCAGGATTGATCATTCTGCTTATCAAGGTAGTTGAGATCTTTGCTCTTGAATTCCTTGACCTCCACCACATATGTTGATAGCGGCCCGTGGTACGAGCATTTGGGATGTCCATGATGAACATCTACGCCGTACATGATCTATAACGATCTGCGTATCGTGTTCTTGATAGGCTCGTAACATCTTGGTGAGTTTGTGAGTGTAACAGCGCTGTTGATTTTTAAGAGGCTGAAGATTACGAGATATTGCTTTTCAAAACGCTGAAAGTTACGAGATCTTGATTGCTCCAGGCACAAAAAGGCCAAGGATAGTTAGAAAGATCGCTCTGTTGATCATTTACCAAGTCTTTGTTCATGTAAAACCAGATTTGTACAGCTCTATTCTCACCATAAAGAGCCTAAAAAGATTATAAAAAAAATAAAAATTACAGTTGGGCAAAAAAAAAGAAGGAAAAAACAGAACTGGCATCTCTTCTAAACAGAACCCAGACTCAAGCCGCCAAAACTGGACTTCCTCTTTCACAATTTCCTTTGGGCTTCATCGATTATTCAAGTCTGAGCTCCATCTTACACGTGTCAACATCACAAGACCCGTAAGCTTCCACCCTTCTCTTCTTCACGGGAACCACGTGATGTGCACGTGCCACGGGCTCAAGGCCCAGGGTCAAGTCCAGGCCAAGTTCAAGCCCAGAAATTCCGTTACTCGCAACGTCATGGGCCTTGCAATCGTTTTTCGACTCGGGGTTGGGTGGGAACAGCAATGAAGCCTCGGCTGTTTCCACAGACACCATGCTCTCATCAGACTCTTTGCTGTCGCCATCCAACACTGCCAACTCGGATTGGTGACTCACCGAGGACTCGTGACTCGTACACCGAGTCAACTCGTCCCGTGCCGACAACGTGTCGACAGCGATTGACGCCAACCCATTACCAAAACAAGCCCGCTTGCTAGCTTTCGGCTTCACAACTCGCCTGACCCGGCACCGAGTCCTGGCTCGGTTTGCATCATTTGACGCAGCCGAGTTTTCTTCTTTCGAAACGTGTCGTATATCATAAACTTTTAGCGGGGGGCCATGGCCATTAACTGCAGCTTCAGAGTTAATTGGAGTTATCGGAGCACCTTTTAGTACGGCTTCAACAGCGGCTTGACAAAGCTGCCAGCTTCCCGACCACATCAGCCCAACCGAGCCATAAATCGGGTTCACTATCCTTCCGCATGCTTCGTAGAGCAACGACCTAAAAATCGCTGTCGCAAAAAAGAAAAATCAATTTTAAACCCTTGGCATGGAAACTTGAGGCATCAACAAAAAAGTCTTGAACATAGAAGCATTTCTTACATCAACAAGAAATAATCTTGGATTTCAAATTGAAAACCTTTAAAGGATCGTACAGAATATCTGAATTTTCCAAAGCATTTCTAGATTAAGATTCTTAAAGGTCATTAAAATTATTAAGGAAAAAAACCATCAATAATCTTGGCGCATTCCTTGAACTAGCGAAAGCTAAGCTTGTATTTTTAAAATCAAAACTTGAAAGGGTAAAAAAAAGAACTCCGAAATTTCCAGAAACACCTTTTGTTATAAAATATTTGGGATAACTCAAAATTCTTAAGAGTTTACATGTATATACTAACCAGGACGGAGATGTTCAGGGCCAGCGTTGATGAGGTTCATAAGGCCAGCACGGCCATAAAACTTGGCAAGAAAAACAGTAGCGTTGGCTTGAGACTCAGAACTCTTGATCCACTGCAAACAAGGCCTAATACTACAGTTTTCACTACAGCCTTTGCGTAAAACTCTACATCCATTACAACTCATCCGCATTTTGGCTTCCAGTTTTGTGACAAATCAAAAGACCACTAGGGTTGGAAAGAAAAGGAATTAGAAACGAAAGAGTGATTGAACTTGGTGGTTGATGAAAGAGAGAAGTGAGTATATAAGAGGATGTGATGTGCGTGTAGGACAAGAGGGTGTGCTTATGTATGTATAAGAGAGGAGAAGATAAGAGTAGGAGCCGCTGGATTTAGAGGTACAGGGGACGCAACTTGTTTTTCATGTATCTTCCAAAACACTGGTTTCCACATTCAAGGAGGTTGGAGTTTGTACTACTGCTTCTCGTTTTAAGTCTGGTTGTGCTTAAAATATTGAATTTCAAAAATGTTGAAAAGTGAATGAAGGTTTCCAACTTTCACTTGTAGAGCGTGAGGAGAACTCCCAATAGGAGAAGCTTGCTTTATGCTGCCATAGGTGAGGAGCTGTTTCTTTGCATGCCAACAT
>Ga0325411_1002804_pt1 | contig 19666 bp, 14 predicted proteins | sample PopdelMetagenome_13_FD_206181 | JGI IMG/M metagenome (GOLD analysis project Ga0325411, IMG submission 206181) | Populus deltoides microbial communities from Bellville, Georgia, United States - Xylem-PdIQD-R4 | ecosystem: Host-associated > Plants > Phyllosphere > Stem > Wood/Secondary xylem...
AACCAGTCCCGAACCGTAGAATCTCTGTTGACCAGTTAGGGTTCCTAGTGACCATAATACTAGGTGGCGACTCCTTAAACAAAGAATATCCCCATTAAAGAATAGGATGTCAGAAATCTGTTCTTCTCCAAATAATTAAATTTTTAAGGTCGCTGCGATGTCGGGTGCGACATGCTTCAATTGTGATGAGATTTACAACCTGGGACATCAATGCAATCGTTTGTTCTGGCTAGATGGTGTGGATGAATCCGTCTAGGGAGATAACGAAGACCATGAAATTAGAGAAGAACTTACACTAGAAATATCCTTGCATGCTATCATGGGAGAGAATTCAGGAGGCAAAACGATGAGAATTCAAGGCATCATTGGGAAACATAACTTACTGATTCTGATTGATTCGAGAAGTACTCATAGCTTCCTAGGTTCCAGATAGGTGACCAAATTAGGACTTACTTGTGAACTAAAGGAAGGGTTGTAGGTAGTGGTCGTAAATGGCAGCAAGATCAAAAGTCCAGGTCAGTGTCAGAATGTTCCTATTACGATGGGAAATCAATTAATTCATATTGACATCTACATTTTGACTTTGAATGGAGTTGATGCTATTTTGGGAGTGAATTGGCTTCAGACATTGGGTCCCATCCTATGGGATTTTAAAGCCAAATCCATGGTTTTTTAAATAGAATGGAAGAGTTATGGAATTAAAGGGAATTGAGTGCTCACACTCTACTCCAACTGTACAACTTCAAGCTGTAGAAATGGAGTCACCTTTAGATACGACCCTTAACAATCTTTTAATTGCATTTGATGCTGTATTTCAAAAACCATAAGGCCTTCCTCCTACAAGATCATATGATCATCGTATCAATTTGTAGCCAGGAACACATCTTGTCATGGTACGTCCATACAGATATCCTCACGCACAAAAAGATAAAATGAAAGGCAGTGCAAGGATAAGTTAGAGTGTGGCATCATCAGGCCTAGTCAATCTCCTTATTCATCGTCGGTACTTTTGGTCACTAAAGCAGATAACACATGGCGATTCTGCATAGATTACAGAGCCTTGAATTCTAAAACCATCAAGGATAAATTTTTTATACTAATGATTGATGAGCTATTAGAGGAATTGCACAGCGCAAAATATTTCACAAAACTTGATTTGCGCTCAGGGTATCATCTAATCAGAATGTATCCAACAGACGTGGAAAAGACAACATTTCACACTCACCACGGCCACTATGAGTTTTTGGTAATGCCTTTCGGCCTTACCAACGCATCTAGCACATTCCAAACTTTGATGAATGAGGTATTCCACCAATACCTATGTAAATTTATTCTTGTGTCCTTACTACTCAATTATTTCTCAAGAGATCCAAGTGCTGCATTGCTCAACGCCAAGTCTCCTATCTTGGCCATATTATATCAAGAGATGGGGTTGCCGTAGACAAAAGCAAATTTGCAATGCTCACGTGGATAAGAAGTTGGCTAAAGAAACCCACATGGATAAGAAGTTGGCTAAAGGAAAATATATCAGAGGCATGGCTGCTAAAGATTAGGAGTTGTGGCTACTGAAAAATTAGAGTGTGACGACACGGTGGCTAGCATTGCATTATGCTCCAGCTTGCAGATTTCATATAGATTTCATTTTATTCAATTGTTATTTCCTATTTTTATGATAGTGGTTTAGATAGTGCAGTAGTGGTACCAACTTTTTAGGAGTTGGTTATTGAACACTTTGTTTAAATTGTAAGTAGAGACATGGAGTAAGGCAAAGAAGAATTTTAAATTTAATTATATTGAGATCGTTAGGTTCTCTCTTAAACGAGCTCTTTATATATTTTCAAAATAGGTCATAAAGGAAGAAGGTTGGGTAAACACTATTCTTTATAAGTGGATTTCAAAGTCAATTGCCCTGTAACTCGATCATAGTCTTGGGACCATAACACATCCATACCTATAACCTTTATGAAGAACCCAATCTAGAATTTTATCATTTTGGTCCACTAACCACAACTAAAAGGTGGGTGATAAAACTGTTAAATCCCAATACATAGATTAGGACAACCAATATCTCCCTTTTCCTACTATCAATAATATGATTGAACATGCCTAAGGAAAGACATTAAGGATTTTCTTCAATTTAAATCATAATTAGCATGCTTTTGATGGTTAAATCAAGCCACCACACTTTCTATTCATTTCATTTATGCTAACCTAATTTAAACAAATGTTTCATTACGGTTCAAGTTTCTCCCAACTCAATCCCAATGAATACAATCCAAACGGTGAAGTTAACCATAATTATACCATGAAGCACCTACAAAAAAACTCATAGATTTTAACGGTTAGATCTTCCTAGATCAAGACAAAACCAAAACGGACCTGAAAATTGACAATATACTATTCTCTGATGAATAAATTATTGTAGGACTCTCTAATCCCAATCTTCACCATTCATAATGAAGAGCTCATCAATGTGACCCATATATCAAAAAATGCACAGGATCCGACGGTGGAAAAAGGCGGAAACTGCTAGCGACCATGACTGACCTGTAGGCAGATTTTCCTTGAAATGTTGTGAAGGCTATATCCCTCACACCAAACATTTAGATCCATGGTCAGATGTTAGAGGGTGGTGAGAACCATCATATATCCAAACACCAAACCAATCCAACGGTGAAAGTAAGAGATATGGCGGTTTGAATGTATGCTCTCAAAGTGCACTCTCTCTCCCCTCTTTTTTTTTTTTACCTTTCTTTCGGTCCTCCTAGTTAATTTCTGCACAATTTTGCTATTTATATAAAAAAATCTATCTATATGTACTAAAACACCCTTATATCAAGTTTGGGTATCTTTTCGTTCAACCAAATGCCTTTTTTAGGTCCTCTTTTAAAATATTATGCAAAAAAAAAAATCTTTCTTTAAAATTTCTTTTCTAGTAATTCAATATTATTCCATTTTATTTTATTTTAACTAGTTCATCCCATTCTCGGTTCTGAATTATCAATAATTTTATTAATATCATCTAATTTGATCGGGAGTTTACAATTTACCACCATTTCTATTTTACTTCTCATTATTCAATTCATCATGGTGAAGTCTTTTGCTGGGGTTTTACAGAGTTTCCACCGAGTCATCTGCATATCTAAATTATAAATTTTTGGAGTTTCACACTAAGGGTCATTTTATCATTTGTACATAAACCCCTAACCTTCTGTTGCTTAAACATTGACCCCTCTTGGTCTTACGTATTTATTTTGTCCCTATAATTTTTCTTTCTAACAATTTAGCACTTTATTCACTTTTCATTTCCTTAATTTCACCATTTTTATCTTGATTTAGGTTTCTTTAATTTAATTTAACTCATTTTACTATCAGTTAAATTTCTCATATTTTAATAGTCTAGAAAAATTATAACCAGGGGTTTACACTATGAGTGATGCATTTTTTCCATGCACAACTAGTCGCCCTACTTAAAATCTCGCAGATCATTAGGTTTTCTAATAACTATAATACTAAATGGCAAGTCTTGAACCTTTCAAATCATATTTTTATGATTTATCCCAACACATATAAAACCGCTCTTCAATCCAGGAGCCAGATTTGATATTTGATGTTGTGCACGACACGATAAATACAAAAGAACAATTTGTAACCCCAACAAATGCAAGCTCATAGGGTCTAACAAAATGTTGTCATAAAGGCTAAATTGGATCCGAATGGGGAGCATGAGGCTAAATGATTACAAAGGTTTATAAAGAAACAAATAAAAAACGTGAAGAATGAAAAGCTTCAACTCAATGCTGAAAGGATGTAAAACAAAAGAGAGCAACAATGATTACCATTCAAAAATATATACACAAGTGGATTACAAGACATGCTTATTTTAAATTATTATCGGTACTACTTTCAAATAATGTTATTGGTAGCGATTTTTGGTGCGGAAAGAACTCTTAAGACTTAAACAAAAGGCTAATGAAATGACTAATTTAACTTTAGCTATTTAAATGGAGAGCTTAGAATCTGAGTTTTCAATAGAGGATTTAGTCGATAAAGATTTGATTCCTCACGGTGTAGAACTAATTCCAGCCCCATGATTTATTGATTGGGTTAAAGAATACGTGAATGATTTTGTGAAAGATAATGACATATTAATTATCCTTATTGGTGATTTAAGGATGAATCATCTTGAAGATAAAGGGCATTCATGATCCAGGCAATGAAAAATTATCAGATTCGATTTGTACCGTAATGTTCCTAACTATCTAGTTTTACAATAATAATCGTAACTCTTAATCTAACCATTGGATTGGACTGAAAATTTTCTTAGAGTTTCCAGTCATATTGTTAAATGTTGGTTTAAAGTTTTAGATCAATTGAAGTTCAATAAGGTAACACAACACATACTAGAAGTTGTTGTACGTGTTGTGTTATCTAGTTCCTTTTGATTTATGAACCTCTTATTTGTCGTGGATTCTTATCAATTTTTTTCAAATTTAAAAAAATATTAAGAATATAAAAAATGTGTTAAGCTTATTGGGTCTGGCATCTGTGGTGTAACAACCCAGCTTTTTCAAAGCTAATCGGTGGAATTTTTTTTTTAAGTTCTCGATACTTCTTATAATGGTATGCCGTGAATTAGTAATTAGGTTCCCTTCCTTATCATGGCATCATGCGGATATAGGTTTTGTAAATCAACATTCTTATAAGACGGATACCATTACCTAAAGCTAATCATTTATTCATCTTGACCATCCTTCAGGATATAATTAGTCGAAGCTAATCATTTATTCATCAACAATTACTCCTTTGATAACTTGGTATTTGTACTAACACAATATGGTGACATTCATAATAGAACATTTCATAAATTAACATTATGACAGAGGAAGGCGAAAACCACCTATCTATTCTACAACTAAATAAAAGTACACCTCCACGTTTGAGGAAATAAAGAGGTTGTTTGGATCAAGAAGTTCCTCAGTGAACTAGGTTGATTCCTATCAATGTTGATCAAGTGCCCTTAACTATGATAACAATGGAGCTATTGCATAAGCAAATGAACTAAGGTCTCATCAATGATTCAAATAAATATTCAAGAAATTCTGTTTGATTTGAAAAATTAATGAAATGAAAGATGTAAAGATAGAGTAACCACCGAAGAGAATCTAGAAGATCCTCTTACTAAGTTACTATCCATGTAGAAGCATTAATGCTACATAGAGTAATATGGTTTTGGATATATAAGCGATTAGCTTTAGTGCAAGTGGGAGTTGTTGTTAGTTTAATATGTTTTATAGTCAATCGGTTGGTTACACATGACATTATTATATTCATTTAAAAACATATTTATTATTAATAAAGGCTTAATTTATCTTTAATATTCATATAATATTAGATTAATGAATCTAATAAATCTATGAATTTAGAGTAAAGATAAAGTCCATTAGACAAAAATGATTTGCAAAGAAAATTATAAAGTTATTATAAATATGAGATTTCTATTGCATCAAAACATTGTTCTAAAATGTTCCTAGTCGATGCTCTCTTAAATACTAGATATTTATTAGAATCGTAAAGACGGATACATATCATGTTCTTTCCTTTATGAAAGAAAGCAGTTGTTCTCATAAGCTGAGGTATAAGGGATACCTAGAACTAATATGTAGGTGCTTGTCATAAAACATGTACACTGAATTGACCCGCGTGAGAATTTCATATGGAGAGATCATCTGTGTCTATAGAAAGGCTCACGTGACGATTGTGTAAGTGATCTTTAGACTTAAGATCACTAAGTTATCTTATATAGAGAATGTTATCCTTTGATCCTGTTACATGTTATCTTAATCGAGGTAATGAAGGGGAAAATATTGGGTATAATATGAACTATATGAAGATACTTGAGTGATTAAGAGAGGATTCATCATCATAAGTGAATCAAGGAAAATATTTCATCTATTCTCAAATAGTATTGACTGAGAAATACTTGGCCAAGGTGGAATAAGATTTGGAAAAAGTTTCAAATCTTATTCAAATGATCAATGATTATTATATAAAGAATAAACATGATTTAACATGGTAGACATACTCCATGTTTTAATGTTAAATTAGAACATTATTGATAAAAGGATATTAATTACACTGAGAAACTGATCACTAAAAGGTTATGTCATACCATTAATAACTTTTCTAATGTTTGGGATATCATGACACATTGTTAGACGATGCACTTGATCTTCAAATATAAATTAATCAATTATTGAATTGATAATAAATTAAATTGTTTAATTTATTTAATTTTATTTATTAGAATTATAGTTTATATTTGGGCCAACATATTATGAATCTAATGGGTCAAACATTAAGAACTATTATTTAAAAATTAAATTAGGATGATTTAATTAAGTATGACTTGATTCGAATATATTTTAGATATTAAGGACTATAATATAATTAATACATAGATATATTTCTAGACCTAGAAAAATCAAATAAGAACTTGATTGATTTAATTTCTAAAATTATCCTGAATTAATATACATAGTTTATATTTGGGCAAATTGATATTTTGTCAATTTATAGGTTTTTTAAATTTCTCTATAAATATTAAATTATGCCTTTTATTTTTTGTAGTTGTCTGTTAGACAGAAAAACTACGTAAATCACAGAATAGAGAGCTAGCATTCTAGGCATAACAATCCCTTATAAATAGGGATTTATGAGATTTCTTACTAGTAGTTTGTGTGGATTACCGTTGAAGGTCAGACAATTGGACAACTTGCGACAATCCAGCTTTTAAAAAATTATTCAAAATAAAAAAATCAAATCTTTTGATAATATATCCTTAAACAACTCTAAATTTATTTAATAATATCCTTAAATATTTTAAATAATTTAATTTTATTATTTTCACAGTGTATACAAGATTCAAGAACTTTTGCTCATGAAACGTGGTCGCTACGAGAACCCAAGGACAGATTGCAGTGTCATTTTCGTATCAGACGAGTTTTTGTGTTTCGAGTGTAGAATTAATTCCCAGGAATCCGCATGCCTAAGTTCAGGAATTAGTGGGCTGGCCCAAAACAAAATTCTTCACTCAATACCAAACTCATGGACCTCGTAATAACATGACCATATGGGCTTATACCCTTTAACAGCCTGCAGAAGAAGAACCCAAAACCTGGAAGCATCACTAGTCCAAACTTGGTGGTTGCGTCTGTACCAGGGTTACTCATTTCTGATCAGTGATGTGAAACAGCATACATTGCGGCCAAGAACAAGATGAGCGGAGCTGTAATTCTACCAATTAAATTCACTTTCCAAAGTTAGGTGCATCTTTTCAATGCTATGTACTGGTATCTTCGCCGAAAGAAAAGACGGAGATCTATAGAGTCAGTAGACGGAAAAAATCATAAAGATATGTATGTTTCTAGTACTTGTTGATTATAGTTTTTTCTTTGTTATTTCCTTAAAAAATCCAGTTTCCAAAGAGGATTGCTTCCTTGCTTTAAAATTCTGCTAGTTTATTTCTTTTGATTCTGACTCCAAAGAGGACAAGTTATTTTGCCGATTTCCGCTCCCTTTCAGGCTATTCTACTTAGTTTTGACAAAACCAAAAATTCTGTACGAGTTCACCACGGTTTGAGACATTTATGGAGTTGGGTTGTGACACCTAACGAGATCCAAAAATAATAAATATCTGTCCTAAATATCAGCTCTTGATCCAAAAACAACAAACCTCTTTGATGCTGAGCCATTGTCTGAAGGGATATTCTTGGGAAGACATGGTGCTGATGGGATCCGAGTGAGATTTCAATCGTTGAAAAAGATTAAAATAAAGGTTATGACTTCCAATGGCTGTTAGTTGAAAAAGATTTGATGTTTTTTATGACTTTCAATGACTGAAATTTTACATCAATGAGATCTGACAGCGCAGTCTGCTCTCTCATTGAATACGTGATGGTGTTTTGCTCGTGATGTGCAAAAAAAGTCTCATCTAATACAATCCACTTCAAAAAATTTCATTTAATTTTTGGCAACGTCCTCGAAGAGACAAATTATACAATATGAACCTGATGTTTTACTGTATGTTTTTTTACTGTTTATTAAAATACAGCGCATTACAAATTAGAATAATATAACGATATGGTTGTTCTTGTCGGAAAAAAAACTTTCTAGGCATATAATTAGGGATGAGATTGTTTTGTCAATATGATATATTTCGCATTAAAAAAATAATTGGTATAAAATAATGCGTTGGGGTTTTTTGGGGTCTGACGTTGGAGAATATCATGGCTGCCAGATACCTAACACTAGGGTTAAGCATGTCTGTCATACCCTAGATACTAGGGTCAAACCCGCTTGTTTGGATCTGCAGACCCCCGCGTCAGGGTCTAACATCACACATGGTTGTCAGACCCATGCAAACATATCTTCATTATTATATACAAATCATCACAAAAATCCAATTTAATGTTTTAGATCTAAAAATTCAAATCATATCTTCTCATTGAAATAGTTCATGTTTTATGTTTATTAATTTGTTGTTCCTTGAATAGAAATTCTATCTTCTATTATTAATATGATTATCGTTGTTGTTGTTTGTTGTTATTTGTATTATTATTATTATTATTATTATTATTATTATTGAAGTAAAATTGGGCTAGGCATTTTGGCGGACCTAGCTAATGTGGGTCAAAAAATTATTTATAAATAAAATATAAATAATTTATAAACAACAAACCATCACAAAAATTTAATTTAACGTTTTAGATCTAAAAATTCAAATCATATCTTCCCATTGAAATGGTTCATTTTTTATATTTATGAATTGTTAACGGTGAGACTCAAGGTTCTTGGGTTTGACATTGCCGTCAAACCTAAATATTTTTTAAAAAAAAATTAAAAAAATTATTATTAACTCGCTGCAAAATGCAGGCTAATATACTAGTTACTACCCTAAATATTATTCTCTTCTTCCTTTTCTTGGTTTTGTTTCCGTCATAAAGATAGTGATATATTTATTTGGTTTATATTATAAAAAAATCACTATCTTTTATCAAGGAGAAAAAAGATTAAAAAAAAAATCTAAACTCCTTGCCTTTTATATTGTTTCTTAAAAAATTAATTTGAATACGTGAAAAAATGACTTTTAAGTTTTAAGCACTATAAAACATTCTTATTTTGAGTATATCTTTATTATAACAAAAGTTAAATGGCATGGGGAAAATCACTGTAGATCAAGAAACTTTTTACTATGGATTGTAATAATAGTTTCATTTTTAACTTCTCATCTTTTCACAAGACATTTCTTAGGGTTTCTTTTTCTTCCTCGGTAAATGGATGGCACCTGTGCCATTAAGAAGGCGCGTGTGACACTTCCAAATCTAGTTATCAGCCATCTCAGTAGTAGCGCAACTGTGCCCTTTTTCATATGGTTTGGCGCATGTAGACAGATAATGATTGGATTGTTGTCGATGATGAATTGTTGGTATCTTTCTTTCTTTTCTCTTTTCTGATAACTAAAATGCACAATTGTCCTCTTTATTTGTTGTTTGTCAAATAAGGCATGACTGTCAGACCCAAGTCGCTTGGGTTTAGACCTAAGTGCCTAGGTATGGCAACCAAGCCAGACCCGAGCATCTAGGTCAAAATATTTAAAAATTTTCAAAATCACAATTAGACTACAAAAACAAACACGCTTCATTCAAGCAAGATTTTTCATTTATTTGAACAACTTATTTTATAAATTTGTTATATTCAAAGAGGAAAGAAAGGAAAAAAAAAATATTGAGTTCTAACTGATTTATTTCAAGTCTTTAAAAATAAACTTTCCTTTTTTGTATGCATCATGGGTGAAAATATTAATTTTATGTTTCCATCCAAGTGTTGGATAGTTTTTTAAAGAGTTCATGCTTTTTAAAATTTGAGATGTCGCATTCTAACTATCAAAGTTTGTTATAATGAGAGTTTATTTTACATTATAACTATTAGTATATATGAAAATTTGAAATATATGATCATAAGAGAACTTTTGAATTGATACATTATGTTGTAGGAAAATAAAATACATTGTCCTTTTGACTATCTTAATTTGTGCAATTTTGTAGATGATTTCTTCACTAAAATTAGAGATTAATAAAAACAAATGAGTGAATTTTAGGGATGCGTGTGGCAACAATATCAGACTCAAGGTACTTAGGTTTGACAACCATGTCATACCCAAGCGTCTTGGATCTGGCAACCATGTCAAACCCAAGCTACTTGAGTCTCGCAACCATGTTTGAGTCTGACATTAAGAAAAAAACATATGGATCTGACATGGTTGCGAAGCCAAGACGCTTGGAGCAAAAATAAAATTAAAAAATATTAAAAAAACATTAAAAAAAAGGAACCTAAATCTATATTTTGAAATTTTAAGGATCAATTAATTGGTTTTATTGATCTACAGAAAAAAGGAATAAGTTATAATTAACGCTCTCAAACTCACCTTTTGTTGTTTAAATATAGTTATCAGACCCGACCTGACATGTCTGGTCAAGGCAGGACTCGGGTGACCCAGCAGAACCTAGTAGAGACCTTTTTTTTTCAAACATGTTTTTCCCCTAGCTAGAGGCCCCTTTTTTTCATTTTTTTCATCTGGTTACTAACTAATATCAAAGTTCACTATATAAATACTAGAATAATGTTTTATTTTTTCAATATAAGATTTGAAGCTTATTAATATATGTACTCTATATTCACAAGAAAAAGGTTGTGTTTCTTTAATGTGGGATAAAAAAACCTTTTTGGTTTAAATACTTCAACTTAATAGGATAAAATAATATTTTTTCATTGTGGAATAAAAAAATCTTTTGAAATAATCTTTTAGCTTATATTCACATGAATTATTTTTTAATTTTTTCATATGAAATATTAAAATCTCAAATATTTTTTTTTAATTTTCTGGGATTGACCCACGTCAAGCCAGGCATAAAAAAAATGGCACACCTATGCCTGGGTATGGCAACCACACCAGACCCAAGCTACTTAAGTATGACAATCATGTTTGGGTTTGGCATAGGCGCCAGACTCAGGTACAGGTCTGACATGGCTGACAGACTCAAGGTGTTTGGGTTTGGCATAACTGTTAGACCTACGTATTATGGGGTCTGATATGATAGCCAGACACAAGACACCCAAGTCTGACAAAGAGTTTCATGGAGGTTTAAAAATTAACTCACTTGATTAGATTTAATAACATTATTAAAACATTCTTCATATTCTTAATATTTTTTATATTTTAAAAAAATTGATATTGACCCGTTGTGAAGCGCGGGTCAATATATTAGTATTTATTAACTCTCGTGTATACAAAAAGTGTAAAAAGTATATAATTAATAATTATATTAAGTCCAAAAATTATTCATCAAAAAATATATCAACTAACTATTCTATTTCAACATATGTCAAGTTAAATCAACCCTTTTGGCAGCTTCAAAATTGATTATGATTATTATATATTTTAAAGTTACGTCTTAATTTTTTTCATTTAACTACGTAATAATAAAAATATATATTCATAAAAATAATAATGATTTAAATTATGGAAGAAAAAAAATATATTTTTATAGCCAAAATTATCTTTTTATATTCATTTATTTTTTTTATCTTAACAAAACATGTCTTTTTTTATAAGGAACATGATTTTTGAATAAATGATAAGAGAATTTTTAGCATGTATATTTTCCACTATTCATGCTTGATTTTTAAATATTTTAGATATGTTACATAAGACAATTAGAATGTTGAATCTCCTTTTAAACTATTAACCTCGTGGGAAATTAATGTGTTTTTAGATATTAGGTTACTGAACAGGCAGAGCCCGACAGTGAAACTGAACAGTGATTTATTATGTGCTGCAAAAAAAGCTATCAACTTAGTTCCAGATGTTTGTCACCATTTTCAAATAGCTGAGATGAAGGTATAAAAAACATATGAATGGCATATAACTAAGTTTTGTTGTTTTGAAGCCCAAAAAGTGAGTTGAAAAACAAGGATTGAACCAACCCGAAATTCCTGCACTGCAAAGACTGTTTCAGTTTATGGCCCATATCTTAAGGCTCAAAGGTCCACAAATTTCAAGATTAATGTGGTTGGAAAGAAAAGTTGATTCTCTACAATTTCTCCAGAAATAGAGATCTTTGAATTCGCACGTTTCCTACCTCAAATCTGGCCCACAATGTCTGGGTAGGAAGGAATTCAATGCAGAAAAAGAAACTTTCCTCATTACTGCAGGGGTAGAACAACCACAATATAAAAGAAGAGAAACGGGGTCTGAAAAACAGAGGGGAGACACTTAGAAACCCTATAACATAGCAAAGAAAAACAGAGGAGGCGGTAACAACAGAAACAAAAAAAGAATAGAGGCAAAAATATTGAAGACTGGGAGGACACCTATCTATTCCTGAAATTCTCTGCTTTTGAGTGATGTTCATCGTATCAAGTTTATTTCTCTTTAATTTAACTATGGAATAGACTTTTATTCTGGGATTTTTTATGCAACCATACTATGAATATGTGAACAATTTCTTCGATTGAATTATTACATTAAGATGTTGAGTATTTCATTCTATGTGTAATGCTTGCGTGTGTTTGGCCAACATCTGCATGATTTAGAATTCAATTTGAAACTAAGAAGTGATAATTGTTTTAACTATTGTTTGAAATACCTTAAGAAATCTATAGGATAGAGATATCCTAGGAACTTTTGTAATCGTTACAGGTTTTACATTATTTAATAAATTTTGACAAGTTCAGAACTTTCATAGAGTATATGAAATTTGTTTGTCAAAATAATTTATTGATGCTTGAGAGAGATTAATATTTACATTAGGAAAACCTGATTATCAACATTAGGAGTAATTAATTTAATCGAGAAAGTTCACATAAGCATAGTTACGATAAGTCAGAAATCCTAGAATTAGTACAATTGAATTCATTAATATTTAATCATTTAGTTGTTTGTTTTTTAATCATTAATTTTTGTTTCATAAACTATCTCATTCGATTCCTCGAATAGATCATAATTTAAAAGACTTTGGTAATTAGTAGTAATTTTTACAAATCCTCATGGGACGATATTCTACTCATCACTTTATTACTTGTTACGATTCATGCACTTATGAAATTAACCAACAATAAAAACTAAAATCAATTAAAATATTATTTGTAAAAACTTCCAATAATTTAAATTCATGAGAAAAAAAGATGTATCTCTTTAATTAAAAGCCTTTTTTTCATACATCTCTTTTTTTGTTTTGATGAAAATATTTTTTTATACCAGAAAAATTACCTTTTAAATAAAAACATGATTTGAAAAGCAAGTTTCAATTGATTAAAAAAAAAACATATCTCTATAATTTTAAAGTGAAAGTATGAAAAAATAAAAGAATAATTAATCTGATAAATTTATATAAGAATTAACAATAAAAAAGTAAATATTTCATCCTTGTCAATGAGGAACTTTAAAAAAAAAAACTTCATATATAATTATTCATAAAATAAGTTGTAATATTACCATCAAAATCTCCGATCCTATTTGAAAACAATGACATATATAATTAGAGAACTTTTTAATATCATTTTAGTAATTTTATTTTAAATTTTTTTTCTAAAATAAAAAACATTTAAGAGTTGAAGGGTTATTTAAAAAAAGCCAAGCTCGCCTGGGTTTGTAAAGACAGATCCTAACGTATGGTTTGAAAGAAAAAAAGCTTAGGCATGCTTGGTTGTTGAACCCCTAAAACATAATGTTTAACTTGTTTTCACCTAAAAAAAAACATAATAAAAATCTCAAGAATCTTATTTTCAATTCAAAAACAATCTCCAAACAGTATAAAACCTTAAAATCAAATTTTCTTATTTTATTTTGGACTCCAACTTAATTTTTCCCACATAGTAAAAGGACAAATCATGTATATCAAACTTCTTTTTCTTAGATGAAGTTGCTGAGGGAATATCAATATTTGTTTTGGTCAAAACTTGACCAATAAAAAGCTTTTTCTTTTCTAATGACTTTTTAACCCCTCGCTCAATGTAAAGAGATAAAAATAAAAAGAAAAATGAAGTTTCAAATTAAAATATAAATGCCTAAAAGTACAAGAACCATTATAAAAACCGAAGATAACAAAATGAAAAGCCACCAAAACTATAGGGGATAAAATATGAAAATATGAAAAATCAAGTGGTCAAAATGGATTTTTATAGAACAATGAACAGTGTTATTTACCCGCCCAATATCTCAAGGTAATTTTCAAAATCTATTTGTAATTTTCAAAATCGAGTGGTCTTTCGTATAAATATCTATTTTGATTGTAAAAGAACTAAATACAAATAGATTTGATTGTAAAAGATGATTAAAATAAATAATTAAAAGACCACTCGAATTTGAGTTTTAAGATCCTAAAAACTTATTTCAACCATTTATTTTTTTCATCTGAAAATATTTAAAAAACACCCTAAGAACCTAAATAAATCAGTTTTTTTTCACATAACACCCTTAAATAAGTCAACATCTCAAAATTAAATAGAAAAAAACACTTTTTCCAAGCCTTGATCTATTTTTTTATGGCAAGATTAATGTTTTAAAACACTTAAATAGTATTCTTCTCATAAAAAGGAATCTAGTAACACAAAGATTGATTTTATTTTTTTATTTTTGTTAAAATTTAATTAACGAGCACTTTCTCTCACCTCCTTTTATTTTCAATGAACTTCTCTCTTTTTCCTCAAAACTCAAAGATTAAGAAGTAAAACAAATAAAGTTTATAATCAAATTATAAAATCATAAAACTAAAGGGATTAAAAATGAGCTAAAGGAAAATTTTAGACAAAAATGAGTTGTTTGGTGAGAATTTGAAAAAAGCCCATTTTTTTTTCTATTTTACCTCTCTTTCTCTTAATTTTTTAATACTGTAAATTGAAATCTCATTTCATGAAATGGCCTCCAATTCAATTTTGAAATTTCTTCAAACACCTTAAATCGTCGAGAAATTAAGGGAAAAAGAAAACACCAAGACATAAAATATCACAAACATCGTATGGAAGCATAAAGTTAGGAAAAAAAAAAGTTTAGTGAATAAAAAAATAATGTTGTTCATTGAAAAATACCATCCACTGAGAAAAGAAAAAAAATAAAGAACAGTAAAAGACAATTTTTTTAGATGTATTGTATAATTGTATAATGGTGTAGTTGAAGAGAAAAACTACAATTAATTTTTAAATTATTGTCCTTTTTGCCAAAGTTTTCACCATCGTGGGCTTAAAATTCAGTGATTGATGAAATTGTGTTCAGCCACTAAAGAAAAATCCTTTTAGCTTCAATTAGCAGCATAAATTCAATCTTGTATCATTTACATTCACACCACGACTTGATCAACATCTCATATCAAATTATTCAACTTTTGAATATATCACATCCTCAATAAAGAACATAATATCCCTTTCCAAGACAGGCTCCACCACTAGATTTCTAGTTCTACGATATACATTCCACATTATTATGTTCATCTTTTCCATTGTCACCAGACAAGCAGCTGAGAACTGGGTCTGCCACCACTAGCTAGCCAAGAAGGAAAAAAAAAACGTTCGCAAAATTCTGCACTCGTGTGATTTATGTGATCCTGTCTATGCATGTGCCAGAAAACCCATCACAATCTACAGAGAAAATCTGTCCATGATTCTGTAGGCGCCGCAAATCTATGGAGGAGGCCCCTCCCTGGTCTGCTCCTCCCTCAATTGTATGCATCTCACCGTCCTCCTTTTCAGTGCCAACCTGTTTCTTCTACCATCTTTGACCATCAATCACAAATGATCGAATTCTGATGGTCCATGCGCCTTGTATATTGTCTAGGAGAAGTCAATAAACTCTAATATTTGTCAAGTTCGTTTATCTCCGGCCAGCCCTAATAGACTTTCCTGCCATTCAATTCTCGTTCTTTCATCCCAGCTCGGTATTGATTTTAAAGCCCTTCCATTAAAATTTTTAGGTTGCAGTTTCTTTCGAATGAGATCTATAATTACAGATGTTAGTTTCTTTTAATTACGTGATAAAGACCTAAAAAAAGGATTACATTACGTAATCCTCTTCTTCTAGCCATCCTTAGCATCAGAATAACATGCATGGATTATATCATATATAAACACAAAAATTACTACATTATAATATAATGTCATTAATTATATGCATATATAATTTTAGGTCGGCGAGTTGCTATAGGTGCAATTTTATTTGGACCTACACAGGTCTATTTCATATCTTCTTTATTTTTGTGTCAAATAATATATAAATTAATGGAATACTGATTGGGTCAAAGTATAATATAATATAGAATTTTAAGCTGATAGCTTAACAAGTAGAAGAAGAAAAGTGAAGAAGAGAATATATAACATAGAAAAGAGGAGAATGAATTGCTTATTGTGTTATTACTTGAATATCATGAAATTAACCCAACAACATTTATACAATACAATCTCTTTAACTAACTTGACTAACTTCCACGACTTCCAATTACTTCTCAACTGATTAACTATCTACCCCAACTACTATAACAATATGAATCACATGCTTAAAATTAAATTCCTACCAATCCATCTTGCAACTGCTACTGCTGCTGTTATTATAAATATTTTTATTATAACACGTGCAAAATATAAAAATACTCATTTCTTTAAGTGATTCTTGACCTCAAGAATCTACACAAAATTCTAGAAACTGCATCTAAATCTTCTTTAATTCTTTCTGTATTGCATCCTCAAGAAAAAAAATTGGACTATTGGATCAATCCTACCACCACAATCTTATTTTCTATTTTCATAAGATTTCTATCTAAGACTGCTATAAGACAAATTTTTACCCTGCCTCCTTCATCTATTACTGGTAATATAGATGAAACAACAACTGCCTCTCTAACCTTATTTTTTAACAGTGAAACATGAAAAACAAAGTGTTCTAAACTCCTTTATGGTAATTCTAGCTTGTAAGTCACAACCCCATTCATTTTAATGACTTGTTATAGACCATAATATCTAAGATTCAACTTGAAGTTCTTCCTGAAACACACATTGCCCTGTCTATCTTGTTATAATTTGAGAAATACTCAATCTTCTTTTGCAAATTCTTATTCAAGATCTTTTCTTATATATCAATTGTCTTATCTTGTTCCTTACACCTTTCAACTAACTCTTAACATTAGATCTATGTTAACTCTCCTCTATACCAACTCTTATACAAAAGCAACTTGAATGGCATCAATATGGATCATTTCTCTAGTTGATGTTTCATAACCATGTAGAAATTGAAAAAGAGTCATTCTAACATCTAAAGGGAAGCTTTTATTTTACCACCATTATGCTAGAGACAACCACAAGCACCATCTCTTTGGTTTATGCATGATCATGCATCACATATTTGTTTCTAGACGCTGATTCATCCTTTCTAATTTTCCATCAGTCTTTGGATGGTTAGATGTACTCATAAGCAACTTAACACCAAGCTTCTTGAACAGTTCTCTAAGGAAAATACTTGTAAAGACCTTGTCTCTGATAATAATTATGATAGCAGGAAACCTATAGAACTTGTAAAAGTGGTTCAGAAAGATTTGAGCGGCATCTTGAGCTAGAAAAGAATGAGCCAATGCTATAAAATGCCTATACCATGTAGACTTGTTTACAATTACCATAATAGTATCTTTCCCTTCTAACCTTAGTAAACGTTCCACAAAGTCTATAGTATTGTCTTTTCAAGTGCCTTTTGGAGTTGGAAATTGTTGTAACAGTCTTAGGTAAGCCATCATCTCCCTTTAGCTTGTTTACAAATGTCATATTACTAAACTAACTTCTTCACCAATTTCTTCATTGATGGCCAATATAAGTGAGCATTGAGCCTCTTGTAAGAATTATGGATTCTAACATGACTTTCAATGTAAGAGTTATGTGCAAACTTGATTAAGTACTCACTTAATGCTCCTTTGTCTCCAACTACAATTCTTTCTTTATACTTCATAATTCCCTCTATGTGAGTATAAAATGGATACTTATTAGCATCAATCATCTTGTTAGCCATAATCTCCTATAATATGATATCTTTTTTTGTAAGAATCATATATCTTCTTATACCAAGCTGACACCACTCTAGTTACTACATTTAAGATGCCAACTTTTTTGCTTTCAATTCCCTGCTTGTCATTTATATAATTGTTTCTTCTAGAGAGAGCATCTGCAACCATGTTTTTTTTCCTCTTCTATATATAATATGATAATTCAGTCTCAACAACTTAGTCAACCTTTTTTTTTTCTTGAATTGTTATACAAATCTTTTGATTCAATATGTACTTAAAACTCTCATAATTAGCTTGAATTATAAATTGTTTCTTTTCCTCTCCTATATATAATATGGCAATTTAGTCCCGACAACTTAGTCAGTCTTTTTTTTTCTGAATTGTTATATGAATCTTTTGATCCAATAAGTACTTAAGACTCTCATGATTAGCTTGAATTAAAAATTGTTCTTTCTCCAAATATTACCTTCATTTTTCCATTTCCATCATAATTGTCAGATACTCCTCATAAATAGACAGTCCCAAGTGTCTTATTCCCAAAGCCTTCTTGAGAAATGCAAGGGGCCTTCCTTCTTGAGAATCAATGGGTCTTTTTGAGCATTGCCTCTAATCCTATAGCACATGCATCTATCTCTAACACAAATGTCTTATTAAAATTAGGTAAAGCCAGAACTGGAGCCTCATAAAAGGCCTTCTTTAGAAGATCAAAAGCTTTATGTGCTCCATCATGCCACCCAAAGTTATTTTTCTTCAACAAATTTGTCAATATTTTGCTAATAGCACCAAATTTTCTAATAAACTTTTTATAATTGCTAGCTAAACCCAGAAATACCCTAAGTTCCTTGAAGGATTTAGGAACTGGCCAATTATTCATTGCCTCAATCTTCTTAGGGTCAGTTACCACTCCTTCCTAAGCACTCACTTGTTGCTCATCAAATGTGCACTTGGATCTTTTTGTATATAATTGGTTGGTATTGAGAGTTTCTAAAACATGTTTTAAATAATTCACATGTGATTTTGAAGAAGAGTTGTTGTAAATCAAAGATATCATTACATAACACTATAACAAACTTTCTCAAGAAAGTTTCTAAAATATCATTCATTAATACCTGAAAAGTTACATGTACATTTGTCATTCCAAATGGCATTACCTTGAATTCATAATTTTTTTGGTGAGTTTAAAATACAATTTTTTCCATATCCTCTTCATTTATACAAACTTGATGATAACCAGACCTTAAGTCCAACTTGGAAAACAACTTAGAGCCCTGTAGCTCATTCAACAAATCATTAATCAATGAAATCGAGAACTTATTCTTTATTGTCACTTAATTCATATGTTTATGATCCACACAAAAGCACTATGTATTATCATTTTTCTTACCAACAATACAGGTGAAGCAAAAGTACTCATACTTTGTTAAATTATTCCACTTTGCAACATCTTTTTTACAAGCCTCTTAATTTTTCCTTTATAAACAAAAAAACTTTTATAAAATCCGCAACAGATTGGTTGCACTTTTGGTTTAAAAGGAATCATATGATCAAACTTCCTAGCTAGTGGAAGACCT
>Ga0325411_1002807_pt1 | contig 19638 bp, 12 predicted proteins | sample PopdelMetagenome_13_FD_206181 | JGI IMG/M metagenome (GOLD analysis project Ga0325411, IMG submission 206181) | Populus deltoides microbial communities from Bellville, Georgia, United States - Xylem-PdIQD-R4 | ecosystem: Host-associated > Plants > Phyllosphere > Stem > Wood/Secondary xylem...
TTATTGATATAATTGACTAAGTTGATAGTATAAGTCTCAATATGGTGCAACTTCAATACTTGAAGGACTAAAATCTCCATAAAACCGAAAAAATATCAAATAAATTTTTTTTGAGAAAAAGACTGAAAAGTAAAAACACGATTTCCGCGAGGTCCGTCCGTCCTCCCGACATACCGTTACCCGCACCTGCTCACTTCTATCCGGGTAAGTAGCTTCCTACGTGGTTCACTACTGTCAGTTGCGATAAACCCTAAACCGTAATTTCCCCTCGCTCTCGTCAGCCTTGCCACGATCTCTTCTGAATTTGCAGGGAAAACGAAGGAAATATAACGAAAAGGGGTAAGAAAAACCGATGCGTTTCTGAATTTGAGTTGATTTTCCAATCAAGTTTCTAATAATAGCTTGTTCTTCACCTGCTGTTGAATTTATAGGGTTTTTCTTGCTGTATTTACCCGGTATCGGCACGCAATGGTGTTTTGCAGCTCTTGTCGAGAAAGCGTTCCTACAAGTTATGACGAAACTGGCATCTTGTAAGTGCTTTGTTTGTCATCGCCTTAAAATTTTTGCTGATTCTTTGATTTTTTGTTTATTCATTTAGAGTTTTGTGTTGTGTATATATATATTTGGTGTCGTGAAGGTCATGTAGCATCTGTGGGAAAGTTTTGCAGTTCACTAACTTTTCTACTGAAACCACATTTGTAAAAGACAAGAAGGGGCAGGTCTGCTCTTTTCTCTTTTCTTTTTATGTATTATTTTCTTGTCTACTCATTGTTAATGATGTGGTTAATCAATGTTCCTGATGTTCTTCTCTTTATGTTCTTATGGTTTCTGTTTATCTGTAGAGCCATGCTGGAGGAACATTAATTTGGTCTGTTGAAAGAGAAAATGCTTCTCGAGAGAGGTTGTTTGAGAGAGGTATGCTTTGTTTGTTTTCCTGCTTAATTTTGTTGTAGATTTCTTTCCCTCACATGCGTTTCTAGTGGTTGTGCTTGTTTAATTTTTTCCAGGCAGATAGAAAACTGTGAAAGAAATTAGTTACTAGTCAGAAGATGAAAATTCTGTTGATGAATAACGAGGTTTTTCTATCAAATTTTGTAAGGTTCCTGATTTCTGATATGTGTTCTTTTCTGGGTTAATTAAACTGGTAATGAAGATATCTTAAAGCGATCTAGAGTTCTGTATTAAAGTGAGAAAAAAAGAAGAAATCACAAGCAAAGAAGCTATTTTCAAGTTTTTTAGATATGAACAATAATCCTTGTATTTACTGCAATAGTTGCCTCTGTAGAGTGAGAAGCCCCAGCAAGAAGTAATTCTACCTCTTAAAATAATTTAATCTTAACTGTCAAAAGGACCACAGTAAAATAACCAGTAAAAGAGATAAGACAGGATAAGCCTTGATTGGAAAAGAAAAACTCAACTAGTAGCCTGCCCTATTTGTTTTATCACCTAGCTTTCCTCCCTTACTACCACTCACTGTTCATGACCAGAAAAACTGTTTGATGTCTAAGGATCTATGCATTTTCATTCCATTTTGAACATCTACAGTGGAATTGCATGAATATCATGAACTCTTGTGTAATTTTTTTGGTATTGTTTATTTCCCTTTTATCTTGCAGCACGTGATGACATGCTAAACATAAAAAATGGCTTAGACATGGGTCCACATCTTGCCATAGTTGACCAAGCTATGGTGTATTATAGAGTATGTTTACTTGCCACCTAAGCCTCAATATCACATGCATGTTCTGATCAATTTATTGAATTCTCTTAATCTGTTACGTGAAGATAGCAGTAGAACGGAATTTCACTAAGGGCCGCAGGACAGATCAAGTACAGGCTGCTTGTCTTTACATTGCATGTCGGTGAGGAATACATATCTCTGATTCCTTTATGCCTCCATTACCCTATCTTTTTTAGGAAACATGCTATGTATGTGTTCCTATTCATTTAAGAGTGAGCAGAGGTTTCTTAATCTTCTGAAAGCACCCTTGTTGATTCTCCTAATCACACTTATGAAAGGTAGTTTTTAACTCTTCACAAACATTTTAATTTGAAAAAGACCTGAACAAACAGTTTTCTATTTCCCATTATAGAATGCGGACCACTAAATACAGGATTGGAGAACTACTTTTTGTTTCATTTGTTTTGTTATTCCCATCAAGGTTGTCAAAAACACTTTTTTGACACGACATGAAAAATACAATATAAACTCGGATCGTAAACTCGAATCGTAAAATTGTAAGTAATTTTCGTTAACTAATTATATATTGATAATTCTAGTCAATAAATTAAATTACATTAAAATCTGATAAAATGGGTCAACAATATTATAATCAAAGAGTGATCTAAATAAAATGAGAGAGATAGATAGTATGAATTAATAAATGAATGATATAGAGAAATAAAGTCTTAGAACAAAATTTCTCAATACAGGAGAATCACTGAAAGGTAGGAAGCACACATAAATCTAGTGACAATCTGGTTGTTCTCATTACAATAAGTCTTAATAGACCCTTTTTGGGTTGCAAGCTAATTGAGTTTAAATTAGTAATTAACTACATAAATTCAATAATGAAATAAACTCCTAAACAATGTTTATTGCGCTAGAAAAAATTCAAATTAAAAACAATTATTTAAAATTAAATAAATAAATAGAATAGAATAATAAAAAAAGTCTTCATGTTAAAATTCCTTCATGTAACCTGAATCTCCAATTTTTGTATATTCTTGGCAGATTTGAGTCCTGATTTCAAACATGTTGTTCTCTCTTGTTTGGATGAATTATTGGGCCTACGATATATAGTTGGAAAGTTTCAAATGTCTAGTTTCTATCCCAACTTTAATCGAAGCAAAATTCCACTGGTAGCTCTAGATATGTTCCAAACAGTACACGAAGGTGTTGTTTGACATATTTGACAACATTAGTTTACTAATTTGACCCTCTGAAATATTATGTTCCCTAATCTTCATTTGACTTAAAAATTTACCACAATATATTTTCATGTATCTAATATTTCCTTGTAAAATTTCAGTTTTATCCAATATACGGTTTGAAAGATATGCTCAATCTCGCAAAACTAGTCAGCAAACATTTTAAGGCCAAATTTAGACCTGACTTGGTTCATATCACAAATTTAGTAAACTCGTAAAATCGGACCGAGCTTACCGATTTTGCACGAGTTAAGTCTGATTTTACTGGTTTCGAGTTTTTAGTTCAATTTAGCATGTTAGATACATGTTGACTCGTAAAAAGATTTTATGAGTTAACGAGTTAACTCGTGATTTTAAGAACCTTGATTCCCATTACTGTTTTTGTAGTTAAGGTTCCCTTTCGTCTCTTCTTTTTCTTAATATATTTTGCTCATTGCAATCTTTTTCTTAATATATTTTGCTCATTGCAAACTTTTGTTGAACGAGAAAGCTAAAGTCAACTAGGGCTTGACTAGATGGTGTTCACCAAGGAAAAATAGAAGATAGTGGGAAATGAGGGAGTTTTGATTGGCATCATCATTGTTGGTATTATCAGATGAAACTCATAGTTGTTGTTGGGGCTGCTTCATTCTTTTTTCATTTTCCTTTACCTTCTTTTGCGTTGTGTTTGTTTTTGAACAGAAAGACACTCCAAAAAAAATAAATTGAACTAACCTTCACTAATACTGTGAGACACTTTTCCAAATTTAACTTACTAATTATTGGGTAATTGACAACTATGTAGCATCTAGTGTAGGGAAGTTGTTTATTTGTACTCTTAAGTTTATTCATGAATATCTTTTATGTACAGTCATACTTGGATTTAGCAACTTTGGCATTTTCTGATACTACTCTTGGACTTTTTTTTTCCAGGGAAAACAGGAAACCGTATCTTCTTATTGATTTTTCTAATTACTTGCAGATAAATATGTGAGGAGGCTTGTAATTTTACAGCCAAATTTAAGTTGTTGTCATCACGATTATCCCTTGCTTACATGTGAATAACATAATGTTTTCTCGAAATTGTTTACAGTTATGTACTAGGTGCTGTATTTTTGCAGCTCTGCAAAGTTTTAAATCTTACTGAGCATGCCATTTGTCAGAAACTTCTCGATCCTTCCATTTTTATACACAAATATACTGCTAGTAAGTTTCTACAATCACTCGCATATTGATTAGTGATTGTATTTCAGTAATTAAATTTTGAGGTTATTAAATATGTTCTCTTGTCACTTAATGGAAACTTTTGGAGTACAAGGATTGGAGGTCTATCAAGCAATACAAATATCCTATCCCCTTCCATACTAAAACCTTCCATTTATTTAAGCAACACATTATGTTTATTTTATGTGAGTGTACAATGATACCTCATCGAACTTTCTCTCCTCCCCTCCCACAAAAGAACTCCATCTCTATCTATTGTGTAAACTTTTACTTTTCTGGTTCTATCTTGTGTTGGCATTCCCACCACTCTTTGGTTTTGCTTTCCTGAATCCAAGAAGTAAGTGTGATCTGCTTCTTGAGTTGTATTCTTAGAAGCTTAGGGAGTATCATGATGCCCCTCTCTATTTAAATTTATTTGGAAGACTTTAAATCCTTCCTTTTGGAACCGAATGTATGTGATAGATATTGTTTTCAAGTAGGGGATTGTAATAACCATTGTTTGTTTTTTAAGGTTTAGCAGGAGGAAAAAACAGGGAAATTTCTGATGATGCACTGACCATTATTGCAAGCATGAATCATCACTGGATGCAGGTGTGAAATTCTCTTCTGATACTATGGGAAAGATGAACTTAGTTTCAGTCATTTTATCGGATACTTTATGAGCTATCTAAAGTCTTATACTGTTTTCTGGCTGATTTTATATTACTCACAGACAGGGAGAAGACCCAGTGCGTTATGGGGTGCAGCATTATATATATCTGCAATTTCACATGGTCTCAACTGTTCCAAATCTGACATTGTAAGTCATGCGTGAAATATTTGTTGATGTGCAGTGATTAATTCGACGATGGACAAATATGAAATGCATTGAAAAGTCACCCCAATTGTGTCACATTCATTTGATTGATGTAAGCTCGTCTATAGGGCTACTTGAGTGCTGCACCTAACTAGTAATTGTTTAGTTGGGTATGTTTTTCCTCGAACGAGCAGAGTAGTTCCTGACCAAAGAGGTCAGAAGAAAAGAAAAGATCAGTAGAAGTTTTTAGTTGCAGAGGCAGGTGAATTCAAATAATGACTTGGAAGTTGTGATCTTGATTAGAGTGGACCCACTTGTGTCAGACTACGAGCATATGTCTAGGCTTAGAAATAATACTTTTCTGTCTTGAAGGCATCTACGAACACTTTAGTTGTGCTGGTACCTCTCTGCAGCATAACCTAGTCACTATTCAATTTAGAGTTCTTGTGATATTGGTGGATTAAAGTCATCAGTACATTGCTGTTGAATCCATGTCATTGGAATCACTATGAAAGAAGTGAATTGTGGTGAAAGTCATAAGAATTGGAATAATTGTTTAATTACTTTACTGAATAATTTTTGAATTCATTCTTCATAGATTGAAGCGCCAAGTAGATATTTGGCTGTATGAGAATCAATATGCTCATATTTGAAACTGGTGAGAAAAATTGATCAAGGGGAGTGTTGAGACAAGGGTGTAAGGTGGGAAAGGGCGTCTTTGAGAGGTGACTGTGAGGTGTGGGAAGAGCTTCTAGACAAATTATAGTTCAGATTGCTTTGTTTAATTATCCATGAAGCTTCAATTGAGCTTTTCTCAATTGATATTTATGTTGTTTACTGGTTACTTTATTATTTCTAGATTTGAATCTTATGTATCAGTTCTTGAACCTGTATATTACAAAGCAACATATTATACTTGATTTATGAGTCAGCTACATTAATTTTTGCTTCAAATATACTTTTGTCTTGTATTATATGAATTTTACCAGCCTATGAGCCTATCTTTTTTCTGTCAGAGAGCCTATGAGCCCTACTTGAGTTCTGCTAAGATTGGTATTTTGTCCATGTTGCGGTTACTTGATGTTTGCTTTAAATCTTTTGCAGTTAAGGCTGGTGCATGTTTGTGGAAAAACACTGTCAAAGAGATTGATTGAATTCGAGAATACCGAGTCTGGAAGCTTAACGGTATGTTTCCGGAAGCATTTCATGACTTTTTTGGCTCCAGCAATTCAAAACATGAAAGTATAGTGCGTAGTGTCTTGAAATAACAAATCTATAAGTGATAATACTCTTAACTGTCTTGTGGGCCAAAAATTAAAAAGGGTTCTCTGTCATCATCAACTCTGAGAAGCTAGAGGGACACTTCAACTTCTCCTTTCTCTACCAGTATCTTGTCTGCATACGGGCAAACGCTGTAGTGTGTGGGTAATAATATTCAGTGTGTTGTTGGCCAGATACGATAAGATGTCTTTCATGATCAACATTGAGAAAATAACCTGAGGAAAAACATAAACCACCACATCTCCACTTGCCAGCCCCTTTCCTGCATAAGTATCAGTAGAACTTTTCATATGTTGATTGATGTGGTTTGGGATGAGGTTATGTTTCCACATGTTTGACCTATGAGCAGCTCATTCGAGCTCCCTTCTAGGATATACTGGTGAGCATGCTAGTGATACTCTGAAATTCCATGACAGTTCACGTGGATTTCATAGTAAACAAAAATTTGTTAATTGGAATTAAGAAGTTGGATTTCTCTTTGGCAGACAAGCTGCCTCTTTTGAAAGGTGACATATTCTTTGTCCATTTGAGGGGGGCCAATTTCCATTTTGCTCAATTTTGACTGGAAAGTTGTCTTTTTCTTTACCAAGTTGCATTCTTTCTATACCTCCACTAAGATTTATTTGAAGATCAACAAATTACACTTGACCCCACCTAATTGGTAGGTTATTCTTATTTTGTCATCTGATCTCCAAAGAAGGCAGATTTTCTTCCGTGTTTTTCGGGTAGAAATAAAAATTTCTCTAAGACTAAAATAATGTGCAAAGCAGATAAACCATCTCCTAGATAGAGAAAATGGAATAACAGGAAACTATAGCAAAAGAGTGCTCCAGTCTTCCTGGATGCCTGCTAAGGAGGTACCAGTAAAATCTCCAGTAGTGAAACATCAGAGAGAAGCCACAAGCACTACCATATATATATATATATAAACTGCTTTTCCTGAAAAATTATGGCATTGTTCTCACAATAGATGCATGATATAATAGAAGACATGTCACAACTTTACTGCCAAAGCCCACAAATCAGATCAGCAATAACTCCTTAAGTTTTTTTGGTCAGATCCATGGTTCTCTATATATTGAGAAAAGCCCAGTCCAAAGTTTTCATGCCTTTCACAATGCAAGAAATACTGCTCTGAGGTTTTACTGCTGCTAGCACATAAGAAACTTGTATCAGGGGGTAGCACACCTTCTAGATCCATGGTTCCCAAAACTTGTTTAGGGAAGCATACCTAAACAAGGTGCTTCTTCTTTTTTTTTGGGTGTGTGTGTGTTGGGGGGGGGGGGGGGGGGGTTGCCTTCCAGATAGGATTATTTGGGGGGAAATTTAGCACTAGGTTTACTCTACTTGTATGTTCTGTTAGGCATGGTTAATGGATTAAACATCTTGAACTGAAATTCTATTTTGCAAACTGTAAGGGGGGGTGGCATTCCAGATAGGATTACTTAGAGGAAAATGAGTACTAGGTCTACTCTAGTTGTATATTCTGTCAAGCATGGTTAATGGAATAAAAGTCTGGAGCTGAAATTCTATTTTGTGAACTCTAAGGGAGGTTGGCAACTAAGGAAGAGGCATTACTCCACAGGGCCGAGATTAGTTTCCCTTTTGTTCTCTCCCTTGTGGAGAATTTTATCATTTCTAATGACTCGTGTTGGGATGATAAATTTGACTTGAAGGGATTCTCTTTATAACTTACTGTTTAATTAGTAAGTGTTAATTCATAGGTAAATTGATGTAACTCAGAAAAAGAAGAAAGAAGAGAAAAAAGCAGTACCATTCGAGACAGTTGTGTGGGTGGGATTATTTTCCTTTTTTCTTTGTGGTATTATGCATCAGGTGCTTTAAGGGAGGTTTCTTTAGCTGACATTTGGTGGGATTGGGCTGCTCTTTGATGATATTCCCTTTTGCTTTCATATTTTGGAGGACAATTTATTCTCCAACATGTTGTTGTAATTTCTGTCAGTAACATAATCTTCTCTTATCTAAAAATTCTGAAAACAAGAAGGAAAAAAAAGATGAATTGATGTAAAGGCTGTTGTAAGTAGAGCATAGATATGGTCATTTGGTGCTGTAAAAAGAAAACAGTGCATGAAAATCATTAGGGCTTTCTAGCTTAGTTGGCAAAACCACTCTTGGCTCCAAGATAGAAGCCCGAGTGTGGGAAACTGGGATAAAAAAACTTGAAGAAAAAAAGTCACAAAACAAGAAGGTTATGAAGGATGCTACCCTGAGCCCTATCTTACTATTTAGAATCCACTGAACAAAACTACCCGAAAGCTAAACTAACTGTTGCCTAATACCACAAGTGAGTCTATAGTAAATGTTGTGCTTGATAATAAGCAAACTATATTAACATTAGCAAGAATTGGCAAGTCAACATGTACCTTGATCGCAATCATTAACTGGATGGAGATTTGAAGCATAGAAAACAGAGTGCAATAGATAGTAAGGGTTTGAAGTTAAAAAAAATATATTTATCTTGTAGTGGATCAGCCATATCCATTTCTGCTGCTGCTCCTGGGGCTTGCCTTCTGTATTTTTTATTGCCTTTTCTTCTACTTGAATGACTCTCCCTTAGAATAACTATTTGAGCTAATGCTAGCTCATCAGTTGTATTCTTTCTTAGTAGCATCAAATCTATTTATTAATTCAGTTCAAGCTCACCCATGAGGTTTGCTGACATATAATTGTTTCTCACAAGGGTATCCTAACCATTCTACAATTATCTAAAAGATTTACGACAACTGTAGGTCTTAAAAAACATTTATTATAGTTGAAAATTACTGCCAAGATAAAGATTTGCAAATCATTTTTCTGATCTTGCTTCAGGCATAAGCTAAAAAATTATTTGTTCTTTATAATTTTAATAAAATAAAATAAGCCAACATCATTATTCATCATCTAAGCTGCTTGTGTTATTGATTGTTTTTAAATTTGTGTCTTATTTTCTCTACAAAATTATGCTGTGTGAAACTTTTGAAGTTCTGTATCTTCCTATACCATTAGATTGAGGAACTGAATGCGAAGGCAGAGGAGTTGAAAGAGAGTTCAATGCCACAGAAAATTTTTGGGGAGCCATCTAGTTCAAAAGAGTTGCTTTGTCAACATAAGGGTACAAATAAACCTCCTTTTGGATTTGGACTTTGTAAAGATTGCTATGCAATAGTGAGTGATGCTCCCTTTAATGAAAATTACATGGTTTTTTTGACCCAGAAAAAGATGTTATAATCCACTTTCCTATTCTAATGCAGGTTATAGGATTTGAGGGAGGATCAGATCCTCCAGCTTTCCAGAATGCTGAGAGGCAAAGAATGAAACTATCATCTGTTACGCATAATGTGAGTGACTCAAATTTAGTTATTACATCTTTCTTAAAGCTAGAGTACTCTTAAACTTATACTTACATTTTGTTTCTCCATTGGCTTTGTCGCTGTTGAAAAAATTGTGTTTTTATCAATTCTGATGAGTAAATTGTCTTCCGGTTTGTTGGTCAAGATGGAAAACGCTAGCTAAAAATTTTGTTTGACGTAATAAAAATGTTAGTATTGAAAATGTCTTTTGTTTGGGCTGCAATTTTCTGGTTTTTCCGAGTCAATGGGCATCTGCTGCAACGTCGTTTGTATTTCGTACCAAGCTTCATGAGCTTCTACAAGCACTAGTTATATGCAATGTTGCTCAGATTTGCTTATAGGGTTTCGTGTGATTCTGAATTGAGCTGTCAGGCATGTTAAATTCCAAATTCTAGGATACAGGGACACAACTCATAAATCTAAAATGTTGAATATGGGTAACAAGATATGCCATACAAGTATGGCCTAAAAACTAGTCTAACCAGTCAAATTAGTCTATGGTTATGCGAATTAATATTTACTAGGCTTATGTGAATCTACAAATTATTAGAAACATGTATCGCTAATTATATTTGAAATTTCTCTCATTTTTTGTTGTCTTCAATTTCAAACCACCATTATTATCAATCTTGTTGCTTGTGTGGTTTGGATGGGACATGTAGCATCTTGAGGGCACATTGAAGTGTCAGACACATTTTGCACTCCTGTGCCTGTGTCGTCACAGGTATTATAGGGTGAAATTTCAAGTCCAAGCAACAGAGGTTTTTATGTATTGTGAAACATGTGATTCAAGCATCTGAAAGGTATTTCACATGTGTAATAGTTAGCATCTTGCAATAATGGATAGAGGAGCTACTTTATGTAGAAATGCAGATCTCTTATTAAGGATGGCAATTTATCCTGAACTTGATGAATACTGACTTGACATGAAAGGGTGATTTTTTTTTGGATAGTTACTTTACCCGGTTGACAATGGATAGGGTACATATATTGTCAAACCCGACCCAAACCTAACCTGAGATATATATACATTTGTATCATAAACTGATGGATAGGGTATGGATATCTAATTTTCTTACCCGACGAGTAAAGGGTAGGATATGGATATAATAGAAACCCGACCCATGGACACTCTTTACCATTCCTGTCTCTTATACCCTTATACCCTGCTTTTGTGGGACTGTAATAGGGCAATGTCTTTCCTGTATTAAGCATATAAAATTATATGTAGAGGACAACAAACTTGAGATGGAACTTGCACTGTGAGGTGTCGGTTTTTCCTCAATAGTCAATTAAGTGTTTTTACTTATCTCTCTCTCTGTTTTTGTTAAATATCTTTCACCATTGCGCATGCCTGCACGCACAGCCATGCATGGTGTTTCGTGTATTTTTCCATGGAATCAATGAACATATGATTTGCAAGGACATTAGAATCAGTTATGAATGTGTTCGTCTGAAATTATTTTAACACCAAATGCTCTTTACTAGGAAACAGTACACATGATAACATTACAGAATCAAGCAATTGATTACATGTTTCTGATGTTTATGATATGAATTTCTGATGAACTTTAAACTTATCTTTGATTTTCAGCTTTTTAATTGTAAGTTGTTATTGTCTTTTATCCCCATTTTCCTTTAGCTTTCAAAAGAATCGAACAGCCAATGTGAGAGCAGAGATGAAGAAAGGCCAGTACAGGAGCCCAAAAGTGTTGGTAAGTTTACTCTCTTTATCCTTGGTTTGGAACTGGCATGGTCTTCTGCCAAAATACTTGAAAATATTTATTTGAAACTAAAATATTTCAGAAGCTTCCATGGGGAATTTAGCCAGTGATCCTGATAAACTGCAAGATGATGGTGTGGGTGATATGAGCTCTAAAGATTTTTACGAGTCAGATGGCTTTTCTGATATTGATGATGCTGAGGTGAGAACTAAAGAGTCTAACAATTTGTTTTTCTCTTAGGCATATCACTACTCCTATGTATCCCATCTTCTACTCTTCAGCATATGTGATAAACATGAAAATTAAGGTTCATGGATGGGATCTAAAAAAAAACTTCAGATGAGTAATGGTTTGATTTGCTTTTCTCATGGTTGCTTTCATGCTCTCTTGCCAAAAATATCATGGAGTAATAAATTTCAAGTAAAATAAATCATAAGCCCGCCAGTTACATTTACACAGCCAAATTTTCATAAATCTTGCTTTTATCATGTTCCAGAAACATTTTTAAGCATGAGTGGCAACACTGAATTTCAGAAACCAAAACATTCCGTGTTCTGTGATTTTCAGGAGCTTTAAATCACCTTCATCATCCCAAACCTATCTCATTGCCTTCGCTTCTTGTTCTATGTTAATGTAATTAATCAGAACAGTAATTGGGCTCTGAATTTCATTTTCTTGTATGATTTGGACATTATTTGTCATTCTGGATTCAAATTGTTTAAACTTCATTCTGGTAGTCTTGTAATACCTTCTTCATTAAATGTCATATCTTTCCAGACAAACTGGAGTCGTAACATTTGAATTTCTCTTACATTTCATGTTCCTGAAATGGATCCTCGTAGACATTTCATATCTTCTATGATCATCCTTCTAAGTATATATGTATGTGCGCGCGCTCGCATCCTTGTCCTTGCATGCATTCACTCATGTGCATGAGTACTATTAAAAGTGTCCTAATAGAAACCAAACTTCCCCTCTTTCCTTAGCTCAGAAAAATGGAGAAGGAAAAAAAGATTTCTTTGGCAATGCTGGATTTTGACAAATCTGGCACCAATCATTGTTTCACTTCTCTTTTTCCTGGATTTTTTTTTGGGAGAAATAATAAGATTGTAATTCTCATGATTTTGTTCTTATACTAATTTGGTGTATTGAACATATGCTATTGAAATTGAAAAGGTAGCTATTTAGCCAATTCATTCTGCTTTGCCTTGTATTTTCATGAACGAGTTTGTATTTCTATTCATCTCTATCCATTCAATCGGATGTTTCATTTTATTTTGTTGATTCCATTGTTTTGATATTTTATAGGTTGATAGCTACCTTCACAATGAGGAGGAAAAACGTTACAAGAAAATCATTTGGGAAGAAATGAACCGAGAGTATCTTCAGGTAATTTAATCTTCTGAGGTCAAATTTCCTTTATCTACATCACATGCCAGGGGCCATTTCTTGGTCAAATGGTAACACTTGGGCTAGCAAATTCAAGTCTTTATAGCAGTCACTTCTTGGTTGATCAGCGACCTCACAACTGGTTAATGAGTTTGTGCCGGTGTTACAACTATTACCACTATATTTTATAACAAACTGTGATACGAACTTTAATCCAAAACATATACCCTAGGATTCATATTCTCATAACTTAAGAATGTGCTGCTATGGATAATTGTCTGTATGCAACCAATAATGTCATATCTTGAACCATTTAAAATCATTAGGTGGTTTTTCTTGAGCTTATTATATGGCCATTTTCCCATTTCTTTATCTGCTTAGCTGGTGCCTGGGAAATTGCCTGGTATATATTTGATTGGCTTTGCATGATAAACTGCTTTCTGTGCAGTTGTTGTTCTTGTTCTAGTTCTATGGATTCAGCCTGCAATTCAATGGTGATTGCCATTTACAGGAACAGGAGGCCAAAGAAGCAGCCACAGCGACTCATAAGGAAGCTTGGGAGGAGAATTTCAAGAATTGCCCAGAGGACTTGCAGGCAGCAAGGAAGCTTGATGCTGCTGTAAAAGCTGATTTAGCAAAATCTAAAAAGGTAAATTTCTGGTTTACTAGGAGAATTTTGAGGCACTTTGTATCATTGCATTATTTCAACTATTGTTTTGTAATATGTTCCCTCTTTTGCTTATTGTATAATATTCCTTGGATTTTTTCTTGCAGAACAACAATATAAATACCCGACCATTTTATTTTGTTCCGGATGTTTTTTGTTCAACAGTTTTGTATTTAATTTGTAGAACTTAGACATAGGTGATTGTGAATCCTCAACTAGATTTGAGCCCTTGTTTCCATTCAACTTTCCAACTCGTAGAATAAAAAAATTCCTGAAAGTTTCAAATAGCTTAGAAAGCATGCCTGTGTTTTAATTTATTTATGGTTTGTCAGTAAGTGACATAAAATGCTAGGGTTTATGCTCTTTTATTTTCTTCAATTAAGTGTGAAAAATAAGTGCATAAAATGTCTATATAACTATATGCTTTATTTTTCTCTTTCTTGAACACTTAACAAATTTTGTGAAGGTTTTTAATATATGTAGCTGATTGGCTCCAAGGGTGTAGTCTAAATTTTATTTTTTTTCTACACCATCTTGTGAGACTGTTTCAATAACCCAAGATATCCTCGAAATCATAAAATATTGTGAAAATATTTTTGTTTCATAATACTCACCACAAGTTCAAGTTTGTGACTTGAGCTGTTTCATCTATTGTTAAAATCTCTCTTTATGCTGTTTTACCTTTTATTTTCTTGTAATGAATGGGAGGAACTGTGGCCAACATCTTTTCAGCAAACCTCTGAGCTTCCTGTGTGCATACTTGGCACTTTTCAATATCCTTCCTCCTAACGAAATATATATCACCAAACAATAAAAAGACTCAATGGAAATGAAATTTTGATCTTGGCCTATATCAATAAGTTGACTTTGCTCAGTGAGTACCTCTCTGGAATTGATTTGGTAGACAGTATCAAACTATATTGCTTTTTGAATGCTGCTGATCATTATCTTTTCATACACTCTTGTATCAATCAAACTGTGGTTTCTGTTACTTCTACTTTAACTGGAATGTTTTAGAAGAATAAAACTTATGACATTAGAAACTAAGAGATAGTGAGCCACTTCCATTGTTAAGTTGATTTTATAGTTAGTATTCAATTATGTTCAGATCAATACAATTTTCCTGGAAATGGTATTTGTTTTTTCATGCATCTTGGAGTTTAGCATCTATATTTTCGGATAGTATTGTCATTGGATTGTTTGATTTATAACATTATAATGTTCAAAACTTCATGAATGGATCAGTTAGAATTTCTAAAGTGTTGTTTTGTTTTTCCAGCATTTGCAATTATTTTCTATTATTTCTCCAAATCAATTATATCTTATTTCTCTGAATTCTACACTTTTCATGCTGTTAAATTCATCAATATTAATGCAACCGCGTTACCCACCTATTGTTCTGCATGCAATATTTTTGAATTATGAGGGGCAATTTAGATTTTTTTCCCCATAATTATGTCCCATGTTTATGGATGTCATTATGTTCTTCAGTGTCAACATCAAACTTGTATCCAAGTAATCCACTTTGTTTTGAATTACATGATTGCATCCATTTTTCACTCAATTCCATTCTGGCAATTTTGGTGAGGATATTCAGAGTCTCTGGTTATAAGTTGAGATATGCTGCGATAAAGGCCAACTGTAGGTCTGGTTAGGTGCTAGAACCTGCAGTAACTTTCTGAATGGAATGTCTTTGAGTCTGATTAGCCTACTGAACAATCATTCAGATTATGTTGACAGCAATTAAACTGATTTTCTTGGATCATTGCTAGAATATGAAATGAATAGAGAATATACGAGAACAACAGGACGATCAGTCAGATAAGGTTGGTGAAGAAAGTATTGGATCTTTAAGTAGTAACTGCTGATGCACTTAAATGAGATTCATATATAGGTAACAGCGCAATATGAGAAAGGAAGAAAAAGACCTCCTAGATTAATACTGGTTTAGGAACAACAGCTAACTCACAAAATGTTTCATGTTCTAATCTTTTCAACTAATTACCGCTGTTCATTTGAAGTATTGCCTGTTACCCATTAGGAGATAGCAACCTGTGTGCTGAGTTCTAACACGTTTTATTGGTTGAGGTAAATTATTTGTATAATAATGCCCCTTTTTTATCCAAATGCCCATAGCAATCAGGGATTGCCAAACAAATTTCTAAAGTAAATCTTCATTAAAAGCCAAAAATAGAGTGTGAATCGCTATTCAGTATTTCTGTCCAACTTTTTGTTCATCTTGCATCCATTCATAATGTTACAATAAATTTTGTTCAGAAAATTGAATGTGAATTGTGATGATTGAATATTGACTTTGTAAAAAATACAGAAATTGTTGCAATACTGAGCCTATTAGCATTGCTGTTATAAACTTCTTTTAAATTCTTTATTTTCAAGTCTAGAATTTAATGATGTTTAATGTTTATTTTTTTCTGTCTTAACTTTTTTGACTAATTTTCTGTGAATATTTATTTGCAGGAAATGCAACAAAAGCGAGCTGCAGAAGCTAGGAACTCAGTTCCTGCTAAATCTGCTGCAGAAGCTGTCCATCGAATGCTGACTAAGAAGGTAATTGACATGGATAATAAAGGAAGTCTCTGCAAGTTACTGTTATTTTGATTTGCAATAACAAAAGCTGCTAATTAATTTCACTGTCGGGGCAGCATTTAGCTGTGAAGTTTTAAGTTTTAACCATTGAAGATTAGTTGACTAACCATTTGAATGACAGAATTTGGAAATCAGACTCTAGGGTTGTTAACAGTGACATGTCGCAGTTGGGTGTCTGTTTATCAATACTCTTAAGTGTATCGAACCAAAAAGCATCATCACATGGGATCTACAGCCTGAACATCCTAAGTGGTCCCACTAAAGACCATTTCCTGGATAGATGACAAACAAATATCCAGGTGGAGTGGGATATTAGCAAAAACAACACCTGCCTTCTGCTACTCCATAACCAGAAGGGCTGTTATATAATTATATTTTCCTCTTGTAGCTCATGCTGAAGAAGAAACAAAAGGATATAACATAACTATTACCATAGCTTGCTGCTTTTGTTTGACTAATTATTTGGGATTTCTTTCACGTTGTTAGCTAAAGTCATTTCTTGCTCAGCTTGTAATTTTCTTACTTTTTAGGGGCAGGAACCAAAGAAATGGTAGAATTGAAATCCTCTCTGAAGGTTTCTTATTTACAATATTAGTGCATGTTATGTATGTGCACGGCACATGTTTTCCATGTAAATGTCACAACTAATATATTTTTTCCATCTTGTATTTAAGTTTTCTTTGTAATCCCAAAGAAGAATTTATGGTGCTTACTGTGAATCTGATTATGATTTCTTTTGCAGAGAATCAGTTCGAAAATCAACTATGATGTATTGGAGAAACTATTTGAGGAACCTGTATGTCATCGTATTCTTCTTTATATGCACATTATTCATTTTCTGTGTAAAAATCCCTTTTGGAGATCCCATGTGTGTATCAAATTGGCAAATTGAACCTTGTGTAAATAATTTTGCGAATTGAACCTATCTTCGTTACATTTAGGCAATCCAATCTAACTACCTACAATGTTGACAGAAACACATTTGCTATGCTAAAACTTGCTAAATTGAAAAATATTAGCCACGTGGCACTCAATTCTGAAAATGATTAAAAAAATAAAAATTTGAAAGAATGTAAAGGAAATAACACAAAAGAATCACAAGCTCTTCTCTTTCTGTTTTCCACAAATCTGCATTTTTGAGGTTTTTACAAGAGAGTCTCGGGACTCTTCAATGAATCATAAATGGGACTAAGCATCTCAGTCAATTGTGTGCCAAATGGTTAATATTCTCCACCTTAGCTAGCTTTAACATAGCAAATGGATTTATGTTAATAATTGAGGGGAGTTGGGATCAAAGGCCTTAAAAGTGATGAATATAGGATTGAATTCACAAAATTATTTACTTAGTGTTGATTTGCCAATATGATACAAACTCAGGGTCTCTAAATGGGGTTTTCCTATTTTCTTTCCTACTTTTAATAGATCAAGTTTAGTTGAGTTCCTGTGGCATATTTTTGAATGAACATTTCCATTTTGTGATCTAAAATTATCACAAAGGAAAAGTTCAAATTTTTTTGCGATTTTGATGCATGTCTCGTTTCCATTTTCACTATTCAGTTGGTTCATATATATATCACATTTTCAAGAATCTTTCTTGCAACTATGTTCAGTTGCAATCGGGAATAGTGTTTACTAATGAATGTATGACCATCTCTAACCCTTAGAATATTAAGCATCAAATAGTAAATCTAGTACTGTAAAGATCAAATTTTAGTTAGAGTAAAACAATAAATGAATTAAAGATCTTCCCTTGATTTTTTCTGTAAAGAACCAACTTGAAGGACTGCTAGGTCTTTGTCATCCATGGTTTTGAAAGCACCCTTCAGTTACAATGGACTGTGCCTGAGTTTGAATGAGCTGTTTCACACATTTTGTTGTCTATCCTTGGATAAGCAAATGAACAGTGTATCTTCCACTCTCCTAGAGGAAGTGACAGTTTCATTGCCTGTGTCATTTCAGATGCTCTAGTTTCTTATGCACAGGGACTATATTCTGTTTACTATTTTTTTACTTTTGTAAGGATGAGCACCTAGCAACCCTAGAAGTATTGAAGGCTGCTTTGTTCCCTTTTAATATTCTGGATTGCGATGTGTTTTTTTACAGGAGGCTAAGGATGCCAAGAGACCGCGACCTGAATCACATCCTGACCCTGTTGAGAAGGTGCTGCATACAGATGGAAAAGATCACAAATTAGAGGATACTAATGAAAATGATGGTTTGGGGCCACTAGATGAAAATGTGGATGATGCTGTTGGAGAAGCATATGATGATTTTCTTTATGACGAAAATGGTTCTGATGATGACTATGGTAACAGTTTATGGTAAAAGTTTTGATGATTGCTAATCACTGAAGACAGTTGTTCTTTTAACACTCTTCTGAACCTTTGGAGCCTAAAGGGAGCAGAATGTTTGGAAAGGGTCAGGATTGATTTGCTGATGCTTTCATCCCTCGGGCTGTTAGGCTATCTTCACAAGGTATCCACAATTCAGCACATTTCTCTTTTGCAGCACTCCTCAGCAGTAGTGTTGTTTGTTTATACACTGGAGTTATTATCTTTGTTTTTTTTTTCTTTTCTTTTCGTAAAATTGGTTTGTCAGTAGTTTCTATTGCTAGTGATTTCGATTATTGATTTATTAGAACACAAGCTTTCCAGACCCGTTTTATCCTTGAGAAAATTCTGGGATAAACAGCAGTCTGCGCTATAAATCTAAGTCTAGGGACACTATATTGTATTCTGTACTCCTAGTTAACTTGGTAGGAAGATAAAAACTTCCAGTTCTGTATTTACTAAACTTAACTTAAACTACTTGGTTACTATTTTCTTTGTGCATGCTTGCGCCATCATGTATGTCCTCTGGAAATTGGATATGTACATTGAAAGTATCCTCCTCCTGTACAAATTGTTGATTGAATTAACATAAGACATCTATATCTATTTACTTTTTCTTCCTTTCGAAGTATCGCTTTGTTTTTGTGCGATTCATCATCCTTCCTGTTGTCTTTCAAAGAAAGTAAATCTTATTAATTACGTTCTCAATTTGTTTAATATTAAGCAATCAATTAGGGAGGTTGAAGGAGAAATGTGTTTTGGTTGTGGAAAGATTTGGATGTGATTTTGTGTTTTCTTTTTTGCTTCCTTCTTAATTTCAACTGATGCTTTATTCTTTTTTATTTTTCAATTTTAAGTGTTTTCGTCGGTGTTTCTCTCTTCTTTAATCTTAATGTTGGGGTAGTGTTGGAATCAAGTGAACATGACTTTGGTTAAATTTGGTTGATCTAACGGAACGAAGGGTGTAAATAACCCAAGTTTTTCATTAATGTTTTTTCTTTCCCCTCCTCTCTTGCTGTGTCTCCCTCTCTCTTTTCTTTCTCACACCACAGCACTCGACCGACCCTTCTTTCTTCTCCAAACTTCGGCTAGCAAAGCAGTATCTCCTTCTGCAACAATGCCCCCTTTTCTGCCTATTCATCTTCAGATTTCCTTTGATCTACGCCAGAAATTGAAGCGGTGGCAATGACGATGACTGCTGTTATAAAAACTACAGCAACAAGTGGCAACCACGACCACCAGCGACGACATGTTTCGGATACAACAAATTGTTAAATAATTTTTTTGAATTTTTAATTTGGTTTAATGACTTTGTTTTCAATCCAAAGCATGTTTTGCGTTTTAAAAACCATCTCGTGTG
>Ga0325411_1002808_pt1 | contig 19633 bp, 10 predicted proteins | sample PopdelMetagenome_13_FD_206181 | JGI IMG/M metagenome (GOLD analysis project Ga0325411, IMG submission 206181) | Populus deltoides microbial communities from Bellville, Georgia, United States - Xylem-PdIQD-R4 | ecosystem: Host-associated > Plants > Phyllosphere > Stem > Wood/Secondary xylem...
CCATTTCCCAAAATTGACAAATAAAACAGCAAACTTATCCATGCAATTTGAATTAAAAAATGATTTTCAAAACATATTTTGGTCATGGCCAAAGCCTTATAAACCCAGGATTAACAACATGGTTTATCAACATATTAACTGAACTATCAAAACTAAGAAAACAAAAACACTATTTTATCAAAAACTAACTTAATTAGAAGGCTTTTATTACATCAAAAAAATTCAAAGATATCCTAAAATGCTTTAGAGAACAACATCAAATCATAAAATAAAAAACTTTATATATATATATATATATATATATATATATATATATATATATATATATATATATATATATATATATATACACTTCAAATAAAACTGAATTATTTTTTTTCTCTCGTGAAAGAAATGACATAGCATCTATATCTAGCATTAAATGATAAAAAAAACGTTTTATGATGTCATTATAGCACATCTAAAGACAATAATATTAAAGAACCATCTCAATTTAATAGTTTAATTTTATAGGTGAGATTCTAGGATATAATTTATATTATTTTTTAATATATAAAAAAAACTTACAAAAAAGTAGAGTCGAGATAGAAAGAAAAATATTTTTATGAAATTAAAAATAATTTATAATACAAGAAATGAATCTCGTGTGGTCTTTCTCTTTAGTAAGCTATCGCTAGCTTTACTCCTTTTCCTTTTGTTATCTATTTTTTCCATATAGATATTAACATTAAACAATCAGAATATTTTTTTTAAAAAAAAAAACATGTTTTGTAGCACGACAAACCCTCAAAATTAAAGGCATGAAATAAAAAAAACTAAAAACAAATAAAAATAAACCTTAAAATTGAGCAAGACACTAAATAAACTAGAAATCAAGTAAAAAAAATCAGCTTTAGTATTATAATAGATTTGAGATTATTAAAAAATACATTAAAATAAAATAATGTTATCATCAAAGAAAAATCATCAATACAGCTGATGAAAATAAAGAAAAAAACTCTTTAGAAGTTACCAATTCAAATCTTACAAATCTCAAGGCACTGGAGACTTACATGGTTGTTAACTTCAGGGCCCGTAGAATTAATCGAGGTGCGGGAAGTTAGCCCGAATATCCACGTTAATAAAAAAACTCTACAGCAAGAAGGCAAGGAAGAATGTTATAATTAAAATTCAATGTTTGTTATTCTGATTTTTCATTGTATTTAGTATTTACAAATAACAACTCCTAAAGATTTATTGTATATACAATATTGATTGAAATTATTATTTCAAAATCACCTTAAAAATCATTTTTTATTGTAACGCTTTTTTCTTTTTATTAACTAAAAAAAATTATCAGTACCAACAAGAATATTGATTAGTGTTGGTAGATTTTTAAGTCCAAAAAACGGTTGGTAAATCTTCACCAACCAACACTGCTGTTTTTATATTGTGATTTAATCTCGACTAATACTTTTTTTATTATTGAAATAAATAAGAGTAATCTTTTATTTAATTAATGCTTTAATAGAAACTCAACTTACCAAGGAGAAAAAGACTACCTCAATGGAAAGGGACCAAAGAATGATAATGTTTCCTGTGAGATGGGCAATAATAATCGATCACCTTTGCCATATTATGATGCATGATGAGCAAGTTTATTAATATCCTAAGAACTGTAGAGTGTCGACAATAAACGGTTGTCAGTGTGGTAGAGGTTATGTTATAAAGTATTTTTTATTTAAAAATATATTAAAATTGTTTTTTTAATTTAATAGAAAATAAATATAATTTTTAGTTTTCTTTCAATTATTTGTTAAAAACTGCTGCATTTTTTTAGCTTAAAATTATGAAATACCGATTCATTAAGGGAGCTAAAACTCCAGTAGCCCCATAATATTTGATTTTCAGTACTACATCATGCTAGATTTTTCAAGAATAAAATAACTTTATAAAAATAAAATTGAAATGAATTATAAAATTTAATTTCTAATCAGTCTAATATCAAAGGATAAAAATTAAAAAAATAAAAATCTGAGTTAAAAAAACATAAAAAATGATTCGAGTCAACTCTAGCAAAGCTTTTAAACTCATAACACGGATCATCAGAATAGATTAACCCCATAAAAATCAAATTGAAAGAAATTACAATATCTGATTACCAACCAACTCAATATTAAAGAACAAAACTATAAAAAAAATCATATTTTAAGAAGAAAAAAACCGGAGATAACCTAAGTTAACTCAACAAACTCATGGCCTATATTATGAGACTGTGATAAACCCTTAGAAAGGGAATCGAAGAATATAGCGAATCTCAATTTCAATTCAACCCAATATTGAAAGATGAAATTAAACAAAATAAGTAATTTCTTTTAATTGCTATTTGTTTTGTATTTTATCTTTTTTGATTGATTTTTTTCTTCAATTTCATCCATCATCATTTGGTTTCATTTAATTTTACATCAAACTTGATCCTTATTCTTTTTATTGTTGTTTGTTTTTTTCTTTTTCCTTTTTCTAAATGAATTTTTTTCAATTTCATCCCTTAACATGATTTCACTTTATTTTTATGTTAAATTTGCTCCTCGTTCTTTTTATTGCTATTTTTTATCAATTTTTTATTGAATTTTATTTTAATTTCATCCTTAAATTTTGCTTTGTTATTTTTAGGGTTTGTCTTTTATGGACTTAGTCTAATGCTCGTGACTAGAGTTACAAGTTTTGAATGTTAACATAGGTTGACTTTGATCTTTTTTTAGGCCCTCTTTAAAAAAAAAAATTCAATCTTATCCTTCAACATTTGATTTATTGGAAATTAGTCTTTGTGTTTTTTTTTCACATTTCTTTTTATAGGGTTAATCAAATCTTATACTATTGGTCACAAAGTTAGCGGATTAACCCAAGTTTTTTTCAGAACACTTGCATCTCTTTAATATATTTTTAATGTCAAACAAAATTTAGGCTGATTTATAGTCTTGCGCAGGACACCTATCTAATTTCGATCAAGATAGGGACTTTATGTCATGTTATGAAAAGAACATGGGTTTCATGATTGGGTAACATGATCGGTATATTAACAAAAATCAAAATCAAAATCAAAATCAAAATCAAAATTGTTGCCCCCTACTAAACAACTATTACAACCATCTCTTATGCCACACATAGTCAAATCAGATTCCACGTAATAAGAATAAAGTTTTTTATACATGGATTACTAATCTTATAAAAGATTATTTCTATCAACGGTTGAAGTTTAATTTTAATTTTATAGATTCATCAATGTTTTACATCTATTCTTATAGTTTAAAATTATTCGATGTTACCTCGTTAATTTTCTTAGAGTTTCAATGTTACCCCTAACTATTAAATAACATGTATTTTAAATTTGGTAAGAATATAGCTTACCAAACATAAGTTGTAAAATCCAATTATCAAATAAAATAAATGTTTATTTGATAATACCATAAAAGTAATTAAAATATAATTTAAAAAACACTTTTAAACTTGCTAATAATAACACCATCGTCCAATTCCCAATTCCTAATACATACAATACAATGCTTGTTTATATTGTGGTATATAATATTTTTTTAAAGTATTTTTTATATAGAAATGTTTGAAAATAATTTTTTTAGATTTTTAATATTAGCATATTAAAATTATTAAAAAAATACTAAAAAATATCAATTTAATATTTTTTTTTAAAATAAATATATTTTTAAAATTCATCCAAACAAATACAAAGGCATAAAAACAACTCTAAACAGGCATGTAACAATATAACTGGACAAACTGTGGGTGGGGACACATTAATAAAGAAACTAAATCATGTGGCGGTATTACTGTTCATACAGACTCATGCAACTATGGATTGTAACAGTTGCTTCAGCCTGCATATCTTTTCTTTTGGTTTGTGCACGCATGCCCTTTCTTTTCTTTTGGTTTTTGCATTATTAAATGAGTTGGCTAGTACCTTTTCTTCAGCTTGCATTTGTTGTCAATTGGTGCATTAAATAAGTGAGGCAGTGGCATCATTGATATCCTGTTTGCTGTCACATTGGTCTCTTTATAATATTAGGAGAGCTGTCTGGTTTACTTGAGAAATAGTGTCATGTTTGTTAGAGATAAGATTCTGTACTCTTCGCATGTGATTCATTGTGCAGCAATCGTGCTTTGTTTTTGTCTGACTAGAAATTGAAAATTCCATGTTCTTTTTTAGTTTACAGCCAAATGTCTTTTCTTTTGGTATGTCTGTTTCAATGCATGTGATGCACTTCTACTGGGGTTGTTTTTGGATTTTCCTTTGTGCTAGTTTTTTCGTTGGCCAGATGTCAGTTCTAGAGAGTTATTATGGCAATTGTTTTTCTTGCGTGTGGGTTCCTTTTGTTTCTCTTAAATTCAAGTATGTGCATTTCTTTGCCCACTAGTTGTTGCACCCTTTTTTTTTCCTCCATTGCCTTCCCTACTGGTTATTGCACCATCAGTTTAATCTTTTTCCCCTCTCTTCATTGCCTCTCTTACTATCTTTATTTAGTTTGTGCTCCGATGCATCCATAATTAATTTGTGTGGTGCCTCTATTTTCAGCAGATTTGTTGAGCTTTTTTAGCCCTCTTTTCGGTTGGCTTGCTGCTTTGTTCAGATTAAGGCTTGCTTGCTTTACTTTGCTAGTTCGTGCATGTATTTATGGTCTGCAAGATTAATGGTTGTCTCTTTCTTGCTTTATTGGACTGTGGGACCAGCTTCTCTGTTTTTCCATTTGCTTTTTAACCAACCAGCAAAGGCGTTGCTTGCTAGAAGTTTGTATTGAAAATTGTTTCTGCTGTGTTTTCTTCCTTTTAGATGGTTGTGGAATTTGTGCTTTAGATTCCCATCTTTATTTATTTAGTCAATTCATGTTGCAATTTACATTTGTTCATTTCATGGCTTGCCCTTTTGATTCCAATCATTTATTTATTTGTGTTTACAGTGTCATCAAATATATAACATTTAGTCAACAATTTTCAAAATTGAAAAAAATAAAGGAACATGCTTCTTTCTTACAGCAACAGATAAAGTTGTCAAACTATGTTGTTTTCGGTTTTGAAATTTTAGGACGTCGCTTTGAATAATTGGTTGGTCAAATTATACATTTTGTTATTCCTTCACTCGCCAAGATTGCACTTTAGGTACTACCAAGATACAGAAAGCATAAGTGTCTAAAGTTTAAGAGATAGCCAAGCAAACATGACCGAATGCCCATGTGCAACACATGAACAACAAATAAAATCAGTCTCAAAAAACAAATGGCAAACCAATTAAACAATTAACCATGACTGAACTGACAGTGCAACCGCAAAGGCCAAAGCTTGAAAGAAAAGAGAGCATAAACCTTGCAAAAATCTTTTATGAACATACCAAGCACTTTAACCTTACTCTAGGAAGACCCTTAGTGGTCTTTGCAAAATACCCCTCAACAGCAAAATAGTAATAAAAACAAAAACCAACAACAAATAATCTTAAAAGCAACAGACCGCAAACAACCAAAACAAAAGCAAACAACACGAATATAAAAATTAATCCCTCCTGCAACAACATAGAAGTGTCCACCCCAAACACCAGTCAACATGGAATGCCGCCCAAAACAAATATCATAAAACAATAAGAAATTTTCAAAAACTTGTGAATTAATATAAATACAATTCCCCTCACTCTCATGTTGCAGTAGACATTGCAAGTAAGTATGATATTTTTATAATGGTTTTAAAATGTGTTTTTTAGAAATATATTAAAATAATATTTTTATTTTAAAAAAATTTAATTTTAATATCAATACATCAAAATGATTAAAAATACATAAAATAAATATTTTTTTAAAAAAATATTTTTAAAACATAAAAAAGAGCTGGAGTGCCTCCTTTTGCAGTAAATTGAAACAATAATATCATAATGTACAAGCCAAGGACAAAACGACAGGGGGGCTTAGATTATGTCATTTTATCCACCAAAATGCTTCATATTTTTTTCCTTTGCATCACCAAAATCGTGCATGTTTCACTTTCATCATCTCTGCCCTCTGAACCTTATTTTGTACTTCAATCCTATATACCGATTGGGAAATAAACTATACCCTGTTTTATTTGTACTGGGTTTTTCTTATAATTATTTTAATCATAGGATGTCCTTATTAATTACGAGATATAAGTATTTAGTATGGGAATTTTCAGTATTTATTTATTGAAAATTCAATTGCAATATGTGTTTTTTATTTTTTGATATCAGCACATCAAAACAATTTAAAAATATAAAAAAACACAATTACACTACAATATCATCAAGAATACAATATCACATGTCAGGCATGCTTCAAAAGATTAAGAAGAAAAAGTAATGTAATCATTAGGTTAGATTTATTTTATAACTTAAATTCGTCACCCTTGATTGTTTTGAAAGATTTGTCAATGCTTTTGGAGTTTTTGGTGAAATGTATGGAGCATGTAACTCAAAAAGTCAAAAAATTATAAGATGCTGCTGCCATAAACAAAGCACTTGCTTTAGCTTGTGGTGAAGCGATAATTACTGAACCATAAGCACGGGCCCTCGTAAAGCTCTTCATTAATCACAAGAAATGACTTTATAGTATAGTAGGAATCTCATATCTATAAAAAAAAAAAAAAAGATTTTTGTTTTTGCATTTTAAAAATATATTTAAAAATTTTTGAATTTTTTTAGTATTTTAACATTATTTTGATATGTTGATGTCAAAAATAATTTTAAAAAAATAAAAAATATATTATTTTAATGTATTTCTAAATGAAAAACACTTTAAAAAGCAACCACACTCCCAAACACAAAAATCTGCTATCTACATGTTTGGATTATAAGATTTATATATTTTAAAATTTGGAATTCAAAATATATCATTTATAAAAAGATTTATAATGTTCAATGAGTAATTGAAAATAGTTATTTTATTAGTTTATTTTGAAGAGAGATATTAATAGATGATGAAAAGTAATGTTTACTCTCGTGAAAAATAATATGAATATTTTTATTTTTATTGAAAATATATATTTTTTTCTTTTGAATTTCTCACTTCCTCTTATATTTTTTTTTTTCATAAAATAAGTATGAGTAGTTACTTACTAGAAAACATAATATCTTTTATTCATTTTACAAGTTGTTCAAATACAACTTGATTTCTCGATTATAATAAATAATAAAAAAAAATCTAAATTAACTAGTATTATCTCTAAGCCTAAGTTAGGAATTACAATAAAAAAAAGGTTGACATATTATTCCCAAAAAAAACTCCAAATTTATCAAGGAGATCCTGTCTCGAATCTCGGATGATTTTATATCTAGCATGTCTAGATCTATTATTCATTTGAAAACCAATCAGAACGGAATCCAAGATTTTCTTTATTTTTTTTCTTCGGATTTGGACAAGTCACGAGGTATGAGCTGGAAATTAAATAAAATAAAATAATAGTCTTGCTTAACGCTAAAGAAATTACAACTAAAGAAAAAAAAAAGAAAAAAAAAACTACAACTTGCTATTTTAAAAAAGTGTTTTACAACACCACGTTTCAAACAACCTATGTAAGAACAGGAATGAATGATACTACGAAACCTTAATAATAATATAAAAAAAATCCAAAATCATTAATTAATAAAAATTTCTTTGGTCCATTGATTCATAGTGTTTCGATTCGAGCATATATTGCTACAAGTTACTACAAAAACAGCTCATGATTAAAAGTGTATTTGGCAGTGTGGTTGCGGGTGCTTTTTAAATAACTTTTCGTGCTAAAATGCATGCCAATGATGTTTTTTCATTTTTTAAAAATCATTTTTGACACCAGCACATCAAAACGATCTAAAACATACAAACTATATTAAATTTTAATAAAAAAAAATTTTAAAATTTTTGGAAACGCCGCCACAGCCGCGTTCCCAAACGATCCCTAAGAGTTTATGGGAGTTTGAGTTTAGTTTGTCGTCCAAACTAATAAGAGGGCCACTTGCAAAACCATTGCTACTTTCAAGATCATTTTCAAATATTTATATAGTAGTAGATGGTTCAATGATAAAAATTTAGGATAAAAAAACTTGTTTTCTTGTGGTTTCAGATTCAAGTCCTGTGATTGCTAATATAATGGCCAATAAAGATTTACATGATCGTTAACTTCAGAACTCATGGGATTAGTCGAGGTGTGCGCAAGCTGACCCGGACACCCATTTTAATTAAAAAAAAATTATTTTCAAATAGTTAGATTCAATTCTCTTATTTGTTATATTTATTTTTATATAATTGTAATGTGAAAATAATAATATATTTGTGCCTCATTACTAAAATACTATTTTCCATTCTCAATTAAATATTTTTATAATTTAACTAGAAACAATAACATATTTTTATATTGAAGAGAGTGAAACCACAACAAACAACTGGAGGCAACAAACAACCACGTAGATCTAGCTAAAATATATATAAAATAAGAGGCAACTATGATTTTATGAGAGTAAAAAAGAGCCATTAGCGACATTCATATAACTATTTATGAAATTCTGAGATTTTTTAAGGTATTTTTTAGAGAGAGAAAGAAGGGGAATTAATTCCTATGTAATTACACACGTATTGAAAACTTCATTCCGCTCAATGGAAATGTAGAAATTGTTTAAATTATGATATTTATCATCTTGAAATTGAAAAGTTAACATATTTTTATATAAACAAACCTCATTAGTAAAATAATTAAATATAATTAGAATTTTCATATTTTAACCTCAATACGAGGATATAAAACCTTCTTTAGCCATTTCTATTAACTATGAATTGTAGCTTATTTTTATTAGGAAATGGAATTCATATTACTTAATGATTATTTTTCATAATAATGAAAGTTAGGAAGGTTACATTAATATTTCAACAAAAAAAAAAAGACAGAGAAAGAGAGAGAAGAGAAGGTAAATGCATAATCCAGTGATCAACCGCCAACTCATTGTGGTTTCCTGCACTCTTTTTTCATCCTTGAATATTTGATGGGCAAAATCGAATGCAAGAAAGTAAAGACTTGTACGTTTTGGGGGGGTTTTTTAAGTTACGTAATGTGATGGTAAAGAATTTGAAATCTGCACAGCAGGTCTTGAGTTTGAGTTAGGACGTGAACCTTTTGTAAGAGTCTGAAACAGCTAGGATTTTACTCGCTCATTTGAGTCCACAAAATATGCTTTCCGGGAGATAGGGTTTCCTCGAATCCAAAAAAAAAAAGTTTTGGGTTTCTTCATATTATTTTTGCGAATTGCAACAAAAAACAAAATGCTAGGATATGGGTATCGGGAAATTATTGTTTAATATGTTACATGTAATATTATTATATTCATATAAATATATATTTATTATTAATAAAAAGTTAATTTATTTTATAATATTAGATTAATAAATTTAGAGTAAAGATAAAGTTTATAAGAAAAAAATAATTTGCAAAGAAAATTATAAAGTTGTTATAACTATAGAATTTTTATTGCAATTAAATTATTGTTCCTAAAATGTTCCTAGTTGACAATCTGTTAAATACTGAACATTCATTTGAGTCGTAAAGAATTGTACACATTATTTTTTTATTTTATGAAAGGAAACAAGTGTTCTCATAAGCTGAGATATAAAAGATATCTAAAACTAATATATAGGTTCTTGTCATGAAACATGTACACTGAACTGACCCCTACAAGAATTCTATATGGAGAGATCACTTATGTCTATAGAAAGGCTCATGTGATGGTTGTGTAAGTGATTCTTAAACTTGATATCACTAAGTCATCTTATATAGAGAATATTATACTTTAATCCTGTTACATATTATATTAATCGAGGTAATAAAAGGGCAGGGATTGAGTATAGTATGAAATATATGAAGGCAATTGAGTAATTAAGAGAGGATTCATCACCCTAGGTGAATTAGGAAAAATATTACATTTGTTTTCAAATAGTATTGACTGAGAAATCCTTAGTTAAGGTGGAATGAGATTTAAAAAGAGTTTCAAATCTTATTCAAACGATCAATGACTATTATGTAAAGAACAAATATGATTTAACATGACAAATATATTTCATACCTTAATGTTAAATCGGAATATTATTGATGAAAGAATATTAATTACATTGAGAAATCAATCACTGAAAGGTTAATCAAACCACTAATGACTTTTTTAATATCTAGGGAATTATGACACGTTCCTAGACGATACACTTGATCTTTAAATATAAATTAATCAATTGCTTAATTGATAATAAGTTAAATTATTTAATCCTGTTTAATTATAATTTATATTTATATTTGGGCCAACATATTAGGAACTTAATGAGTTACACACATTAAGAACCATTAGTCAGAAATTAAATTGGGATGATTTAATTAAGTATGACTTGATTAAAATATATTTTTAAAATTAAGAACTATAATATAATATAATATAATTAATACAATGATTAAATTAATCGATGCACTTTTCTAATTGTTGTATGTTAGACAAAAAAATTATAAAAACATATAATTATAGTTAACACTCTAAACATAAGAATCCCTTTATCTTAAATAAGAATTTAAAAGATTTCTCATGGATGGTTCATGTGAATTACTGTTGGAGGCTGAACAATTAGATGTTTTGTTGTTTGCAATAATACAATCTTTAAAAAATTATTTAAAATAAAAAAATCAAATTTACAAATAAAAAATTTCTAAAAATATCTCTAAATACATCTAATAAAATTCTAAAAATTTTCCAAGTAATTTTGTTCGTACATGTATAATTTTCAGTAACCCAGTACACAGTTCCTATGATACCTTAGAATCATCACTGAAATTGACCCGTGTGCTTCCTTTTTGTTTCTAGGCACCACCTATATGTTCCCACCTATATGTTCTAGGTAGCAAAAATCCTGTGCAAGAAAAGAAACTAGTAAACTTGCACATTGGAAGACAGCATAATTAATTCTGTCTTGAGTTGCATGGGAGCCAAAGACACTCTACAGAAGTCAGAAGACAGCATAACATGCTGTTTAGCTTGTGCTGCCATTGACAAAATTATTGATGTCGCTATTGTGGAACAGTAGCCACAGAAAACGACCGACACATGGAGATATAGTTCAAGGTTCGAATATGTTTTGCATGAATGCGTTAATTTCAAGGATGATTTCTGTTTGATTAAGCTGATCTCACCCCCTGAAACTAACTTTAATTTTTCGGGTCTGTCTGAGATTATAAAAGTAATTATAGTTTAAAGTATTTTATATTTAAAAATATATTAAAATGATGTATTTTTTATTTTTTTATTTTTTTTTTAAAATCCATATATCAAAATAATGTGAAAATATAAAAAATTATTTTTTAAAAAAATAAAATTAAATTTTGAGCGCGTTCCCAAATGCGGGTTCATATTCTATTCCCATTTATATTTATAATGTTTATTTCGTGTTTTAAAAATATTTTTTAAAAAATTAATTTTTATTTTATTTTTTAAAATTTTATTTTTAATGTTTTTATATTGTTTTAATATGCTGATATCAAGAATAATTTTTTTTTTAAAAAAATATTATTTTAATATATTTTTAAATAAAAAATATTTTAAAAAATAATTACTAACATCCTTTTAATCTTATTATATAAATATAATAATTAGGTTTCATTGCATGATACGTGCGAGTGTTCATTAACACTAATTTTTTAATTTAGATTTCCATATATTTGTTAGATCATTGGGTGACTTCACTGTTAATTTGAAAATTTAATAATTGAATTTGAATTATATTTAAAAACTAGATAGGTGTCCATCCTCAACTCTATATTATTTATTTATTTATTTATTTTCATATTATATATGTCCATTGAATGCGAATTAAGCATCCTAACTCGGTATTACCAACTTCTTTTACTTTCTTTTCCTTCCCTGTCTTTTTTTATTCTTTCATTTTATTTTAATAAAAATCATACCTAAAAAAATTATAGTAAAGATATTTTTTAAATATTTTTTGTTCAAAAATATATTAAAATAATTTTTTTATTTTTAATATTAGTACATCAAAACAATCTAAAATATATATAAAAAAATTAATTTAAAACTAAAAAAATTTAAAAATTTTAAAAAGCACAGTCTAGCCACGGAAACAAATACCTTTTTTTTTATATATATATATTTGTTAACATATCTAGATTATTGTCTAATTTATGTCTCCTCTTTGTTGGAGCCTTCCTTCTCTTTTGTTGGAGGTTTGGATCCTTGCTTGTTTGAGATTTTTTTTTAATATTATTTTTTAATGATAAATTTGTGTTAGAAATGTTTTTTTATATAAATAATTTTACTCATCAAATTTAGGTTTTAATTAAAAAAAAAAATAAATTTGGCCTGCTATGCAAAATCAGAAATTACACCAGCTAGTCACTTGAAATAATTATGCAAATGCTTTTTCAATTATCCTATATATTTTAAAATGGGTGCAATGGATTTTCAATATAAGAAATTAGTAGGTGAATTTAATTCACCACCTCACATCTTGGATCAAACCAATAAAATTTTTACATATCAATATTAAATTCTTTTACATCATTTTGTGATTGATGCATTATTTTACTATGGAAAGATTTAGATTTTTTAATATTATTCATTAAATTGATGATTTAGAAAAAAATAATGATTTATAAAAGTTTTATTAATTGGTACATGGTAGATGATGAACTAGATTCACCTAATAATTTCTCATTTTCAATGTTTTTCGTCTGGGCAAAGATAAATGTGATTTTTGAAATCTAAACTTAGTTGAGTTTGGGCCCATGTGATTTTTGAAATGGGCTAAGGTCATGCTATTTTAGGCCTGGCCCAAAATTTGGGCTTCATTTCTTAGCATTTGAACCCACATCAATGAAGGCATGTACGAAATAAAACAAAAGCAATTTCAGTTGAAATTAATAAAATATTTATTTAGAATATTGGAATGCTATGTAGATTACGGACCAGACCATGATGAATCCATTTTATTTAATATGCGTAATAGGTCTTAATGAATATATAATATGCTGACTATCATGTTTTATATATTGTCAGCAACAAATAAAAATATTATAAATAAATAGTGCATAAAAATATAAAATAATAAATTTAAATTCAAAAAAATATCAGTTGTCAAAAAACTGTGTGTTAAATATATGAAAATTTCATTAAGTAAGAGCACTAAAAAATATAATCCAATAAAAAAATTAATTGTTGAAAATTGCATGTTTTTTTAATGCATGTTAACTGCTTAATAAGTAAAGAGACAATATATATATATATGATCACCATAATAAAATTTTACCCAAAAGAGATAAAAATACCATAAATGGAACACATTATATAAAATAATAAATTTAAATGCAAGAAATAAAAAACATATTAATTACCAAAAGACTATGATTAGTATAATACAATATGACCAAATATTCAACAAATATTATTACATTATTTTTGGTAAATATTATGCCATTTAAAAAATACTCATGTATTATTTAGGATATAGTTGTCATAGTAGCCTACATTCACCCACATAAACAGTTTCATAACAATCTTTATGGCTGCGATAATAGTTTATAGTCATACACTTTTGAGATGTCAAAACAAATACACACATTTATTGGTTGTCTTAATAATCCACTGTTATTCACAATAAGCACATTCAAGCTGTCATTCCAATAACTTTTGGAAATTAATAAAATATTTAATTAGAATATTAGAATGATATGTAGATTACGGAACATGATGAATCCATTTTATTTAATATATGTGATAAGTCTTAATAAATATATAATATGCTGACTATTATGTTTTATATATTACCAACAAATAAAAATACTATAAATAAATTATTAGAGCCATATCTCTACATTCTATATATAAATCATTGTATAATAATTAGAAACATATATTTAGGCTTTATTCTTACAATCTTGTTTCATTTCCTCATGTATTATATACTTATTGTAACCACAAAAATATTCTATTTTACGTGGTATCAGAATTGACTTTTCTATATACGTTTACTTGTTTCTTTTTGTAGCCATGTCCAATACCCATCTCAAGAAGCCCTCTCTTTAACATCTTCATCAATTTCGGATATATCCTTTTTTTATTTCCTCCATTCCACTGATCACCCAGGTGTCATCCTAGTCTCCATCCTTTTTAATGGTGACAATTATCCTACCTGAAAGCGAGCCATGAAAATGACATTGAATGACAAACAAATTGAGTTTTGTTAATGGTACCCTCTCTAAACCAACATACTCCATAACAAAAATTCAACTATGAGAATATTATAGTGATATAGTCTTGTCATGGATTCTCAACTCCAATTGATAAATCCATTGTTAATAGTCTGATTTATCATGACTGTCTCCGTGATGAATGACTCGATCTTGAGGATCGTTTCTCTTAAAGCAACAATCTTAGAATTTTCAAATTGAAGTGTGACATTGCTACTCTCATTCAAGGCTTTATGACCATATCTACATATTTTACCATACTTAAAGGTCTTGAATGAACTTGCCATGCTTAATCCCACATCAAAATGCACTTGTGGTGTCCTAAAAGAATTAACCCATATGTAAGGCATTGAATGAGTTTTTTAGTTTTTGATAGGGTTACATGATTCTTATGCTTTACTTTATAGCCAGATTTTGGTTATGGATCCTTTACCATCCTGTTACCAAAGTTTATTCGATTTTATATCGAGAGGAGAAGCAACGCCTCCTTTGTATTTTTAGTGTTCCAACTGAATCTGCTGCCTTGATAGTTCCTCATCCTTTCTCTCATTGTTCTAATAATAAGGGAAGAGGATGTGGTTATATAAAATGCAACTATTGTGACTGTGACGGTCATTGAAAATTCCTCTATTATAAGTTGCATGGTTATCCTAAAAACAAGTCTCAATACCGTGAAATATCTAACAGACAATTTGGTTTATCAATGGCAGTGAACAATGTCACTAGTCTTTCAATCTCTTTTGAGATTACTATTCCTGGCCTCACTAGTGACCAATGCTATCAACTTTTGGATCTTCTATCACCTTTGAACACTAACTCTGCCAATTATGCTAGTAATCTTACCTCTTGCCATTTTGTTGCTTTCCCTAATCATGGATAGATTATTGATTCTGGTACCTCACATCATATAATTTCAAATTTGTCATCCCTTGATAATGTTCAACCCTTTCATCAATCATGTCCCATTAAACTTTTAAATGGTGATATTATTTCTATAACTCATACTGGCACACTATATATTTCCCATGTTATCTTTCTCAGACAATACTATTTGAAAACAGATGAAACATTATTTCTAATTTATATAGAGTGATGAATCATCTCTTGATCACTGAAGTACCTTCATATAGTTTATGTTATATTTAATGTCTGCTCTTTCATTACCTCAATTAAGATAATATATAACAAGATCAAAGCATAACATTCTCTATATAAGATGACTTAGTAAATTCAAGTCTAAGGATCATTTATACAACCATTATGTGAGTATTTTCACAGATATAAGTGATCTCTCCATATGAAATTCTCATACGAGTTAATTTAGTGTACATGTTTTATAAAAAATACTTACATATCAGTTCCAGGTATCCTTTATACCTTAACTTATGAAAATAATTGCTTCCTTTCATAAAAAAAAAGAATATAATATTTACCAATCTTTACGGCTCTAATGAATGTCCAGTATTTAAGAGAGCATCGGCCAAGAATATTTTAGAAACAATACTTTAATGCAATAGAAATTCCATAATTATAACAACTTTATGATTTTACTTGCAAAACATTTTTATCCTATGTACTTTATCTTTACTCTAGATTCATTAATCTAATATTATATGAATATTAAAGATAAATTAAGCATTTATTAATAATAAATGTGTATTTACATGAATATAATAATGTCACGTGTAACCAACCAATTAGTTATAAGGCATATTAAACTAACAAATCAATGCCAATAATTTATGTCCATTATAATGGTAAGTCTATGATTGGAAGGAAATAAAGTAGTATGTATAATAACAAGTGTAGACATATATGCCATTAACATAATACAATTAAACACTTTCTCTTGAATGGGATAATTTTAATTGACTATGTGAACAAAGTAGAATATTATGAATCCATGAACTAAAGGTTTATCGAGAGAGTTTGTGTATAATTTATTGAGGGGAATGAGCTTAAAGTATTTATAGATGAAAGAATGTAATGATGTTAACCATACCTCGTTAACTGGAGATTCTAAAATCTAGATTCTAATTAAAAAAATAAGTTATATAACATTTTTAATAGCATTAAAAAATTATAATTTCTTATTTATTTTTATAATAAGAAAATGTGTTAGTTGTAGCATGATAAAAGGTGTGTTGTGCTCTTAATGACTTTTATATCTTGGTATACCAAGTAAAGTATAGCATAATACTCTTAATAAAATATCATGAAACTAGGAGTTGTTCAAGGCCAAAATGAACACAACTAAGAGAACTAAAGGAAATATCTAGGTAGAGAGCCATGTGAGAACTATTTTCTTAGTTGACATAAAAGGTTGAATAGTTTAAGACATAATGTTCACTATTTAGCTAAGTAAATTCGACAGTATTTCATCAAGAAAGGTTCAAAACTAAAAGTTACTTATCCTAATGTAGTGATCCACTAAATCATTAACTCTCTACGAATCTTTGAGTCTTTTATACTGGTAAGACAATTTTCATTAATGTAAATGATTTTGAAAATTTATTTTAAAGACATGGATAATAGACACATTTGAGGCCAAATTAATTGTGAGATCCACTCACTTTTAAGGTTAAAGTTTTGTTGAAATTTATTTTTCAACAAAAATTCTTTAACATAGAACATTAACATAACTAAAATAAATTATCAATAAATAAAAAATTAATCTCAAAAAACCCTTGGTTGATATTTTTATGAAACCCAAAACCCTATATCCCATATTGCAAAAACAAATACTAAAATATCTTATAGTTTATAAAAAGAAAACTTAAAAGAGTCATATATAAACCTAAGAAATATAGTTTGGGTTTAATCCACAAGCGCATGCTTGACACGAGCATAAGCATGTGCATGGCCATAAACCTTAAGTCCCGAGCCTCGTGCGTGTTCTGAGTTATGAAGCCTAGGGCCTAGGCTTGGGTTTGATTTTGGTTTTTATTAACCTGTTTCAAACTTGGATTTTAGTTTATTAGAAGATAATTCTTTGAACAATAAAGAATTATTTTTCTCAAACCCATATATATATATATATATATATATATATATATATATATATATATATATATATATATAGAGTCCATGAATAAAGAGTTTGAACACTCTTTTTTCTTCTAAATAGTTTATTTTCAAATGAAAAACTTCTTGTTTTTAAAGGAAAAAACTATTGGTTTTATTATTATTATTTTTTGTGCCGATAATTAAGGCAAAATAATGAGAGTTAAATCTGGTAATTACTAATTACCAGAATTAATTATGTATTATTTTTTGTTTAAAAAATGTTGAACATGAGATGTTATGCACGCTTGCAGTAGCTCTCTGTTATTTTCCCAGCCTCTTTTGTTCATGTCCCTCAGTTCTAAAACTCAAGTTCCGGTTTTCAGAGAGGTTCCTGAGTTTCTCTGTTTTTTTTCCATACTTTTAAAGAAAGTACAGAGCTGGCCCAAGTAGCAGTAGAGGTAATATTGGAAAGATAGAAAATTGTTTGGCATCAGTCTTTCATGTTGGAGTCCTCTGTTCTGCTGTTCATAGGCTCAAATGCTCTATTGGAGCTAAATAAAACATGTCATCAAGTTCATGATGCAGTTTCCCTTACTCCAGAGTTTGTTTAAAAATGTGGTGTAAATTATATTTTTTAAAATTTTAATTTTTTATTTAAAATAATATTTTATATATTTTTAGATTGTTTTAATATGCTGATATTAAAAATAATTTAAAAATATATAAAAATAATTTATTTTAATATATTTTTAAATAAAAAATACTTTAAATTAAAAAAAAACTAAATTAGAAAAATTATTCTAGAAAAACCAAGCTTAAAACAACTGAAACTATAAATATTATTAAGGAAAAAAGTAGAAAAAACATTTTGGGGCCCACCCACGCTGTCTCCGCCGCTGTCTGTGGTGACGAGTGGTACAGAACAGAGTAGAGACTTCACTTTCCAAAAAGCAAGGCTGGAAAATGTTTACTATCAGGACTAAAAAATGAATTTGTCGGGGGATTTAATCTAATTAGGTGTTTTCATTTGTGTTTTTAAAAAATTTAAAATTTATATTTTTATATTTTAAATCGTTTTAATTTATTGATGTTAAAAATATTTTTTAAAAAATAAAAAAAATATTTTAATATATTATCAAATAAAAAAATATTTTAAATTATAATTTCTATCATATCTTTAAACAAAATTCAAGTCAAGTCAAGTAATAAAAGAAAATAACGATTTGTTTTTTCTTATTGAAAAGTCATGACATTTGACTTTCAATATAACAAGTGGTTAGTAAAATCAAGGTGCTGTTTTTTAATGTTTATTTTAAAGCAATGAATTATCTGTTTTTTTTAGAATAATAATAATGAAAAAAGGTATTATTCCACATCAGCTAATAATTTTTATTTTTTTATGATGAAACTATACCTTATTTTTTAAAATATCTACGCTATTATTACCTTTTTATATTAACCAAATAATTAGCAGCACATAAACGATAATTAAAACCAAACATTCATCCGTTTTTATTAATATAATTTTTATTTATAATAATAACTGCTTAAGTTTTAAGTATAATCTTTAGCCACCCTAGGTATTTTAGGATGCGTAAATTTAATCGAGATGTGTGTAAACTAATTCAGATATTCATATTAAAAAAAAAAAAAATCTACATACTCTATACGTCTCCTTCGTTCATCCTATGCTTGTATTGTTTACCCATTTGTCAAATTTAAGATGTAGTCTGGGAAGCATGGATACTTCAAAAATACCTTTGTAAGTGTATCTGATACGCAGAGAAATGAAACAAAATTAGTAAAAATTAAATTCAATTTCAAATACATGCAATAAGACACTTGGGGTTTTGACTATTAGCCTGTTTAATATTATAATAATAGTTATTTTTTAAAATATTGTATTTTTAAAAACATATTAAAATAATATTTTTTTTATTTTTTTTATTTATTTCAAATAAATGCAGATACATGAGAAGAAATACGAGTTTGGACTACGCCGGATACAAATAGGATGCCAGGTGTTAAATTTATAATTTTTTTACAACAAATGGCCCAAATATAGTTTTAAGTTTGTGGTTTCCAAAACTCAAACAATTAACTAAATATAAACTTACTGCAACTTTTTTCAAATTAATTACTTCTAATTTATATTTTCTTATAAAAACGATAATTAATGCAGTAATATGATTAATGATATGATCATATTCTATATGAGAGTTATATTAAGTAAAAATAAATAAAATTAAGTGACACGACCAAAAGATTGATGTCTTCTCCCAAGTGCAGGAGTGTCGAAGTAATAAATAACCCGGCAAGACCGGGGTCGAACCACAGGGAGGTGAATTATATAAATTACAAATAAAAACAGATTTGA
>Ga0325411_1002809_pt1 | contig 19631 bp, 7 predicted proteins | sample PopdelMetagenome_13_FD_206181 | JGI IMG/M metagenome (GOLD analysis project Ga0325411, IMG submission 206181) | Populus deltoides microbial communities from Bellville, Georgia, United States - Xylem-PdIQD-R4 | ecosystem: Host-associated > Plants > Phyllosphere > Stem > Wood/Secondary xylem...
AAAATTATTATTTGATAAGTTGATATATATTCACATTCAACTCATAAAATATATAAAAATAAATTAAATTATAAAAAAATGCTTGATCATCGTGTTTAATTAGGTATTAAAATAATTTCATGAATCTTTTAAATGATCCAATCTCTTAATCCTTTTCTTTAACTAATAAGAAATATTTACTTCTGATCGACAATGGAGAACAAGAAAAGATGGGTATGTAGCAACGTACTATATTGTTCATGAGTCCATGATCAAATTATTGCAATGTACTGGTGAGTCGTGCCCCGTCAACAGGGAGACAAAAGGCTATTTCTCCTTGACACCTGCTACGTGAGAAGGAGACCAGCCATTAACATCGTACATTTCTAACTTGTGAGCACCATTATTTCGATGGCAGTTGTGTGCTTTGTGTGATCTCCATCGACTACTATTGCCGACATCTCTTGCCTTCCCCACCCTCCAATGCCTATTGGCTGCCGATACTTGTCACATTCGGTGGCCATCACTACAAGCCCATTCGGCAAACACTGGCTTTTGATATTGTTTTTTCCCTTTTTATTTATTTTTTGTATAGAGTTATTTTCAAAATATAATGAAAAAAAATATTTGGTAGAATTTTAAAAATTGTTTAAAAAACATTTTAAAACCAAGCTCGATGTATTCTAATTTTTTTAATCAACAAATTAATAGTTAAATTTTAACAAAGTACGAACCATGTCAATCTAATTTTTAACTGAATTAACTGAGTGTTTTTTTTAACTTTAATTAGTCCAGATCTTGGATCCATCTACCTGGTTGGTCTGGATTTTAAAATAATAATAAAATATTTCAAAATAAAATTTTAATCGTGTTATAACATAGATTTTTTATTTTTTTATATAAAAATTCTAGAAAATAAAAACTACAACTCGCAGACATGATATAAAAACATCTCAACATAACATATGGTCGGATACCTTTTCATAAATCTTAAAAACCACAACTCAGAGTCTCGGACCTTGAAACACAACTTCCTCGAACTAAAATCCTAGGACATAGAATAAGCTTCGGAGTAACTTGTAACAAGCAAGCACACCCTCGCCTTGATTGCAATACCTACCCTCCAGATGGCTTTGAAATTTATTGATGTGCTGGCAAGAGACGTGGCTTCTCTAGAACTATGGGACTGGGATAGCGAATATTGCTGTCTCATACCCTATCTTGAAAAATAAAAGAATGGAAGAACAAAACTTGATAGTACCCATGCAATCATAATTTGAGTGGACCACATCCAAGCGTGTGTTTAGTCGGGCAGTTTAATCTGTTTTTTTATTGAAATTTATTTATTTTTTATAATTTAAAATTATTATTATCACGTCCTAAAATACCCTATAATAATTCGAGGACAGGGAGATGAATGAGTTAGGTTTTTGAAAGAGATCGCTTGCTGAATCTGAAAATTCTGGTGGGTACCTCATTGGATTGTTGAACCAATCATTTTTATATTTTATATTATGATTTGATTATTTTATGTTTAACATGGTATCTATCTAATTTATTTAATAGATTAGACCTTTTAAAAAAAAACTAAATGAATTGTTTAAGAATAATTTCTTTATAGAACACACAAATATCATGAAAAAATAATAATCAGAACACTACTTCATTATTTTTGGTAAATAAAATCACTAGATAATTTAATTAAGGTTCATGTAAATTTTTTTAATCAATAAAAACTAGAAAAACGAAAGACCAAACATGGTTTTAATCACAACTCAAGGAACTTGTATAGTTTTCAAGATATTGATATTTTCAAGGCTATGCATATTAATCAAACAAATAAATAAATAAATAACTTAATAATATCTTGCCGGGAACCCAATGGTTAATTAATAAAGGAAAGGGAAAGGGAGAACTTTTTTTCACCTCGGAAATGGACGAGAGGAGAATCAAGAATGTAAATGCTATACTTGCAAGGCTCGGTTTTGGTTCCAGAGAATCAATTGAATTTTTTGGTTTTTTTCTAAAAAATTAAAATGATATTATTTTAATAAAAAATTAAAAATTTATAGGTTGAAAATTAAGTTTTAACTAGTCAACAAGTGAATTAAATTTTTTTATTGAATTAATCTAATTTTTTTCTTTTATTTTTTTTAGATTGGTCTATATCTTCAATAGATCAAATCCTGAATCAGTTATTTGGTTTGTTCTAAACCTTACATCAATAATAAAAGGCTGTTTGGATGGATCACACCTTTTCAAAGTTTTGAATTTTTTTTTAAGTTTAAAATTAATAATTTTTGGTATTTTTTATGTGATAATATAATAAATATATAAAAATATTATTTTAATATTTTTAAATAAAAATTAATTCCTACCCGGTGAAAATAGCCTTTTAAGAGACACCATTATCAAGTAATTAAGAAGTAATTTTTGTCTTGGAAAGGACAAGTGTCACCTTTAGCTTCCAACCAATGCATTAACAGGATGGCCACATAGATTTAGGGTTTGTGTTTGACCTCGTCCGAAGGAAAGCAGGCCGCACGACTTCGACCTGCAGACTCGGAACTCAATAGTTAATGCTGCCCATTAAGACACAGCTAATCTTTCTCCATTATTACACACCTATTTTTCAAATATGCCCTGTTTTTTCTCAGCATTTCACATTTCTTCCCTCTTTGCTTGTTTTTTTCCCTCTAAATGCCCTTGTTATCTATTGGCCATTTTCACTCCTTATCACCCTCCAAGAGGTTTCACAGACAAGAAATCAAGATCCCTTTTCTGGGGACTTGCTTTCACTTCTTTAGGTTTATGATTACTTCGATAATTGGATCTGTCGTGGAAAAGGGGATTTGCATTTATGTGTTCTTGTTTTGAAAAAAATTCTTAACTGAAAACTTAAGAATGCAATTCATCTATGGACTGGTAAATCTTTTTATAGTTTATTTTAGCTATGAACCATGAGACTCGGCAGCATAAACAGACATAAGAAAAAGCAAGCAAATTGGGGGCAATTAAAGAAGGAAACATGCACAGTGTGGCATAAAATAAATTGAATAGAAATGCAAGGATTCAGCATTGCTGAATCATTGCATTTCAAGTCGGCTTTTGTCAAAGAGTTGATCGGAGAGATTCGTAATTAGAAATCTGATTTAAATTAAGTTTTAAATTGAATTAAAAAAAATATTAACTTGATAAAACTTAATTAATCCGATAATAATTCAACAAAACTCGATCTAAACTAAACTTAATCAACATCAAAGATAAAAATAATTGACTCAGTAACCTACAAATTAATATAAGAATTCAATAACCTGTAATTTTTTTCCGATCAGATCTGACTTCTGAGAACTATATATGAAATTTGTGAGATAAAACAAGATAATTATGAAACTAACGCCACCAAAGTTAGTTTCTAGATACTAAAAATGGAATTCACAACCATTCTTCTAATTTTTTGGTATGCTATTTCTTTTAGGAGACAAATCCGGGAATCATAGAAACTTCATCTTCCTGAATCGTACCAAACAAAGAAAAAGAAAGGAAAAGAAAATCCCCTCCAAAAAGAAAGAAAGTAAAAGAAACAAAAGGCCAGCATTGGTTAACAGCTTCTCCTTTTGCTTTCCTCATCAAAATCTAAAACGACTCTTACATATTTTTTTCCTCAAAAACAAGAAACAGCCCATTTCAGAAAACCATCTTAGCAAAACAAGAAACAGAAAACACAACACAAACGATCTCAAGAAACAGAACAAAAAAACACAGCTTGTTGTCATTGTCTTTGTTTTGTTGGTTCCCTCCCAAGTCTCCCCTTTTTCCTTGGTCTGCTGCAAAAAATGCAGCTTTTGTTCTTGAAAACTAGCATGAAACAAAAACAATGACAGATGGGAGATGGGATAAGGGAGGAGAGAGAGGGAGGCCACAAAGGTTGAGTCTTTGTAGGTAGAAAGAGAGAAATGAGCAAAGAGAACATTGGCATTGTAAAGGCCTGGGAAGCAAAAGTTAGGAAATCACAAGCAACAAAGAAGAACAAAAACAACAGTGTCTTTCTCACCATGATGTCAGCAGCAGTAGCTCATGTTGATGATGACGATCCTCCTTGTAAAGAACCTGTAAACCATGCAGAAAAGATCCTTTCTAATGGTGATTTCTACACAGGCCAATGGCTTGACAACCTCCCTCATGGACATGGAAAATATCTCTGGACAGATGGTTGCATGTATCTCGGCGAATGGTATAAAGGTAAGACAATGGGAAAAGGCAAATTTAGTTGGCCTTCTGGTGCTACTTACGAGGGGGAATTCAAGGGGGGTTATATGGATGGTAGAGGGACCTATACAGGTTCTTCAGGTGATACTTTTAGAGGTTACTGGGTTATGAATTTGAAACATGGAAATGGTACACAGAGTTATGCTAACGGTGATTATTATGATGGTGATTGGAGAAGAGGGTCACAAGATGGACACGGAAGGTACCAGTGGAAGAGTTCGAATCATTATATTGGTCAATGGAAGAATGGCTTGATGAATGGCAGTGGAACTATGATTTGGAGCAATGGGAATAGGTATGATGGGTTTTGGCAAGATGGATTGCCCAGAGGAAATGGGAGTTTTAGATGGCCAGATGGAAGTTTTTATGTGGGGTTTTGGAGTAAGGATCCTAAAGAGCAAAATGGGACTTGTTATCCATCCGGGTCTGTGTCAGAGAATTTGGATTGGGATCCTCAAGAGTTGTTTTTGGATTTGAATGATTGCAAGATTGCTACTTGTGAAAAGATGTCAATTTTGCCATCACAGAAGATGTTGAGTTGGCCTGGGGTTCTTGATCAAGGGAATGCTAAGCCAGTGAAAAGGAATGGTAATGAAGGAAGGCTCAGGAGGATATCAGTGGATGGGAGGCTGAGTAACTACAGCGTGGCCTCATTGGATAGCTCTGATGTCTCTAGTGGTTGTGGTGATGTGGAATTGAGGGATGTCGAAGAAAGGTTTGGAAACCTTCAGGTTGAAGAATTGGATCCAAAAATATATAAATTGAGAACACAGCCTGTGAAGAAGCAAGGGGAAACAATATCAAAAGGGCATAAGAATTATGAACTAATGCTCAATCTGCAGTTGGGAATAAGGTATTTGGGATTTGGTAAATGCTTCTTTGTTTGCCCTGATCCTTCGTATTGCTCATGTCTATCAATCATTTGCCATCAACTATTTGGTAGGATGCTTATTCAAAGTCCAAATGTTTTCTTCTCTATATGCCAAAACCAATGCATTTCATCTGTTGGTAATAAATTCAATATCATTTCTTGCTTGGCATCTAGTTTAGTGTTTTACTAAATTTTTCCTCTGCAGTGTCCATAAATGCTCCTTTCCTACTCTATTCTGCCTCTCAGTTCATGTGTGATGGCAATTGTTATCTTTTACTTTTGGTTTTTAGATATGCTCCCAACTCCCAGTTGGTGGCGATCAGTGAATCATCCAATCGATCTCCTGATAAAGCATTTAGAATCTGTCATGCATGTGGTTGATTTCTGATATGACTATGATTGGGCAGACATTCCGTGGGACGGCCTGCTCCAGCTATATCTCTTGATCTGAAGTCTTCGGCGTTTGACCCCAAAGAAAAGGTATGGACTAAATTTCCACCAGAGGGATCCAAGCACACTCCACCTCACCAGTCTAGCGAGTTCAAATGGAAGGATTACTGTCCGGTAGTTTTCAGGTCAGAGCTTGAAACATGTTCTTTTTGCGCAAGGGCCGGGCCAGGCATCATTTAGCAGGAATTGTAATATGTCAATGAAACTAGTTCAATGCAAGGGATAATTAGACTGAAAATGGATTCGATTTGCTCCTGCATTCGTGTATTTTATGTTTGTGACAGACTCAATTAAAATAAAGAATATGCCGATAGTGCTTAGTGATTCATGCAGTGCATTCATCTGAGCCTAGCATGATCATATCTTAGCATCATCATTCTCTCTAACAGTTGATATGAATAAGGGCTGACAGTTCCCAATGATCCTACTTTCAGGACTCTCCGGAAATTGTTCAATGTGGATGCAGCTGATTACATGTTATCGATATGTGGGAACGATGCACTTAGGGAGCTCTCATCCCCAGGAAAGAGTGGAAGCTTTTTTTACTTGACAAATGATGATCGCTACATGATAAAGACAATAAAGAAGGCAGAAGTAAAAGTCAGTACCATCATTTTATCACTTTGTTTACTTTATTTGAATTTGAGATAAAATACCATTTCCATTCTTAGATGATAGTTTACAATCTTTGCAACAGCTTTATGGCTGACAATGGTTTTGTCCTTCATGATTAAATAGTTCATCATAGTATCCATTTTGTCAGCAATTCCAGAATGAAATCTCTGTTTTCTAATCTGTTCTGCATAATTCCTTAACACAAGGATTCTAATGCATTGCCTTACCTGGATAATGCAATTACAGGTCCTCTTGAGGATGCTGCCAGCCTACTATAATCATGTGCGGGCATTCAAGAACACACTAGTAACCAAATTTTATGGTCTTCATTGTGTGAAACTAACAGGGCCAAATCAGAAGAAGGTAATGTGAAGGGCATAGAACTCCAATTTTGGATAGAAAGATTTATTCAACTCCTGAACCTTGATGGAAATTAATCTTCATGTGGAGCAGGTTCGATTTGTCATTATGGGGAATCTGTTTTGTTCTGAGTTTTCTATTCATCGGCGCTTTGACTTGAAAGGTTCTTCCCATGGCCGCATAACTTCTAAACCTGAGTCAGAAATTGATCCAACAACCACCCTCAAGGACCTTGATCTCAATTACATATTTCGGTTGCAGAAATCTTGGTTCCAAGAGTTTTGCAGGTGAAAATGATGCCTCATTTCTTAGTTCTGCATTCCATTTTTCTTCTATTATTTTATCCTTTCCATTTTGAATGCTGGAAAGTATGGGAAAACCCTACGTCCCTGCTATAATAATAGGGGCCGTACCTGCATTTCAACTGCTAAATTTAAATTCAGTTCTGGCTCCGATGTTTTTCCAGAAAATATCTTCAAAATCTTTCATTCAAGTGGGAAATATAGAATTATCACCTATAGTGCTTCTCTATCAAATCTCATATTAAACAAGTACTCCCCATTACTGGTAGTATCTAGAAATGATTTAGGTTAGAAGTTGAGTTAATTCATAGCTCTCTATTCAACTTTTGTGACTTGCTATCACAACCATACCTGCATATTGAATGCATTTTTATCAACTTGAAAGATAAATGCTGGTGTTTTTCAAAAGTATTGTTTGCATGTAGCTTTTTTTATTCTGTTTATATCAGTATCCTGAAGTGTCCCTTCATGCAGGCAAGTGGACAGAGATTGTGACTTCCTTGAACAGGAGAGAATAATGGATTACAGTCTTTTGGTTGGTCTTCACTTTCAAGAAGCTTCATGCAGGGAAGCCCTCACACCTTCTCGTACATCTGGAGTCCGGACCCCCCCTGGAATTCGCACTCCTACTGGAGTTCGGTCTCCCACCGGACTTCACACTCCTACAGGTTATTTCTCGTCACATTTAAATTTACTGCTATTTCTAGTTTCATAATAAATATTTGCCTAATGAAAGAAACTGTCTCTTCTCTGTATCTTTAGGAATTGGAGATGAAAGTGAATCAGGAGCTCCACGCCTTTCAAGAGTGGATTTAGATAAGCTTTTCATGGATCCCTCTTGGTAAATTACTGGCTTCTCAGGATGTTGGATTAAGTGGGATTCAATTTCTCGGCTCTTGTTGCAATCTTGAATCCAAACACCACAACATTTCTTTTTCTCATTCATTTTTAATGTTTTGTGCAGGCGGGCTTCCATTAAGTTAGGTATAAACATGCCAGCAAGGGTTGAAAAGACCAGAAAAAGAGACTTTGAAGCTCAGCTGGTTGGAGAACCAACCGGGGTGTTGCATGAAGTCGTCCTATTTTTTGGTATCATAGACATACTACAAGACTATGATATTAGCAAAAAGCTCGAGCACGCATACAAGTCTATGCAGTATGACCCAACTTCAATCTCTGCAGTTGATCCAAAGCAATACTCAAAACGGTTCCGGGATTTCATCTTCAGAGTATTTGCAGAAGACACTTGAAGGGTACAGATTGATTAGGATCTTCTTATAGCAAACCGTGGCCATGCATGTGCATACACATTCTTTGCTAGAGATGGGAGCACTTAAATGTTGGTTAAAGGTTACTGTTCTCACCTTCTACTTGGCCACTGGGAACGATTTGTCGCAGCCAGGAATCGACGTTTACAATCTGCATTGCATTTCACCCCTCACCATCATATCTGCTAATTTAGTTACATATGATATATCCTAGGAAAGGTATATATACCAGTGCTATTCGAGTTTCTTTCAAGTGTAAATGAGTTAACCAGGTGAAGTATGTATCTACATTGAACTTGATTCTTTTTGTACCCATTTTTTCCCTGGAATGCGAGTGAATATGTACAGAAGGAAAGTGAAATGGAACTAACTTTAGGGTCTTCAATCTTTCAACGAAATTCTCTGTTAATGTAGATGGACCATCATCCAATTTTTCTTTCTATCATCACAGATTTAATTGATCAGTGCTTGATTCCCACCTTTTTCAAGAGCCAACAATTTATTTCCTGGAAACACTGCTTGATGCCAGAACGTTTTGAAGAAGAAACTGGGAAATTGAATTATTCAATAATGTTCCCTGAAAACACTGTTAACAGAACGAATGAAGAAATGAAACTGTAGGGAGTGTCAAGGCAGTTTGGGTTGCCAAGATCAGAGCATGTAGGGTGTAAATGCGCTGCTTCAAAGGACTGGCATAAGACTTCATAGTAGTCATTGGTTCAATCTAACTGAAATTCGCCATGCAATCTGTCCACACGTTCCCTTACATTTTCATACCCAAATTAAGCTCAAAAGATGGTGTCCGAGGATTTTTTTTAATTTTCCCAGTTAATTTTGGATTTCTTCTCTAGTTAGGTTTCAGAATCTTAATTTAATTCAGTTTTAATTAGCTAACTTGTGTTCAACACTTCAAATAGTTTTATAGCTTATAATTAGAAAATACAAATTATCAAAATATTTGAAATTTATTCAGAACTTTTCAAATAGAGTTTTTTCTACCATTGAAGGATTATAATTTTAAAGCTTAAGAAGCTCTGAATTTTAATCTTTCTTCATCAACAAGGCTAACTATCCATCTCCAGTTGCTACCAAGTTAACTAAAGACACCGGAGTTTACCTTGGCAGCAAAGGGCTGCATGGAAACACATCATGTCCGTGAATGTGGAGTTGGACCGCACTTCAAAAGAAAGGTTAATGTTCTGAGGAGACAACCTAATCAAGGATCATGAGCGTGCAAGGTGATGTGTCAACACATCTTGACCAATTCTAAGATCCTGTTGGCTCAGACATGGCATGTCAAAGTAGTTCGGCTGTCTAGCCAGAAAGGAGACATTTACAGAATGCTCCATGTAGGATTCCTACTACAACCAAATTGGTCATTGACTCATTGCAATCTCTTTATGACGTGGGATGTTTATTGAAAATTCAATCCTAAGAAAAAGTTTGAAAGAGTTAAACTTGCTTTCTGATAAAGGGATCATGCTCAAAATAAACTTAGAATATGTTTTTTATAATTTATTTTTTTATTTTCCTAGTTATTTTGAAGTTTCCTTTTTAATTAGATTTCAGAATTTTATTTGGCTTAAGTTTTATTAACTATGTCGGTTTTAACTCCTGTTCAAACGATTTTATATATTATTTCTCGATAGAGTTAAGTTTAAGAATATTGAAAATCTAACAGAAGATCATAAAAATGAGAAAGAAACTGCCTGTCACCCAGCACAACAGGGAACAGTAGCTTAAGTCTCACTTTTCCTTTTCAGTTCAGTTTTTTATCTTGCTTTAGCAGCCTCCCTTGGCAATATCTTTGAGTGAAGCCAAGGTCGGTTTGTGAACAATATCTTGAATTGATTGAATAACCCCTCGATTGCTCAGTCTTTTACAATTTGTAGTTCTAGGGTGATAGAAAAGCAGAATTTCAGCAGGCAGCAGGAGCACATTCCCATTTCCAAAGAGATTCCCCACATTAGTATGAAACAAATTACATTAACTACGATGTCGATGGCATGAATTTTGGTCCAAGATTCCATAGCAGCATAATCTTTCCTTCTTAGAAATACAGTTTCTGACAGATGTTCTATCCCCATATGATCAGTTATTCAATAGATTATATAAAATAACACCATTCTTCACACATCAGAGACACATGCAAAGGAAAAAACAAAGGCAAAACCAGAAGAAAAGGAAACGGATGCCCTGATAAGAAGGTAAAAGACTTTGACGCGGGAGCTAGAACTGCAGTAGCTTTCATATAATTAGTTATTTCTAATAGTTTATTTAGATAATATTTATGGCGATGATTTGGACGGCTAAGACTTAATTGTTTTTAATGAAAACATTTATTTTACTTAAGAGTTTTGTTTCAGTTATCTATTTCAAAAGAAGGCACTTGAGATTAATTGAAATTTGCGATCCTAATTGCTATCAAGCTTACAAAGACATCAGGTTTCTCCTGGCAACACAGAGCTCGACGGCATGTAGACTACATAGTTGGCCCACCAACATCAGTTTGTGGTGTTCAGTCCGACGGATTTCCAACAATGGACTTTTGGGGACTTGGGGATGCAACCTAATTAAGGGCTCATAGACTTTAAGGTTCTATATCTACAAAACTTGACCAATTCTAAGGTCCTATTTTTCAGACATGGCATGTCAAAGAAGTTCTGATGTCTGGCAAGAAAGGAGGCATGCCCCATATAAGATCCCTGCCGAATTGGACTAAATCTGAGGATGTTCCCGACCTTGACCGATGCTATAGAAAATATAACCTATAGAATGCCCTGAAAAAACTTAACGGTCGGATCAAAATTTATTTTTGTTTTCGGACTTCTTCTTAGACTTAAATCACATCACAAGCACCCCGAGTCATATCCCTGTTTTCAAAGACATTTATCACTTTGCAACAAGGCTTCTCAAGAAGTTCAACTTTGATTAGCATCACATGAATTTGGTCCAAGATTCCACAACACCAATCTTTCATTAACTATATCTCCATAGAATGAAGGCATCTATAGCAGCAACAAATAGAGGCTCTAAATGCCTCCAGTGTTCTCCAGTTGATGGTCATGACCATCATTATCAGGAGGAGGCAATGAAAATGATCCAATTTGCTGGGTTTCAAAATTGAAAATACAGGTTGGATTTCCAAGATCACTCCTCACAAGCCAGTGTAGCGATTCATTGACAAATGCTGCATCATATCTATTAGGCCAATGCATCTCGAAAAATTCCCTAACAGCCTCAACACTTCTCCAAGTACCCGTGCCAATTGCCTATAATTTTGTGCATTCCTAGTTTTATATGTAATCTTTCACCTGCTAGGAAAAACTACCAAAGATTTAAATTGCGTTGTGCTCTTCTCCCCTGGCTTTTGTGCATTTCGAGACCTCAAAACAAGGAAGTGATTGGCCTGAGTAAGCTGCAAGATGGAATCTATCAATGAGCTTTCGAAAACTCTGTGGTAGCTTCTTCAACAAGAAGTAGCTCATGAGTAAATCTTTGGCACATCCACCTAGGGCACACACCACTTGCTCGATTGAAACAAATTTCTATTTTAGATTCTTGAACGACCTCTAATTTCTTCAAGAAGTAGCTTCTTCTACAAGAATGAATCCTTCATTGTGACGTACGAACATTTATGCACCCACTCAAGGGAGAGTATTGGGCAAGCCCTAACCGAACCCGCCAAGGTGGCTTCAGGTTTGAGCCCACCCCTTCAATTGATGGCCTCAGGCAGAGCCTAGGTGGCTTCGGTTTTTGACCCATCACAAATAAGCACCGTTTTGCAGATTAAAGCTTCTCTAACACTATCTATTGCAAGTACAAATAACCATCTCCCTCTAACCATTTCATGTTCTTGTACGTTCCGTTAAGAGCTGATTTGTACAAATTGTATTCGAGGTTGGTGTTTGTTTCTATATACACTTGTACTGAGATTCTGAAGTTTCATACAAGATAGAATCAATGCATTTCCAGCTAGTTTAGCTAGCAAAGTTAGTCTCTAGCCTCTTGGAGCTCGTAGCACGTTTCCATTTGCTTACTGTATCAAGCGGACCTGTTTGCTAAGGATATGGCTGAGTGTTCTTGTTTTTGAGCCTGCTTCCATGTTAGCGGTGCAACAGCGTGAAAAGTCAGAATTTATCTCTAGCTTCATATTTCAGGTTCAACAAAAAAGCCCAAATCATCATATCAATTCTAGTTAGTCTTTTTAACAAAATGAAAATTTTACTTTTTTTAAATCCCTTCACCGAGATAACTGGATTTTTCCTGAGCCGATGTATTTTCCAGTTAAATTAAAACTCAAACCAATTTAGATTTTGTTTTGGATAGCTGGTTTTTCAAGTTAATTTGTGTTGAAAAGCACAAGTACATTTTCCATAATGACACAAGCACTCTCTTTTTAGTACATTGTGCTCAGAGACAGAGGCGGAAGCAGGGGCCCGGGCCCCCCTGCGATACATTTTTTTTTTCTTTATTGGGTAATTAAATAATGAGAAAGATATTCTTTATTTTAAAGAGGTGAGCCTCTTAAATTAAATGAAATTTTATTTTTAATTTTTTTTGAATTTACTCTTGACGTATAAGAAAAAAAAAATATAAAAACATTACTTTATGATTAGTAATTTATTCTAATATAAATCATGTCACTGATTAAAAATATAAATAAAAACATAAATTATGAGAAAAATTTTTTTATAAAAAAATTAAAGTAGAGCTACTAATTAATTTATCTTTCATCAAACAAAACAAGATAATTTAAATTTAAAATATTTTTTTGTTTTATTTTGAGATATTTGTTAATAATTTGATAAGGTTTTTTTATATAATTCTATCATTTTTGCTCCTTTTTTTTTCTCAGATCTGCTAGTTCTATCAAATTTTTTTTTGAATTCTTGTTATAGTGATTTTTTTTTCTAATTAATTAGATATATTTTATTGGTTTATTTTGATTATACTTGGATCTTTTTTATATTTTGTTTTTAGAGAGCACCAAAATTATCAATTTTTTCTTATGATATATATTTTGATTTTAGATTGAATCATGAACAAAATAAAAAAAAATTAATTTTTTTTTTGAAAAAAAATATATTGATACCTCACAATTTACTGAACGAACTTTTTCAGCAATGAAAATTGCTAAAACAAGACTTCTTAATTGGATGAAGGATGATTTTCTTTCAAATTATTTAATTGTTTATATAGAAGAAAAAAAATTACTAAAAAATTCATAATTGATATGATAATCGATGATTTTTATTCTATAAAAAAACAAGAAGTATAATTAAACTAAATATGTAAGAATTATTTTTTATTATTTTTTATTTTATTTCAAAATTTATCAAACATAAATATTTCGAGTTAGCTATTATTTCTTATATATTTTATAAGCATTTATAAATTTATAGATATAAAATCCAACAACATTAAAATTATGAATATATTATAAAAATAAAATTAACTTCATTGCTTTGATATTACTCCGAACCTTTTATTTTATTCAAAAGTCATTATATTTTTGTAATAAATTATTTGAATAAAACTAAACTAAATATATAAATTTTGTTTTACAAATCGTGTATACTAAATTAAAACAAATATTATATCTTATTATATTAATTTTAATCCCCTAATAAATAATCATGGCTCCACCCTGCTCAAAGAATCTACTTTTCCCCTGTTTTACCAGTTTTCTTTCATTAAAATGAGCTTTTAGAAGTTAGAACAGTGTTCTTCCAAGAATTTTTTTTCTGGCCACCATTAAAGAAAGGGACAATTCAAACTGAACAAGGCATTAAGAACACAGCCAAAGGAGTTTGCAAAACTAGGAGAACTAAGAAATTCCTATACAGTAGAGAAAAGGTGGGGTTCACGCCTTCTGCATTTAAGCCAAAACCTGCAAGGCTGGATCTCATCCATTACCTGGTGAATTAGAGAAAAAACTGGTTAGCATGAATAGGCAGTGAAAAAGAAATGATTCTGCATTCTGCAGAAAAGGGATAGCATAAACACTCAACAGAAAGAATTAAAATCACATGATCATCGTTTCCTATTGAATAAATTATCAAGAACTCATTCCCTTAGCATTTTAAGTTCAAGTTCACCCTGTTTGAGGCCACTTCTTTCAGGAAATCATAACCAGGCATCCATTCTCTCAAACCTCAACGTTCATAATCACTTTTCCATTAGCAAAAATGAGAGTGAGACCAGATTTTAAATTTTTCTTTAAATTGCATGTTCATTTCATAATTAACATAATGTGGAAAAGCCATAGAAAATATTCGTGAGCGAGAATCGCTCTTCGAAATATGTCAGATGCAAGGACTAAATGGATGAGAATTCTGACAGCTGCATGAACCAGACCACGTTTTACTTGTATAGTGACAAACACAAGAAGCAGAGCAAAACACACTTCAACTCCCTCACTTAGAAAAAACATAAGCTTATGAACTAAATGAAAGAGTCAGATGAGCATGTTGAGGAAAAAGTATAAGAACATGGAGATGGATGGAACAGGAAAAAAAAATACAAAGTAGGCCACAAGTTGTTATCACAAAAGCTCTAATAAACCTTCCTTTCCAGTTTAAAGTTAAAGAAAAGACATCATGGATGGAATGCTTGTGTTATTTTCATAGAAGAGACAGGTGAAACATTAAAGCAGAGAGGGAGTAATTCGCATGCCATGCCTTTTCCTTTTAACCCGAGATGATAATGACATTGCAACAATTACCTTTGCTTGGTTATGAAGCATGGATCATGAGAAAGAAAACAATAAGTTTAAATTCTTTGAAGTTAGTTGGTTTTGTAGTACCAAGTACATGATAAACATTATTGAGATTCTTCTTTCTTCAGCAAGTTCCGACGGAAAATTTAAGCATAATGTGAAGTCTCATTGATGCAGAGCTTTAAAAAAAAATGAATATTTTTCTTGGTTGTTTTTGTTTTTTCTATAATATCTTAATTCGATAATTATTTATTTGGATTTTTTATATTTTTTAAGGATTCAAGTTTAGTCATGGTACTTAGTATAAATAGAGTTGTATAGTTTATTTATTTTTCGGAGAAATTCTGTACTTTGAAAAAAAATTAATAAAGAGACTGTTATCTTTCTCTCCTATTGGAGATTATCTACCACGTTTAGGGAACCTCTTCTTGGTTTTCTGTTCAATCCTAATTAATCTAGGTTTTTCAGCTGCGTTGATTAGCACATAAGATGGAACAAACTAGTGTGAAAGAGTAAATTTTCAATAATGCAAGAATGCCATGAAAATTAAGCTTTCACACAGCAATAGCAAGCACGGATATCACACCCGGGCTAGCCATCTGGGCCAGCCCAGCGGGCTGACCAGGACCTGGACAACCCGGGACCTTGGCCGGGTCTGAAGAGCCAAAAACAATTACCACTGAAGATAAAAGATCCAAAAAAACATAGGCCTTGTTTTGTCTCGCGCACAAGAGACCAATTAAAGGTATTCCTCTTGCTCAACCCTTTCCTTATTAGTTACTAATCCATATTAAATTTATATCAAAATTCACTATATAAACTTTTTTTTTTTTTTGGATTCGAGGAAACCCCACTCCCCGGAAAGCGCACTTTGTGGGCTCAGGTGAGCGAGTAAAACCCCGGCTGTCCCAGGCTCTTACAAGAGGTGCACACCCTGACTCGAACTCGAGACCTGCTGTGCAGATCTCAAGCCCTTTGCCATCACGCTACGCCCATTGGGGACACTATATAAACACTATATATATATACTAGAAAAAGGTTTAATTTTTTAAATTTAGAATTGAAAGCCTATTAGTAAATATATTTTATGTTTACAAGAAAAAAATTGTGATTTTTCAGTGATAAGAAAACTTTTTGATTTAAATATTTTAATTTAAAAAGAAAAAATAATACATTTCCGATGTGGAATAAAAAAATTTGTAACAATCTTTTAACTTTATTATTTATAACATATATATTCTACATAAAATAAAATGTTTTTTAACTTTTTTTTGTGAGATATCTTTCTGGCCAGGTCTAATAACTATAATTAGAGTGGAGAACATGAGTGACAGAGAGAGAAGCTTGTGCAACTACGTGGAATCACAAAATGTCATGATCAGATTTCTCACAGTTTCTTGAATTCTACTGTTCTGATCACTGATTGTGCTTGCGGTTCTTATCAAAAAATCACAATTTGAATTTAATCCTCAATCAAACATTAATCCTTTGAAAAAACTGGAGTTATTAAGTGGTGCGATTTGTACCTTCAAGCAATCTGTGGTTGCCAGAGGCTGCGTAAGCATCCGGTGGATCAACGATTGGCGAGGAGGAGTCCCTATTTCTTTCACTGGAATGCATTTTTGAAATACATGGAAACAGGTTTTTCTCATCCATCCCTTGATCATAAAGAAAGCCCTTGAAAACATGACCGCTTATATTCACCTTAGCTTCATAGGCAACCTCAGCTTCATCACTGTTAATGGCTGACACTCTAACGCACCTGAAAACTGCTGGGGCGTGAACTTGAACTGGTAAGGACTGTTTGAAGCTTGCATCTATAATTCGACAAAAATAGGCAAACGACTTAGTGCCTCACATCTACTCCTCATAACATTGACTCAAACAAATAACAATAAACAGAAGGAATTAAGCTTCAAATTCTACTGTTCTGTTCACAAAACAGGTCAATTTCATTACTAATACAACTTATTTAGCTGCAAGATAATAACTTTATCATCCTACAATCAAACGAATAAATTAAATGACGAGCAGATAAAGAGATACTTAACCTTTGGAAAGCAGGATTCAAGAACTGAAGTCCTAATGGTCGCTAAAATTCACAAATCAGAGAACAAATATATCAAAAAGAGAGAGGGAGAGGGGAAAACATAGGTGCTCACCCTGGAAACTAGAGCCAGTATCCAAAACAAAAGAAGCAGCAGCATTGTTATTAGAAGTACTAAAACTATTGGATGTAGCAGGCACATTTTCTCTTGGTCTTTTACCACCAATACAGCCACCACCAGAAGAAGAAGCAGAGGAGCCGCCGCCGCCGCCGCTACTATAACCAAGCCTCTCGCGCCTCCTCGCAGCAGGCACCCATGTGCTCTTCAGGTGAGTGGTACACTCATACCCTCTACTCTTGCAACAAGTCCTGCACCTCCTGTACTGACACTCTTTCTTTGCCCTGTTTCCACAGTCCCTACATGCTCTTGCAGGACCAATATTTATTGCAGTATCACAATCCTGAAGAGCATTTAAAGTTCCCCTTTCAAGGAAACTTGATTCTTGCGGGTATTTCTTTAGAGTGTTCCAAGACTCTTGATTGTCTGCAATGCCATATTGATCATTGGTATTGGTTATTTGGTGAGTAGAGGGAACATGTGGTGGCTGCTGGTGGTGACAAGAAGATGGTGGTGGAGCTATAAAGAGAATATTGTGAAGGCCTAGCATGTTTGGATGGTCAGGTGGGAAGGTGGTGGTGGTGGTGGTGGCGGCGGCTCCATGTGGTGGCGGCGGCGGCCATGTTTTGGTGGTGGTGAGGGTATTAGGAGTTGAATTGGCCACAGTTGATGGTTTGTATCAAGAACGCAAGTGAAAGATCGTATATAGTATAAAGAAAAGACTTACAGTGGCCCTGGAGTGAGTGGTCTGAGCTAGCTAGCTAGCTAGCTAGCTAGGCCTCTAGCTAACGTTGATATGGTGATAACATGAAGATAAATTATTGCAACTCAGAGTGAGAGAGAGAGCAATTTGTTGCAGAGTTGCTTTTACTACCCGTAGTCAGCCACTGTGTACTGAAATTCTTCTATTTCCAACTGTAAATAACTTTTTTTAGCAAGGAATCATTGCCCTGTAACCAAAGTTATTTGATCCAACAGTACAATCCCTGTCGCGGGTTCGGAAATTTTGACAGTGAGTTCAAAATGATGTTTATTTGAAAATTAATTTTTTTCACTAGGTCACTTTAATTTAACTGAACCGATATAAACATTAGTTTTTTTATTAAAAAAAAAACTTAACCTACACTAGTAAAATCAGGTTTACTAACTATGGATATGTTTCAGAGGAAAAATGAAATGAAGATGCCGAAGTCTCATTCGGTGTTTTTAGGATTGTGATAGCACTGGTGATTTAAAATGTTTTTTATTTAAAAATATATTAAAATAAAAATTTTATTTTTAAAAAATTTTATTTGATATCAGCACATCCAAACGATATGAAAACATACAAAACTTTCATTTTAAGCAAAATATAATTATTAAAATTTGAGGAAACACGGTTTACATCACGTTTCCAAACACACCCTTACATCAGTGAGCATCATATAAATTATTTTCTTTTCAAGTATTAGTTTTTAATATGGGCCATTGCGGGTGTTTTGCTGTAGATCGGGTTAATTTCTTTATAGTGTAAAAAACGATGCGAAAGTGTTGTTATTGTATTTTAAAAAACAAAAAAAATCAACAACTCAAGAAAATTAAAAAAAATAATGATTATCAAACCTCGTGAATCAAACTGCAGAATGATGAAATCGGGGAAAAATTGATGAAAAAAAAGGTATTAAAAAATAAAACATTAGCAAAACCAAGTGAGATTGTCAAAACTCGAGGATAATGTCAAGTGGTCATCATAATCCAATAGAAGGGAAACATATAAAAAAAACAAAGTTTAATTTTCAAAATAATTGAATTTTGAAGGATAGGATAAAAAAAATTTAAAAATTAACTTTTAAAAAAACTTGGGTCGCCCAAAAAAAATCTCTTACATGGATCATAAGATATAGATAACTTAATTAAAAAGAAAATTGAAAAAAATTAACGAAGTTTATTTTTTACAACAAACAACTTCAAATGATATAACTGCGAAAGAAATTAATACTTGTTTTAACTTTTCAAACTCATATCTTTAGATAGTGACTAAACTGGAAGTACCATATCTAGAAGACAACTATTTATAAACTTGGCTTGACTCGTGTCCAGGTGACCATTAGCTTAGATCAACCAAAGTTTCAAAAGAAATCGGGGGAGAATTGATCTAATGTAATACAGTAAAAAACCTAAGTTGATAAATGTTTCGGTTAACTCAGGGAAAATCCAAATGAAACTCGTTTGCTATTTACCTATTTTATTTTTGAAAAATTATATACTTTTGATTTTTTTTATAAAACAAAATGGATTGGTTGACTCTTGTTAACTCGAGCTAACCCACTTGACCTATAACCCCATAATTGTCCCATATTGACTATTGGGAGTGCCTGGAAACAATAGGAAAAACTAAAGAGACCAAATTATAGTAAATGAAATGTTGGATGATAAGATAAAGAAAAATCAAAGGATAAAAAATAACATATAAGAGAATAAGAATCTCATTTGAAAAGAAAAATCAAATGATAAACTAAAAACTTGAATTGAATGACAGAATTAGAAAAAAAAATCAAATTAACAAATGAATTGAAAATAAAAAAATAAAAATCAAGAGAATAAGAACCAAATTTTTTAAAAATAAAAAATCAAGATCATGGATTTAATGAT
>Ga0325411_1002810_pt1 | contig 19629 bp, 17 predicted proteins | sample PopdelMetagenome_13_FD_206181 | JGI IMG/M metagenome (GOLD analysis project Ga0325411, IMG submission 206181) | Populus deltoides microbial communities from Bellville, Georgia, United States - Xylem-PdIQD-R4 | ecosystem: Host-associated > Plants > Phyllosphere > Stem > Wood/Secondary xylem...
TTTTTTTAGATATTATATAAAAATATATATATATATATATATATATATATATATATATATATATATATATATATATATTACGACTATATATAGGCATAACAGAATCATGAAGTCACAATATTAATTTATGTATGTGACCCTTAATGATATTCTCAATATTTATGTATGTGACTCTTAATGATAAATCCAAACACCAACTTCTTCAATGGTTTGTGTAGGGTGATAAGGAATTGCTCAATAAGTGGTGAAATCCCCCAGTACATCGGTGATTGGTCATCGTTAAAATACCTGTAAGTTTCATTTCCTCTTTTGTAAAAGATTTGTAGTTCTGTCATGGCTATTTTGTTTCATCAGCTCTATAAATGCTCATTGTTTAGGGCCTTTAGGCCATGCATAGAAGGGTTGATGATTTTGACTATGTGTTTACAGAATCAACTATATATGCAATAATTGACCATAGCACAACTATATATCAAATATGAAAAAGCTAACGTTTGCTTTCATTTTTTTGATCCTGCAGAGACTTGAGCTTTAACAGCTTAACTGGTGGAATACCAGATTCCATGGAAAAGCTGAATTTAAGTAAGATGTATGCCAAAGAGATTCCTTGAACTCGATGTCTTATAATAAGTTCGTTCTGCCACTCTGTTAAAAAGTACACGCGATGGTTTTCATACTGGTTTGTTTTGTTTAGGTTTCTTACAGGAAATATGCTTAATGGCACAGTACCTTCCTGGGTTCGTCATACCATTGAAGACAAGGCGTATGTTATGGCTTTGTGCTCTTTGCTCGGATGGGTTGTTTTCCCTTTTGTAGATTGCCTCAATAAAATCTTGATATGTAAACACTAATGTTGCAGGGACTTGTCATATAATAATTTTGATGATGGTCCGATTAAAGGAGAAGGAAAGCTGAACATGTAATAACGGCAACTTCATTTTCTTCCTCCTTTTTTTTCACTTGCAAGAATATTGTTGTCTATGAAATTCCAACTTCTGATCATTTTGTATCATGTGCACCAACTGCTTGCATGTTGTTCCTACTCAAGCAGTGAACCAAACAGGTATGGTAATATCCTCCATATGGTGCAATTAATTTAGAACAAATAATCCTGAGCTATTTCTTACAAATGTTGTTTGTTATTTCTAGGACTTCTATACGTGATTTGACAGATAAATGTCGGCGAAAACCAAAGTGTAAGTTCTATTGAGAAGCTCTATAATTTTGCGCAGAACAGATTTCCTGTACTGATTATCATTTTTTGCAGACGATTCCTTATATATAAATTGTGGAGGAGGAGAGACAGAAGTTGGTGAGAAAGTGTTTGAAGCAGACAGTGCAACATCAAATTACTATAAAGCTCCAAAAGGAAATTGGGCTTATTCTTGTTCTGGGGACTTCGGATCGAAAACTTACGATTCCAGTGATTACATAAAAAACGTGGATTGTGGAGTTTGTGATTCTACTGCGACACAGTTATACAACTCAACTCGCCTCTGCCCTCTTTCTCTGACATATTACGGCTTCTGTTTATTTAAAGGAAATTACACTGTGAAACTTTACTTCGCTGAAACTGTTTACCCAAGTGATGAAGATTATTCGAATTTAGGGAAACGTGTTTTTGATGTATATATACAGGTAACCGCTATATTTTTCTGCAGCTTCTTTAAAAAATTTCCACCATTCAACATCCATTTTTGGTATAGGGGAAGAGAGAACTAAAAGACTTCAACATAAAAGAAATGGCCAGCGGCACCAACAAGACATGGACTCAAAATTTCACAGCATTTGTAGGAGATGATCATCTATTGACTATCCATTTTTTCCGGGCTGGCAAAGGAACTTTCCTGGAGCCAAGATTTTTCAATTCACCTGCTGCACTGTCTCTAAATGGACCCCTTGTGTCAGGCATTTCCGTAACTGCAAGTAAAGAGTTGCATTCTCTTAATTTGTTGAGCAAATATTTCTGCTACCCTTTTTCTGGATAAATAATTTTTTCTTTATGCTTTCCACTATTTGTATCCAGACTTCAAAGTTGGCAAGGGACCATCTCCTTCACAAATTGCTGGGATTACTGTAGGTTCAGTATTTGCTTCTCTACTTCTGTCGACTTACATGTGGAAAATGGGCTTGCTGCAGAAAAGCTATTTGGATGGTACCTCTCTATGCTAATCTAAAATCATTATGCACTATACAACCTTAAGAATTCTTACTTTGATGTTTTCTTCAAATAGATATACCTATAGACGTCCAAGGATATGAAGAATCTTTCACCCCCAAAGAAATAATCGATGCTACTCGAAAATTTAGCCCCAAAATGGAGATTGGCAGGGGACGCTTTGGAATAGTATACGAGGTCAGATTTTCTTTTTTGAAAATTTGTTCCTCAACATGCGCTTTTTTCTTTCAGAGTTCTGGTAAATTGATTTCACGTGTATGCAGGCTGAATTGCCGAACAAGAGAAAATTAGCAGTGATGAAGATTTCTCCTCGTAATTCAAAGCAACAAGGAAAAGATGAATTACAAGGGGAAATCTCCAAACTGAAATCTTTGCATCATGAGAATCTTGTTCAATTATTGGGTGGCTATTCTAATAAAGACCTGCATCTGCTAGTAAATGAATATATGCAGAAAGGCTCCCTTCAACGTGCGTTGTTCGGTAATACTGCCATCAACCAATTTTCATCCTGCTCTTTCGATTCTCAAGTTTTATCTTAATTTTCACCTAATGCATTGCCTTGTGAAATTCATATAATTGTTGAGAACTATAACACAGGAGTAAATAGAATTCCGTCACTTAATGTTTGTGAGAGCTTCTAATTGTATATTTAAATCTTCTGTTAGTACAAGGATTGTGTACTTGCAAATATCAATAACTTAATATCAATAATCTTGATTTGTAGAACCAGATTCCACGACAAAACTTGATTGGAAAGCTAGATTTGATATCTGTCTGGGAATAGCAAGAGGTTTGACGTATTTGCATGAAGAGAAAAGGATTGTTCATGGAAACATAAATCCTAGTAATATTATGCTTGATAACTCTCTTACGGCCAAGTTGTCTGCCTTTGGATTGGCAACGCTTTGTGATGAGGAAGATCCATTTATGACCATCGAACCAAAATCGCGGTAAGTATTATGATCATTGATTGACAACTACTTTCATTCTTTTAATTAAGAGCTAATTAACCAATAATTAATCTCCTATTGCAGAGTTTACATGGCACCTGAGTGTTCAATAGGAAAAGCAATAGATACTGCTAAAGCTGATGTTTACAGTTTCGGAGTTGTCCTTCTCGAAATAGTTAGCGGTACAGTTAGTGCAGAATATACACCCAATCAAGAAGAAGTTAAGTTTCTTCTGGATAAAGTAAGTGTATCTGACAGGATAAACCCTCTTAGTTTTTTTTTTTGTAGTTATTATCAAACCAAATATGTTCTGTCAACATTAAATGACTTGTGAATTCTACAACAAGCTCACAGAAGAAATTTATAATAAAAAAGTATATTATTATTTAATAATTTGAAATATATGTTATACTCAACTCAAGCAAGATTTATATAATCATATAACAAGAAACATAAAAAAATTAAAAAAATAAACTATAGAAAAATATATTTGATTAGATGATTAAATTTATTTCTTGATTACCTAGAGCTATTCGATTCCTTGATTTTTTTTTATTGATTATTTTCTTAACACATCCCCTCAACTCATGATAATTTTATTTTTCTTGAGTTTGACATACACAACTTCTATTGTCATTGTATGCTTATCTTTAATAATTGTATTTTTCTAAACATAGCTATTATTAGTTTTTTTTTATTCTCTTATGATTGTTGCTATACTTCTCTAGCCAAACATTTCTTTTCAAAATTTGATTTTTCAAGTGCTTATTTTATTTTGACTCACTCTTCGTCGAACTAATATATTCTTCTTATCATGGCTCCTTAGCCATTTTCTATCTCTTTTGTTAGGAAGAACTATCTTTATTTATTTTTTTTTTTTTTTTATAGGTGGTCTCTTTTATAGTTGTGCAAAAACATATCAGCTTGCACCAAGTCTCTCTTCTGTTTTCTTTTTTTTTTTTCTTTTTGCATGTCTTTCTCTTGATGTAGAATCTCAATTCTCTTGATGGACTTTGTTGTACCTCCATTTTTTTTTTAATTCTTTGGTTGTTATTTGATCATCCACATGATCTTGAAATAATTTCTCCTTATCATGAGTTGATTTATCATTGAAGAGGAATAGTAAATTAAATATTTGATAGATAATGAAGAGTTTGAAAATAAAGTGTTTTAAAATGATTGGATTGATGGCATAAAATTGTCCATCAAAAAAGCAAAAGCTAATATTTAAAGCAGTATACGATCAACCTGCTCTGATACCAAGAAAAAATTTAAAATATAAGAGGATATTATTATTCGATAATTTAATATATGTGTTACATTCAACTCATGTGGAGTTTATATAGTTATATAACAAGACCCATAAGTAAATAGAATAAAATAAATTATAAAAAATATGCTTGATCATCTCTTTTAATTGGATATTGATAGAAATAATTTCTTGATTGCTTCGAGTTATTTAATTCCTTGATTTTTTTAATTGATTAGAAAATAATAAGTAATAATTACTTGATTATTTCATCAATACTGGGAGCTAAGCTAATCTTGCTTTTCAATTGCAGGCTGGTGTTTTGAACGATAAGGGAAGAATCCTTGACTTGGTGGACCAGAAATTAGCATCTAGTTACAACAGAAAGCAGGCTCTCACTGTTTTGCACTTGGCAATGAAGTGTGTTAATCTGTCTCCTACTCTTAGGCCTACAATGTCTGAAGTCGTCAGTGTACTTGAAGGTGAGAACAGCCCTCAACAGATTTCCGAAGGCGGTGATACTTTATCAGTAAATATTGGAGGACAGTACGATGCGTTTTCCAGGGTGTTGGAAATAGATCCAATTTCTTAGCCAATTGATAATGTTAAGTTTGATGATGAAAAACTTCTGCCTCTTGTTTATTTTGTAATTACTTGGGTCTAATTATGTGGTGGTGACAAGAGAACATTGATGTGTGCGTGAGAGACTCCATGAAAAAATATGCGTGTTTGCTTTGTCTGCTATGATTTATTTGTGCTGTTATGGCTACTGGTAATATCATGAATTGAATAAGATTATCATTTGCCATCCTTCTTCTTTTTTTATGATAATGTATGGATTTTATTGATCAAAAGAAGGCAATATATAAAAGGAATTGGCTAAGAAATAATGGAAAGAGTTAAAAAGGACGCTACAAACTCATTAGATTTATAACCACTGTTTAGCAGAGCACTTCCCTACTCCTTTTCAATTATCCAATGACAAAGCTGCCAGCATTGCTAAGATGGGAATGTGGGAAATGTATGAGTGGATTTGGGTTTTTTCCTGGATACGTCCACTACGGGGGCGGAACATTGGCTTGCTCGATCAACTATATGCAATCCTATCGAAGTACACATGGACAAAGATGAAGAGGATAGACTAATATGGAAAGACAATAATTCAGGAAGATTTTCAGTGAAATCTCTTTGTGGATTGTTAAGTCCAAAGCCTTGCACAAACAATGTCTTCTCGTTTGCTGGAATTTGGAAAGGTATTGTCCCTCTTAAGGTAGAGATCTTTTGCTGGATGGCTATCATTAACAGAATCAACACCCGCTGTATGTTGGTTCGAAGAGGTATATTGGGTAGCTCGGAATCAAATTGCCCTATCTGCCTAGTGGAGGCAGAATCGGTGGACCACATCCTGCTGCACTGCCATAAGCATTGGCTCATTTGGTCCAAAATCATTAAGTGGTGGGGTTTAGTATGGTGTTGCCCAAAGAGCTTCTCAGATTTGTGGTCTCAATGGACTTCCATGGTGCATGGTCATTTTCAGAGGAAGGCGTGGTTGATGTTGTTCTTCTCAGTGGCATGGTCTCTTTGGCTCCTCCGAAATGATCTGATTTTCCAACAGAAGACACCTGAATATGATTCAATATTCTTTCTTATTATCACCCGTCTATATCTATGGCTAAAAGCTATCCATTCTGATTTCCCATACTCCCCTACAGATCTGATCAGATCGGCAGATGGCTTGCTTCGGTGGTCCAATCCTCACGCTTTCAGGATTAATAATATGTGGTCTCCTCCTATGATTAATAGCCTCAAATGGAACGTGGATGGCTCTTCTATTGGTAAGCCAGACCCCTCTAGAATAGGTGGTGTGCTGCGAAATCACCATGGCCATCTTCTCGATCGGTATGTTCTCTATTCCAGTTGGTATTTTAGACTCTAATATTGCTGAGTTAAGGGCTATTGTCAAAGCCATTGAATTATCATCATCTAATTGTCTCCTCCACCATCAACACCTCATCATAGAATCTGACTCTGTCAATGTTATTAGCTGGATGAATAAGCCTCACAGCCGTCCCTGGAAGCATTATAATCTGTTCTCCTCTGTTAATAGATTGAAACCATATTTTGGTTCAATCACCTTCTCCTATATCTTTCGTGAAAGTAATTGCATGATAGATTGCATGGCTAAACAAGGAGTGCGGAGATCAAGTGAATTTGTTACCTGGCTTTGACTTCACCATTTTTCTGTGGCCTTGCTCTTGTGTCTTCTGCCATTATGTCTTTGAGTTATTTCTGTTATGTTTTGTAGAGGAATGTTTAGCTTTGAGATCATTCAGATGGATATTCTATGGTTTTCTTTGCTTTTGTTTATCTTAGTCTGCGCTTTCTCCTATATATGGCTTTTTGCCATAGTAAGATAATGTGCAGCTTCTGTAATACTCCCGCCAGACTTTGGCGTTTAATAATATACGCATCTTTCAAAAAAAACTCATTAGATTTACCCAAGCTTTTTCTAGCTATGTCGTCTGCTGCTTCATTTCCTTCCCTTTAAGAGAAATTGCTAATAAGAAAGACGCAAATTATCCTGATTTGAAAAGCTTATTTAGAGGTGCTCGTTGTGCGTAGATAATTTCAATGTATTTTTAAATAAAAAGTATTTTAAAAAGTAATTATTATTATTATAATAGTAAATATATTCTTACTAAAAATTCATATTATTGAATTTAAGTAATTATCAGTATTTTAAAAAGTAATTATCATTATTATAACAGATCAGTTTAGGCTATGTTATTTCGCTACGTATAAGTTGTTGAATTTAAGTAGTAAAACCACGTGTGTTTTGCTTTTTATAATTACATGCTGAGGTGAAATAATTAATTTAAGGGATCCTACAGCTTCAGCAAACTTTTTGGCTACAAGTAGCTTCCATATTTAATTAATTAATACTAATTTAGTGTGATTTTTTTTTTAAGAATTCATATCTATTTCTTTACTTACAAGTATAGTTGTTAATTATATTTTAGTTTGTTTAGTACTCTCTCTTCTGTCTTGCTCTATATAAATTTCATTGAATATAAAATTGAGTACTATTTTTTTTTTCTTTTTGAGAATTTATATCTATTTCTTAAATTATAAATAGTGTTGCTAATTACATTTTAGTTTGTTGAATATATTCTTTTTTATGCACAATTAATCATACTCGTCGATAATATATATATATATATATATATATATATAAATAAATAAATAATAGACAGTACTTTCTATGTGTTTTTTTATTTAAAGTCAGTGCTCCTAAGCTGATGCTGATCTAAGATACATGACGTGTGATTAATTAGCTTTTAGATTATCTTTGATACTTAATTTAAGTTGTAAATAAATCTTAAGATGAGAAATTCCAAGTTAGGAGTCAACAGATGCTCGGAACATTAATGCAGATGTGGGACTTTAACATAAAGTCATAAACTAATTAAACTCTTAAGACTTCAAATCTTTCCCTTGAAGTTTGGACCTTCCACTAACATGGGAATGGGAATGCAATTTTTTATGTGAAAAGAAATCTATCGAAGACCAAAAATGCATGTGAGAAAGTGGGATTGGGAAAGGCATTGGTAAAGGAGAGATGGCATGTGAAATCACGGGTTGAAAGAGGAGCAAGCGGTGTTTTATAAGTGTGGTTGTAATTATTTTTTGAAGAATATATTTTTTATTATAAATATATTAAAATAATATTTTTTTACTTTTTTAAATTTACTATAAATACTTTAAAAAAATATATAAGGATGAAATCATTGATTTGAAGATAAGAGTAGGTACTGCTTCTTTTTTTATGCAAAATTCTGATTTATTATTTTCATACAAACAAGTACAACTCCAATTTTATAGAGAAGAAGATTAAAACTCGATTTAAGACTACAATTTGATTAATCCATTGTGGATTCAAAAGCAAAAGTTTGTGATATTTTTTTTTTAATGGAACTTTTCGAGGTTACCAATGCATCTTGGACCATTCCAAAAGCCAGGTTTCATAGTTAATCAATTCAATGATGCATGAATAAAATTGAATTTTCTTACCTAGCCAACTTTAGCTTAGCTTAAATGTCCCAATCATGTCATTAAAGTTATTAAATTTGGCAGAACTTGTGATCATGCCCATTGTATAGGTTGCATATTAGAATTTTTAATATTGTTTGAATTATTTTAAAAACAAATCAAATTATATCATTTGAATTTTAAAAAAAATCAAACAGAATTTTAATTGATTCAATTAAATTATGAATTAATTCTTTAAATTATGAGTTTGACTATATCAACTTTCGTCTATTTTTTTACACCTAGTATTAGTCAAGTGTTAGATCAACTTGTAGTCAGCAAATACAGATAAAAAAATATATATTATTGGTTTAAGAGTTTTGATAGGTGTCTTTTGGGTTTTTTTATAACAAAAAAAAATGCCATTTTTTGGTTGAGAAATAAGTGATTCACTTCCATCAAAGAACACATTTTTACCAAGATCCCATAAAAACCCAATAATCCAAAAGCAAAATTGGTGGCTGAAAATCAAGTAAACCGTTAACCCTTTTCGTAGATAGAAGGCAAAATCGCCTTCTTGTGTTTTTGTGGGGTTTATAAAGGGAGGAAAGATAGGAGTCTGCGTGTCAAAACCAGCTGCCGCAGCAGCAGCAGCAGCCCGGGAGGAGGTAGTGGTGAGGAGAGTATCGCCACCGCCACAATCACCGGCGCCGGCAGCGGCAGTAGCAGCAAAGGGACATTCTGGGCTGTTGAGTAATTCGAAATCGGGACATCCAGTGCTGTTGAGTTCGAAATCGGGGCAGTTAGTGGGTGATTCGAAGAGGATGAAGGGACTTTTAAGTCAAAGCCGAGGACTCCTGTCGATATAGTTAGACAGACTCGCGATCTTTTAATCTATGCTGATCAGAGTTCAGCTTCTTTATCAGATTCAAAACGAGAAGAGAAGGTTGGCAGTCTCTTTCTATTCGTTTCTATATATTTTATGTGTGCTTGTGTTCCTTTTCTGTTGTTTTCTTTTAATTAGGTGGATTTTGATTGATTTGAGATTGTTTGGGGTCTGGGTTGCTTTTCTTTTTTTGCTTTGGATGAGAAAGGTTCAATCTTTATGAAAAATTGCGTCTTTTAGGGTGATTCTTGATGTCTGATTGAGGTTTGGATTAGAGTATGCTATAATATTCTGTGATATTTACATAGATAGGAAGAAATAGTTAACTGAGGTTTGAATTCGAATTCGAATTTGACAATTGTATTTTCTAATACAGATGGCGGAGTTAGCTAAAAATATCAGGGAGTTAAAGTCAATTCTTTATGGCAATAGTGAGTCAGAACCGGTGTCAGAAGCGTGTGCACAATTGACTCAGGAGTTTTTCAGAGAAAACACACTTCGTCTTTTGATCTTCTGTCTATCCCAATTGAACTTAGAGGTAACCACTGACGAGTTTATTGGTTGAGACCTATGTCGATTGCTATCTTGAATTTGCTATCAGATTTATGAGGGAATACTGTTCTTATTCATTGTTCTTTCATAATGGATCGGTTTAGTGACATGCTTTATACTTTATACTTGCCCTGTTGAATCTGTTGGATTAGATTCCCATCTGGAAAGAATTTTCATTTAACTGCCAGTTTCTCTTTTTTGTCATTTAGCATGAAAATGTTTCTTTTTGCAGGCCAGAAAAGATGCCACTCAGGTTGTTGCAAATCTACAAAGGCAACAAGTTAATTCAAGGTTGATTGCATCAGACTACCTGGAGAAAAATACAGATCTTTTGGATACTTTGATAGCAGGGTAAGCCATTATTGCTGGGGAATGTTGGGGATTGAGAATATAATGATTCCATTCAATAGGTTATCTAATATTTTCAAGATGATTAATGGGTTAAATTTTTTGTTTGCTGCTTTGTTTCTGACACCTTGTGGGATAACTTTTTGTACCTTAATTATCACATATATATTTTGTTGACTATCCATTCTCTGTTTCAAGATGCCATTAGTGATCTGTTTCACAAGTGATGCCTTTCTTCTTCTTGGATGCCTCGAAGTTGTATTCAGCTGTTCTTTTTTATTTTTTAGATTTCTATAATGTAAGAGGATGGCTGTTTACAGAATTTTTAAATGGTTTTGTCATGTGAACTATACTTCTTCGGATCTTCTAATTACGGTATTTTGCTTCTTTAGTTATGAAAACACAGATATGGCTTTGCACTATGGTGTAATGTTGAGGGAGTGCATACGTCACCAGGCCAGGTGAGCAAAATCAACTATCAATATTGTCTCTGCAAGGTTGTCAAAATCACGAATTCACTCGTAAAATCATATAATTTTACGAGTCAACCTATATATAACCTGCAAAATCAGGTTAAAAACTCGAAACCATCAAACTCGGTTAGACTCGGTCAACTCGGTAAACTCGGACCGAGTTGACGAGTTTGACAAAAGTAAAAAAATTAATCAACTGATTCGACTCCCCTCCCCGCCCATCACTCACTCCCCGGTCCCATTCTCCCCTTTCCCCTTTGCCTTTTCTCAAAACTCAAGCTCTTATATCTCAACCCTAGCTAGTTCCACAACTTTCACTATTTCTCTATCCCTAAACACCCTTTTCATTTCTTTACTTCATTTGTCTTGTTCTTCCTCAAGTCTCTACTCATCATCTTTTGTGTTCTCGCGTCTCGCCTCTCTGTATTAATCTTTGTATCAGGTTAGTTTTTTTTTCTTGGTGGCATACTTGTAACTTGATTCTTGAAGACTTGTTTCTGGAGATGGGTTTGTTGTAAATTACTTAATTACTGTCATTTTTCTTCAAGAAATGACCAAACACGATTCTTGATTGTATGTGATCTATTAAGAAACGACCAAACATGATTCTTTTTTTTTATATATATAATCGTGGGTGTCCGGGTCAGTTTAAATGCATCTCAACTAATTTTATGGAGCTCTAAAATTAATGATCAGTTAAACCTCCAATGGCTTAGAAGTTTGTGGTGATCGAACTGATGATTTCTGGGGAGTAAACTCAGGACCTGACTAGTTGAGCTACACCCCTCAGAATTGACCAAACATGATTCTTTTTTTATTATTATTAACGTAGGTGTCTGGGCCAGTTGGTGCGCACTTTAACTAATCTCATGGACTTTAAAATTAACGACCATGTAAACTTCTAGTGTCCCTGAAATTTATGGGACTCGAACTGGTGATCTTAGGAAATAAATTCATGGCCTGACCAGACATAATTCTTGATTGTATGTGTGTTTAACTAAGTACACATTGCTACACTATACTATGATTTGTTGTGTTATATTGTAAGTAAAATCAATCAACTGTTCCGTGATGTATTGTTATATGATTAAAATAAAATTATTATTACATTGCTAATTGATGGTTTTAGTGCTGAACATGGACAAAGACGTGACCATAAATTTTAAAGATGCATTATTTCTTCTCAATGTTCACTTTTTGATTGGACCCAGGAAATGGAGGGTAAGCTATCAGCTTTTGGCCTTCATACTGATGTTTTTGCTTTATTAAATGCAAAAGATAAACACAAGATGCTGAACAAAGACTTGACCATAAATCTTAATAATATAGTTTGGAATTAATTCTAGAGTTATTTTATTTAGTTTGGAATCAACATGGAGCGAATTTTTTTATATTAAATTTAATAACTTCTAAAATGAGAAATCACATCTCTTTCGTATTTTATATTGAAAAATAATATAAATTATATATTGAGATCTTATCTAACAATTTAAGTTTTTAGATTAATATTGTATCAGAGTATTATCGATCTAGATGTTACGAGTTTGAATCCTATCATTTTTGTTTTCTTAAGATCAAAACTAATTAATAGCACAAGGTATTATGATCATGTGAAAGTATGAAACCCAAAAAGTTTTTATTTAAAAGAGTGTTAGAAAATAATATAAATCATATTTTAGAACGTTACCTAATAGTTTAAATTTTTAAATTAAGATGATTTTTTAAAAATTTATTTTCATTAATTTTATAAATTCATTATGGTTTTTTATATGAATTTGTTTCATTATGCATATATGAAAGCTTGGTCGCTTATGTATGTAAGAAGCTTAGTCACTTATTTAATTTTTACAGATATTTTAAATTATGATGTTATACAAACATAGCCTAAAGGTTAAGTGTCGAAAATATGTATATTAAAAAAATTCATGTTTAATTAATAAAATATTATTAGAATATTGTTTTAATTACAAATTATATTTTCATTTAATTTTTATATAATATAAAAAAAACTTTCATAAAATTTAAAGTATTGAGTTCTGCTGGGCTTGTAACCCGAAACATTTTAGAGCCGGAATAAGTTGCACGTGTTTAAGTTGTATAGCTTGTAAACCATTGTTGCTGATGGGTTGAAGTTTCCTGCTTAGATTTTTAACAAACAACATGCTTAATGGACTTCCTACCTGGGCCAACATGCTTAATGGGCTTCCTCCCTGGGCCGATAACTCGATGCCACATGTCTATCCTACAGCGAATAAGACGCTAGATTAACATCCAATTAATGCAAGCTTATCTGCAACTGTCTACGTAATTTCTTTTTAATTACTCCATTGCCTAGGTCGGAAATAGGATATATTTAGTTTGGAATCAATGTGGAGGGAATTTTTTTTATTAGATTTAATAACTTATAAAATGAGAAATTAATCACATCTCTTTCATATTTCATATTAGAAAATAATATAAATTATATATTAAAATCTAATCTAAGAATTAAAGTTTTAGATTAAAATGATTTTTTAATATGGTATCAGAGTATTATCGATCTAAATGTCACGAGTTCAAATCTCATTATCTTTGTTCTCTTAAGATCAAAATTAATAATAGCACAAGGTAGTGTGAGCATGTGAAAATTTTAAATTCAAAAGGTTTTTACTTGAAAGAGTGTGTTATAAAATAATGTAAATTATATTTTAGAACCTTATCTATCTAATAGTTTAAACCTTTAAGTTGAGATGGCTTCATTGATTTTGTAGATTCATTATGGTTTTTTACTTTATTGATCTTCATTATCAAAAATTATATATGAATTTGTTTCACTATGCATGAATGAAAGCTTAGTCAGTTGTGTATCTATATTTTCTCAATGTGAATTAAAATTGATAAAATTCATAATACTTTAAAATAAAATAAAAATGAAGATAAATTTTAATATAAATTAAAGTGAATAAACCTTTCTAAATCATTGGACTAATCTAAATATGATTTTAGCATTTAAAAAACATTATTTATGCACCACTTAGTAACTAATCAAATTAAAATAATTAATTCATGATTATAAAAAAATTAAAATACAATATATAGTGAAATTAATCTTAAACTTACAAGTTATCAATTATTAAAAAATTATGAAAATTATTCAAATCTTCTGATTGAAGCAGCACACCACCTGATAATTATCTCCATCTTTTACCAGATCTGATTTTTCCAACCTGATGTTGCCGTCCCCAAAAGTGCTTGTGACTGATTGAAACACACTTGCTCTATCCTTATCATTTGCAACGTCGTCTTCTTCTTCCCCATCATCATAGGTGTCCACGTCATTGACCAAATCAATTGAGTCTTGCTCAGCATCCTATCTTAACATGATATGTTGATTATTGAGTTGCAAAACAATAAAAACAATCCAGTGAGGACTGTGGGACAGTAGGAGCAGCAGAAACTTACAAAGAAATTTGGATTTACAATCTTGTGGCACCTACTGTAATCTGTGAGCTTTTATATTGTTGAAGAAATTATTCTGAATACAAAATGGTTGAGCTATTACTACAAGCGCAGAAGGCTTTATTAATTTTTCTCTGCTTGACAATGCAAAAGATCGACATAATGGAAACACAAGATGCTGAATTATTACTTGTCAATGTTCACTTCCCGATAAATCTTAACGATGCATTATTACTTCTCAATGTTCACTTTCTGATTGGACCCAAGAAATGGAGGTTAAGCTATCAGCTTTTGGCCTTCAGACTGATGCTTTAGCTTTATTAAATGCAAAAGATAAACAAAAGATGCTGAATTATTACTTGTCAATGTTCACTTCCCGATAAATCTTAACGATGCATTATTACTTCTCAATGTTCACTTTCTGATTGGACCCAAGAAATGGAGGGTAAGCTATCAGCTTTTGGCCTTCATACTGATGCTTTAGCTTTATTAAATGCAAAAGATAAACACAAGATGCTGAACTACATGAACAAAGATTTGACCATAAATTTTAAAGATGCATTATTACTTCTCAATGTCAGATTCCATGGGTTCAATCATATACATTGTTATTAAATGCAAAAGATTGACGAAAGATGCTTAACATAAACAAAGACTTGACCATAAATTTTAAAGATGCATTATTACTTCTCAATGTTCAGATTCCATGGGTTCAATCATCTACATTATTATTTTTCTGCTAACGTCAAAAAAACAATTCGTTTTATGATGTATCAAATCATTTAGCAGAGCCGTTAGCAAGTCTTTATTGCTTCTCAATGTCCACCATGTCATTTAGCTATCAACTTGTGGCCTTCGTGCTAATGCTTTAGCTTTATTAATCTTTCTCTGCTTGACGAGGCAAAAAATTGATGCTGAACACGAACAAAGACTTGACAATAAATTTTAAAGATGCATTATTACTTCAGATTCCATGGTTCCAGTCATTTACATTATTATTCTTTAGTGGCGATCATCCTTTAAGATCAGAGTTATCGGGATAAATATAGATAGAAAGGATAAGAAAATTTTGTTTTTTATCGATAAAAAAAATATTATCACTTAGTATTATGATCACTAGAAAATTTAATGGTCTACAAAAATTTGAGCAAGGAAAATGATTGTGCAAAAGAAAAATGTATCACTCATAGTACAACTTACCTATGGTAAGCTGCTTTGTTATTTGTTCTAACATGTGTTTCTATTTGTTAGTCTATTTAAGGTTTGAGAAAAGTCATCATCGGTAAGGAGATATTTATCTCATCAAGTTAAAACATAACCATTTTGAAGCCTAAAAAATAGATTTGTTTAAGGTTTAACAAAAGTTCTCTTTAAGGAGATTTTTATCTTATCATGTTAAAACCTAACTATCCTAACAGGAAAGAAAATAAAAAAAAGGTTTGTATTTGAAATTTTAATCAAATCCTAATGGATAATCACAAACTTGTTGTACTACCCATTAAATGATTTTTTTGTACTTTTCAAAGCATGATGAAGATGAAATTTTTATTTTTTGTATAAAAACATGCATGCAAATTTTAGAATCTGATTATATGCATGAAGATAAAATATTTTTGTATTTTTGAAATGAGGGATTTTTAAAAAAAAAATTAGAGATAAATATCTATGTTTGTTTTCTAAACCTCACTGTGATACAAGTATGTCTCTTTCCTTGATTTTTTTTTTTCTTTTCGCATCATATGACTCTCTGTATTCCATCTTTGATTTAGAAATGGTAGGGATTAAAAGTAGAGATCTTAGTAAAATTATGTGAAACTCTACTATTTAAATGGGTATTATTGAAATCAAGATTGGTTTGCGTCAAAATAGGATTTATGAACCATAATTTACTTAATTTAGTCCTTTTAACTTGTTTTGGATATGTTTTTTTATTTTTTTTGGTTTATGTGCTTGAGTTTGGACAAATCGGGTCTATATATACAGGGCCAGTTAGATCAATGGCTTAATCCACTGCATCACCTGGAACTGCTCTTGCCTTTAGGAGTACCGACCACTACAGTACAGACAGAATGAATCATTCATTTCTCAGATGGGCCACTACAGTACCCTTTCTATGCAGTTTAGAAGCAGTGGCATGAGTGTTGACAGTGTGATTCTGTTTTCAATCTTGTTTTGCTACAATTTCCTGCTGCCTCTTCAGAAGCGACAGTGAAGAACATATACAAAATGGAGAGGGTAATTATCTAACAAATTAGTCACCCCTACAATTAATCTTCCATGGAATTAAGAACTTCATGTGATACACGTTTGAGATTCCAGAGGCATGTGTTGACAGCTTGCTTTTTCTTTGTTTTTCACTATCTTCTGTCTGACGCTTTTCCATTCACTTTTCAATTGCCTTTGGATTTTGCTTTCCTTAACGTCTTGATAGTACTTTATCATAATCATACTTGTTTTGCAAAATTCTAAGAATAACAGTTTTCATCTTAAAATTAACAATTAATGTTTGATTATTCTTCGGATTAACGCTACACAAATAATTTCTTAATATAAAATTCTCATACAGATTTAAGTGATAATTCTTTTAGTTTACTACTTAAAAGTTGAGTCATCAGTTAAAAATGTATTTAAAAATCATTCTTCTTCTTATGAATAGAGATCCTCTTTGAATTCTTGTGAACATGAGGTTGAAGATCAATAACGGCATACATATCTACTTTTAAAAATAAAATAAAAAACAGTTCTACAATAGACACCACAGACTTACATGCCTAAATATTTACCCTGCCACTTCAAATTTTGTATAAAAGCGAGGGATGTGAGAAGAGTAGTAGTGTAGTGTGTGAGAGAGTGCAGAGAAAGAGTGACTTGAGCAGTCTAAGTGAAATGGATTGTAAAGTAATTTTTAAAATGTTTTTTTTTTAATATATATTTAAATATTTTTTTTTAATATCAGAATATCAAAACAATTAAAAAATATTAATTTAATTTTGTTTAAAAAATACTATCCACCTGTAATCCCAAACAATTAATTAAAAAATATTAATTAATTTACTCGCAAACTGTCCAAGTGTAGCTTTGTGGAGGTGATACCACCATCTATTTAGGCACTTGAGTGTAATAAAGGACTATTACTGAAATTAAGGATTGTGTAGAGTGTGTGTGGAAGATAAAAAGGGCGTTGTGCCGATGGCTCGTTTGTTTTTTGTTGCTTGATAGAGAGAAAAGGATGGCTAGTTATGGAGGTTTGATATATATAGTGGAGGGCATAATTTTTTTAAGGGAATTTGGGTTTTGTTTTTCTTTAGTAGTGACAGTGGGAGCTTGAAGATGATGAGTTGGTCTTATTATTTTTATTTAAATGTGGGTGTACTGGAGGGTGTGATGGGTCATCGTTTTTTACTCTCTATTTTTGGAGTGTATTTTTCTCATTTTTTGTTTTTTAAGATAGAATGTTTAGTATTTTTTTTATGCTAATTCTTTCTAACTAATTTCTCCCTTTTCTTTAAGTGTGACCTCTATTTAAGGTGTATTTGAGAATATAATAGTTGTTGTGGTTCAAAGTACTTTTCACTTATAAATGTATTAAAATAATATTTTTTTTGTTTTTTTAATTATTTTGACACCAACACATATCAAATTAAACGATCTGAAAACATAAAAAAATTTAATTTTAAATAAAAAAAATTTAAATTTTTTAGGAATTCCCAACCACACCCTTATACTAGTAAAACAAATGTTCTTTTCAATCTTAGGTGCTAATCTATTACACACACTTACACTTCCATAATCTTCTTGTATTTTCTGAGACTTTCTAGTGTCACCTAAAATTCCCCTTTTTTTTTTAAACAAAATATATTCTCCCTCTTCTTTTTTTTGGGTTTTGGGAAATTCAATTTTAAAAATCAAAATATGTTCTCTCTTTTAAAAAAAAAATCAAAAACTTTTGTTTGATTTTTTTATTTTTAATTAATTGTTTTTGAAAATTTTGTAAATATGAAAAAAAAAATGATAAAAAATTATAAAATAACCAAAATTTGGCCAAAACATGTTGAAAACGTATTTTTGATATTTTTATTTTTTTAAAAAATATAAGGGTAAGAAATTATGTTATGAAAATAGTCATCGCAACTATTAACAAACTTGAAATACATCAAATGTGTCATAACCTATTTTTGGATTATTCTCCAATTCACATTTTTTCTCTCTTCAAAAAAAAATAAATTACAAAAAAATCAAAAAAATATTATCAAAAAATATAACAGCGAAAAGAGGATGCCATAACGCCATAAAAATGGTTACAATTGGTTGAGGAGGTTCAAAAAATACAAAGATTAAAATTTGACAGTATTTTGTTGACTGATGAGAGCCTTGTTGACAAAGAAAATTCAATTTGAGGAAGAAAAGTTCAAAATCAGATGTTTATGGACTCAATTAAATTTTATTAAAGGTTTGATTGAATTTATGGAGGGTTTGATTGCAAGAAAAATTGATTTTGGAGTTAATTTGGGCTTTAATTGGAAGAAATTAAAGTTCTAGGGTCGAATTATAATTTTTAGAGTTAATTTGGTCAAATCAGGGGCTTGATTGCATAAATATTGAAGTTTGATGGCTAATTAGGGACTTAATTGAAGAAATCCGAAACCAATGATCAAACTAGAAAAGGTGCGTAAATAGAGGGGCTGTAATTAAAACCGGATCGGGGGTCAAATTGAAGAAATTAGAAGTTTATTGCTCAATTGAGGGTCAAATTGCACTAATTCAAGACCAAGAACCAAACTGAAAAAGGCAGTCAACTTCAGGGCCGCTGTTTAATTTTTGGCAGGGATGCAATTGCATTGATTTTTAAATCAAAATTGCAATTTAGGACTCGATTGAACAAATCACAAATTGAGGACCAATGTGAACTCTGACACGTTTTTGCCGCATTTTCCTTTTAAATGAAACGACGTCGTTTCATACACTATTCATTAAAAAAAAGAAGAGAAGAAGCAAAAACAATGTCGTTTTGAACGGCACCATATGTCTTCTTCTTCCACTGGATGCACAGAGAACAAGGGAAGAAGAAGACTTTTCTCCCCTATTTCTCACCGTCTTCTCTTCCCCCGAGGGCTCAAAAAGATGCCGACACAACCCACTTGCTTGCCACGTGGTGGAAGAATGGAGGGGACGTACCCCTTGGGCGGTTCGGGGCGGCAGCACAGTGGCCACCCCGGTCTCTCTCTCCCCCCTGTTTTTCACCTATAAATACAGGGGAGATGAGGGGAAAAAAAGAAAAAAAAGACAACAAGAGGGGGCACGAGTGGGAGCAGAACAAAGGGAGAAAAAGAGAGAGACGAGAGAACACAAGAAAGGAGAGAACCGAGAGAGGAAAAAGGAGCAAAAGGGAAAGAAAACGAAAAAAAAAAACAGAGGAGGGAGAGGAAGAGGAAGGAGAAGCTTTGCCAGCCACCACAGTCCCTCCACCGCAACAACAACACCGCCGCCGCTAGCAGCACCGCCTCGACGCCACCCCAGGTAACCTC
>Ga0325411_1002811_pt1 | contig 19623 bp, 14 predicted proteins | sample PopdelMetagenome_13_FD_206181 | JGI IMG/M metagenome (GOLD analysis project Ga0325411, IMG submission 206181) | Populus deltoides microbial communities from Bellville, Georgia, United States - Xylem-PdIQD-R4 | ecosystem: Host-associated > Plants > Phyllosphere > Stem > Wood/Secondary xylem...
CTCTGCTATCCCATGCTGTCCTGATCTTCTATGCAGAACATCTTCATCAATTCCTGATCTTCTTTGCAGAACATCTTCATCAATGTGATCTTCTACTCTTTATCATTTGAAATACAAAAATAATCCTGCTCTAATTTCTCATATTGTGATGCAGTTCTCTAGTCCAGCAAGAATAGTTGTTCTTCGTTCAAATTGAAAATTTACAAGGCCGTGTGATACCAGGATAAAAACTCTATTTCTCCCAACGTCTCTCTCCAAATTTTTTCTTGTCATGCTTGATCCATACTTTCTCCTTGTGCTGTTGATTTGAAAATTTGTTCCACTTTGCTCAGTACTAACGAAACTGTTTATCCTGTTTGCTACAAGGATGTCCCCAAAATTACGCCAGAGAAAAAAAAACATAAAACACATTTGGTTAGAAAAGTAAATATAAAATAAATTTATATATGATTTTTGAATGAATTTTTATACTTAAAAATATTTATTCTACATCCATTGTTTTGTTTCTAATCAAACACCGTTACCAGGTTAATTCAGCAAAGGTGAGCAAATTTTCAAATCAACATGTTCCATCGAACGTGTGTGTGTGTGTGTGTGTGTCATAAAACTTCAAAAGAAAAGGATACAAAATGTTTTCCCACACAACATACAAAGAACAAAAAATTGAGACAATGAATACGCCCAAAATCATCATCTCTCCAAAATTTTGTAAGCGTTAATTTGCATTGGCACTATTTGGCGTTGATTAACATCTCAAGCACTCATACAGTGTAAGAAAGACACTAACTCCATCAGATGATCTTTGCTAGAGTCATATATATCGGTCAAATTCTAGAAAGTGAAACATCAATAAAAGGCAAGATTGATGTCAATTTTCCTCTTACTTTGGAACTATACAAGCATCTGAAAGCAATATCAGATCGATGCATCTAAAAGGATCCAGAATGTCGATTAATCATAGGTTCAATCACTCAGATTTATCTCTATTCCCTGAAGTTGCTCGCACTAACTGTTTGAATATGGGAGAGTATTTGTGGTGCCGGATGAACATGATCAGAAGAAAAGAATTGGCAGCCAGAAACACTAAGCCTGCCAACCAAAGCTGGAGGAAAACATTTTTCCCCTTAAATTCAAGTAAATAACCCCACAACAACCAATGGGTCTGAGCTCCCATCCATAGAAGTACACAACTTAAGCCTTCCCACTTCAGCTTCATTTTGCTCCATGGCAGTATGAGAGGCAACAAGCAAAAAAACCATACAAAGTACTGTGCGGTAATTACCTGTCAACCAACATAAATTTGACTTAAATCAAATATGGAACCGTATTTTTTTCTTTAAATACTAATAAAAACATGATTCTAAGAAAATTTGATGAGTGTTGTTGTCACCAGAAACTTGATTTACCCCACAGAGAGGGCCATTGAGATAAACAGATAAATAAACGGAAAGCTTGTTTGACAAACAATTAAAAGAAACGATGCGTGCAAATCATGTGTTCTGGTACTTAATGGATGATAAACATAGCAAATGGAAGTTCAATAAAGTTGCAATAAGTGACTGAAACGAACCTTATTGAACGCCACAAAAGCCACTGTCTGCAAGAAAAGGCAGAATGGAAGGTCTTGAGCAAAGCGAATAATAAGAACCAGCTGCACTATCAATTGGGGCAAAAAAGAGATGAGCTTCTCCACTACTGAAAATTCATGTTCAACATGGAGATATATGTGATAGAAATAGATGGAAAAATTATGTCTTGGATCTGTACGAGTGAGATGGTACAGCAACGCCTCATTTAAAAACTCCCATCTGTATAAATAGAAGAAAAGACCAGTACATAGCATGAAAACAGATCCTGAGACCATTGCAAACATAATTCTCCCTCTTGTAAATATGGTTTTCAATGCAGTCCATACACCATATACTTCAGATACTTCTTTGCAACCGTGAGACGCATTATCTTGACTAGATTTCCAATTCACAAGACGTGGCTTCTGACCAGATTGGAAGGAATGCGGATCAAGAACCAGAACTATAGGAAGAGCATAGATTATGGGATAAATCCTGAAATGGACAACCAATCCATACCAAAATGCAGCTTGGACAACATTACCTGCACGACAGAAAATAGCACGGTATCAAGAGAATTGGGTATCTAGATGTGCTTGCACCGTGCAAATACCAATCACAGAAAACATCACGAAACATTGCCTCCCCCTCCCTTATGTGCAGGAAAAAAAGAAATGGAGAGGAGCCAACTACCCTAACAATCTAATTTTTCTATATGCCAACATTAAAGCATTTATATCTTAAGATTGTAGGGGGGGCAAAAAGCTGGGTAAAGAATGGTCATGTTAGTAGTAGACAAAAAATGAGAAGTTAGCAATTCAGAGTGAGCAGAGCACACCCTAAAACACTACAAAGAATCTAGCAAAACAGACAACATATCACTATCAATTGGCATTTTCTTTAGCATCTATATGTGTACATTAAAGCATTTATATCTTAAAAAACCTTCACTTCTGAAAAAATAAGAGCTGGGTAAAGAATCGTCATGTTAGCTGTTGAAAAAGGAAAAGTTAGCACTTCAGAGTGAGCAGAGCACTCCCTAAAAAGAATCTAGCAAACCAAACCACATATCACTATTATTTGGCATTTTGTTTAGTTTTCGTAACCTATTGCCCCTAATCTCTCCAATAGTAGTTAGAACAATCAAGCCATCAAAAGTAGGCGACAAGGAGTTGTCTCTCACAATTCATACCTCAAATTGAATCACAATTTCACGAAACAGATTAATAGATAGACACAAGTTGAATTGAACCCACTTAGAAGTATCAGCTAGAAACACATACAATAAACAGGTTACATCTATCCCAAGAGAAACCACTATACATTATCCATTTTTCAACAAGAATACATAGAAAGAAGTAGAAATATACCTTTGATAAGACAGATAATGATCCATAAAATCATGGCACACACGATAGGCTCGCAGTTCCCACGGGTTCCAATGGTGAAGGTAAATGGATTCAGCAGCCATGCCATTACAGAATACAAACACATATCCTCAGGGACCTCACGTTTCTTCAAAATGTACTGAATAAATGACCCCACAAATATATCTGTAAAATCAAATAACATAAAGCTATAATTTAAAAAGAACCCAACGTTTAAAACCAAAATCCAAGCTAGAAAAACACGCGAGATCATTTCAAAGTTCGAATCTTTTGCATAAAACTATTAACTAAAACGAACCCAGCTTTCGAAACCAAAATCCAATCAACAAAACCACGGTAAACCAATTCAAAGTTTGAAACTTTTTCACTTTACCTGCAGCAGAGAAGATGAATTTGCCCCAAGAACGATGAATAAAAGAATTGGGTGTCAATAAAAAGGCAAGCAAAGGTGAGTATCTATAGGTAGTTCTTTTATAAGGAGATTCACCATTAGCCATTAATGAAGCAGCATCAGAAAATACAAGGTAATCTACATCTGTGTACCTAACTTCCATGTGGGTATCTTGCCACTCGCCGTACACAATTAGAATAACACGAAAAATGGCTGAGAGGAGAAGCAGGGTACGGATTTTTAGCCATTTCATTGCTGAAATAGAAGACAAGAAAGATGATCTCTAGGGTCAGATGGAAAATATAGAAGTTGAGTGGTAAGAAATGGTGTACGCTGTCACTGAAGGTAGCAGGAGAGGTCTTTAACATTGGGTGGTGTGTGGATCTTGGAAGCCGGTTTAGGACTCGCGAGTGTCATGTGTCACTACAGTAACACAATTCTCAACGGAAGCGCATGTTTGTTTTTATATTTTTAAAAAATCGAATTTTTTTAATTTTTTTCTTTAAATTTCTTTTTGTTTTTCATGTTGGTTTTTTTATATATTAATGTTAAGAATAAATTTAAAAAAATATTATTTTAATTTTTTTATTTAATCCTTAAAAAAAATTATGATTTAATTATAATTAAAAATCAATTAATTTTGATCTATTATGATAGGGTGGGATTGAAAAAAGATGGAACAAAATGAAATAAGCGCAAAATATTAATGGCGTGCTATAAGTTTTGAAAAAATCATATGTATCCTCAAACTTCAAAAATAATATGAATTATACAATTTTGAAACCTTAATATTTTTTAGATTTAATTGTAAACCCTAGTTAAAAAAACATTGGTAACATTACCGGGGAACGGTAATAAGTCTATAAAGAAAGTAAATGATAAAAATACAAAATAAATATATTTGAGATAAGAAAATTATCTTGAGAATTAAGTAAAATAATTTACATGATTCATGTAAGAATAAAATAAGAAAATTTGGATTTTTGATGAAAAATCACAAACCAGCTAGTTTTACATTGTAGCACATAACTTTCAATCTGATCGTCGGATTAAGTTAAAATTTTGTGCGGAGTCTTCTAATTTTTTTAAAAAAATTTAGGTTAAAGTTTCATAAATTTTAGAGTTTCATAGGATTTTTTTTCAAATTAAGTATAGTAAATGAATAAAAAAATGACGCAAATAAGTGTCTGGAAATTTCTTCAATGATCAAATTAAAAATTGGCCCAAAACAGCACTCCATATAAGCTGCTAGCAGTGCAAACAAAAAAAAATAAAAAATATGTGATTTTTTCACTATGCATTGTTCATCCTCTCGTATATTATTAAAGCTGGAGTGTGCAAAATTTTTTATCTTTTTAATTTGATCCTTAAGTTTTTTTTTGTGATTTATTTATAATTAAAAACTAATTAATTTTGATTTATTATGAAATGATAGAGCTGAAAGAAGATGTACAAAATAAAAAAGGTGCAGAACATGGATGGCATGTCATAAGTTTTTAAAAATATATTTTGGCCCTCAATATAAGTTGCTAGCAGTGCTAACAAAAAAATGATTAATAAAATTAATGTTGTATGAAAAATATCATGAATTAAATTTATATTGGAAGAATTCAATTTAACTAAAAAATGATGAGACTGGAAGAATTCAATTTAATTAGAAAATGATGAGATTGGAAGAAATTGAAGTATTATAGTACCAAAGTAAAAGAAAGAAGGAAAACCTGGGGACTAGATAAACTAATGTATGGCAAGTAAGGGCTAAAGTGCAATTAATGAAAATTTGCAATATAGAACCTTATTCTTCATGGTTGGCTGAAATTCTACATTTTATATTCTAATGTCAACAAATGAACTAGTGCTCAGTAGCTGAGCTGATGAACTAGTGTTCGATATTTTTGGTGGAAAGGTTAGCATCCATGTTGAGGGAATAATACCTAATAATTGGGTGGATGAGTTAGTGTCCCTAATGAGGAACTATTGCACTCTAATTGGGTGGAAGGGTTAACGTCCTTGTTGAGAGACTGGTACCTGATATTTGGGTGGATAAGCTAGCATCCCCAATAGGGTTGTAGTACCCGAGTGAAAAGGCTAAAAATGAAATTAATTTAATGATTATGGATATGTAAAATATTAATGATTCATTATAAACTATATATATATATATATATAGAAGAAATTTTCTCATATAGGTGTAGTGAAATGATGTATTACATTTCTTGATGATTATGTTGATGGGATGTCAATTTTATTTTCAGAACCCTCGCAATAATAAAGTAGATCTTGTTTGAATGATAGACACTTTTATGTACGTTTATGTTGATTAATATGTATTATAGGATGAACGAATGATGTAAGAGATGTTGAATGAATCATTTTGCTTATAGAACAAAATTTTTACATGTAATTAATATGAATGTCATACTTAAAAAATATATTTTTTGATGCTAAATTAAGTAATAGCATTCTATAATGTTTGCTCATATGACTAACAATGTTAGAGTGGTAAAAAAACCCTTAAATTTTCATATTTAATTGAGAAATTGTCACGAATAAAATAACAGGGATGTTACATTAATTTTGGTACAAAAATTTATTTTTGTCATTTTTTTAGTCTATAATTGAGAGAGGAGATAGAGAAGTCGTTGTATTTCAGTAGTAAAAAAAATAGATATATCACTGATACCAATTTAGGTCACCGAAACAAACGATATTTATGCCAAGTTGTTTTATTTGATTAGGAGAGTTCGTGTTATATTTTTTTCACCTTAAAAAATCATGAAAAAACAGATATGAGTTCATGTTGATTTTATGGTTTTGGGTTGATTTTGATTTTGGGATGTTTTTTTTTTGTTTTTAGCTTTTTAAGGCCATTGACAAGTCTACCACGGTTTCTAAGGTGTTTTACAACTGTTTTTGGTAAAAAAACGGGTTGAAAAACGGGTTTCTGGGTTAAAAAACTTAAACTCTGATTTTCCAGCCACCACAGTAGTTAAAATATAGGCAAATTAGACAACGTGTCTTCTTATTTTTTTTTAAAAAAATTAGAAGACGACATGTCGTTTGCTTTTGTTGCAACAAAAAAAAGACCCTGTTGCGCAAGCCTGCCAATAATGACTAGTAAAAACGTAATTTGACTCAAAATAATTTTTCAAGGTGATTTTTTTTATAAATATTAAAACGACAATATATTGGATTGATCTGGGTTAACATTCCAATCCACGTGTTGGATTATGAAACAATAATAACTTCATAAAAAGTAAGTTAAAACAAATTATAAAGCATAATTTCAAATAAATCTAATGTTAAATAATGAAATTAAAAAAAAGTCAATTAAAAAAAGAAAAAAAATAACTCGAGTCAACCTGAATTAACCTGTCAACCTTGCGACCCGGTTAATGAGACCGGGATCATCCAATAACACCACGAGCCAACCCAGGTTATCTCGCTAAACTTGTGATCCAGATCATAAAACGGGGATAAACTCATAAAAAGCAAAACAAAACAAATCACGAAGCTTAATTTCTAATTAGCCCATTGTTGAATAATGTATCCGAGAAAAAAAAATCATAAAGGTAAAAGAAAAAATAATTTGAGTCAATTAAATTAACCCGTTAAACCTGCAGTTTGACTTATGAAATTAAGATAATTTTATAAAAAAATTATAAAACTTAATTCTAGAAAATATAATGTAAAATAATAAAATTTAAATTAAAAAAAAAACATGAAAAAACACACACCAAAAGAATGAAAAAAGAACAACATTTCAATGGATAATGTTGTACGAGGAGGGACAGTCAAAACCTCCCATTTGTTAGTCTTTTTTTTAATTGTTAATGTTAATTGTTAATTTGAATAGTTAATCGTTAATGTTAATGTTAATGATCTTTATATGTTTAACCATTCAATTTCAGTTTTTATTTCTATCTCCAAAAATAAATAAATACATTGATATCAATTTTAACCTCGGTGGTTTTACAAAAAAAAAAAAAAAAAAAAAAAAAACAACAAATGCTTTAATATTTAAAATAACAGTTAATAACAATTAAAAAAAAAAACAGAAGGAGAGATCACAGAGCCATCTCACTAACCTACTGGCACAAAACGACAAGCAGAACAAAAACAAAAGCCTTAAAATGGCCCCACCAGCAACAAGCCACACGGGTGGGCCGTTCACAATTCCCCAAAAATAAAAATAAAAACCCTAACAGGCAACTCTATCTTCCATTAACTCCGTTACCCTACCGTAACGGCGAATCTTCACCTCGAAGCGAATCTCGTAACGGTGGGAAAATTTTGGCGGTAAAACAACCTAACTATCATAACGTGGCAAGTCCCCATTGGTTCTCCATGTATGTATATCACCATGTCATGTATGTATGTTAAAAAGCCTTGTTAGATTTTCCCGCGCTAGTGATAGAAAGAGAAAGGGAGATAGAGAGAGAGCCTGACTGATAAGGGTTTCCCCAAGAAGAGGTCTCTCAGAGAGAGAGAGAGAGAGAGAAACAGAGAGATATAGAGAGAGAAAGAAGGAGGGAAATTTTTAATTTTTAATTTTTAGGGTTTCACGAGTTAAACAAAGTCTTGTGGTTTTTTGAATTCGATCTGGTAAAAACGGTGGCTTTTTTTCCTTGTGGAATTGAAAGGTAGAAGGTTTTGTTGTTGGATCTGCAGATCAGTGAGATTTGAAAGATCTGGAGATAAGTATTGTAAGTTTTCTTTTATCTTGTTTAAATTTGATTTTCTTTTGGGTTAATATATGTTTTTTTGTGCGTGCTTAATTGTTTGGTTAAATTGAATTTGATCTAAATTGGGATTTCTTGACATTATTTAAAAGTTGTTTTTTTTTTCCTTCAAAATTTTCCTAATTTGTTTTTGGGTTAAGGGGAGCTGGAATAGTAGTTACTAAATGCTACTAATCATGTTTTAGAAGTTAATTTTTGTTTTTTTGAAATTTGGGGTTTAAGTTGGAACTGATTTGGAATTGAATTATTGGGTTTGGTAGATTTCTAGTTGATTTGTTGCGTTGACTAAGGAATTAGCTAAATATCGGATCTATTCAGTTCAGTTTTTATTGAAAGGAAAAGGAGCTAAATTTTTTATAATCAAGTGTAGTGTTTGTGTTAATTAGGGTTTTGAATGAGTCCAGCTGCTCTGAAGAATATGGAAGAAAACAAAACTACAGTTATGACAACCAGTCATTCAAGTAATGATGGAGGGGAAACTGTGAAAGGGTATAGTGATGCGGTTGAAGTTCGATTTTCTGACTTTTGCAAGGTATAAGATCCTTAGCATGCTTTTTTTTTCGAGTGTGTCATGTTTGTTTTTAGTTATTTATTCACTTAAGTTTGTTGATTTGGAATTTAAAATGGGATCTGATGGCAGAGTGGATTAGCATTGGATGAGAACACTTGTACACAGGCTATTAAGCTTTTCAAAGACACGAAACATCTTTTGATGACAAATGTTTCATCTATTGGGAATGGCACGGTACATATTTTATCTTCTCATTTATATTATTTATGTACTTTTGCTGTTGTTTTTCATGATAAAAGGCTGAAGATCTAATTGGTTTCAAATTTGATGTGTTAGTCGGAAGAAGCAGAGAGGTTTTGGTTTGCATTTGTTTCGTACTCTGTTAAGAGGTTGAGCGAGAAGAATAGAGATGATGCACAGCAGAGGTCTGATGATCCTGGGCTTACTTTATGCCAAATATTGAGATTAGCAAAGCTGAAGTGCGTTCCTTTTTTAATCCATCTGAATTTAAGTAGCTTTTCATTCTGAATTTTTCTAATTTTAATCATCTTGATTAATATCTTGCAGCATCGTGGACTTCTTTAAAGAGCTACCCCATTTTATTGTCAAGGCTGGTCCAATCTTAAGCAATATATATGGTGCAGACTGGGAGAACAGACTTGAGGTATTGATATGGTTGAGATTTTATCATATCATTAAGAAGGGTTTATTTAACATTCCCTTTTATTTGTATTGTCTTGTGTATTTGTCTAAGACAGAATTCATTGTTTTATGTTTGTTTCTCTGTTTGTTTCTCTTCTACCAGGCAAAGGAGCTGCAAGCCAATTTTGTGCACTTGAGCATTTTAAGCAGGTGGCTGTTGTTCCAATTGCATTTACTACTGTGTTTGCTGGTTTATAGATCTATCTTGTTTGTGGACTGTAGTGCAGGAACTATTTGGTTAAAAAAATAGTACATGAACTATGTTTACAGGAAACTTGCGGTATTTGCTGGTTTATTTTGCTTTCCTTCTGATATCTCTAGGATAATAGTACCTTTGCCCTGTTTGTTTTTGCGTTTCAAAAGCACTTCTGAAAAAAATTATTTTTTTCTTTGCTTTAAATTAATATTTTTTTAGTGTTTTCAGATTCTTTTGATGTACTGATGTCAAAAATAATTTTTAAAAAATAAAAAAACAATATTTTATAAAAAATAATCATTTCGAGCGAAAAACACTTTGAAAAGCAACCGCTACCTCACTCCCCAACATCCCATGAAGCTGCTTTTCTGATTGCAATTTTGCCTCTTCATATCACTATTGAATCTGAATAGCATTATATCTTTTTTTTCATGGTACAAGGCACTACAAGCGTGCATGCAGGGAACTTTTCTTGACAAGTGATGCAAGTTCTGATAAACAGCCAGCAATATCCAATGAAGCAACACATGTGTCAGACCACCATCGTTTTGGGTGGTTGCTGTTTCTGGCTCTCCGGGTACATGCATTCAGCCGTTTTAAAGATCTGGTCACTTGCACAAATGGTCTGGTTTCTGTACTGGTGAGTTATGTTACTATACTTCATCAACAAATACTAGATTGCTAGCTTGATAAAAACAAGAGGCACAAGCATTACTTATTTTTTTTGAGAGAAAAAAAATTGTGTTGCTCCTTTATAGTTTATACAATACAAGAGAAGAATTGTTAGAAATGTTGGGAATAATAATCCTTTTGTCTTTTGTCTGTTAAAAGGAATAATGGAAAGAAACACTGCAAATGAAATAATACATACAAAATGTTTCCGGTTTTGTTAGTCATGTCTTGTATTTAGTGCTTCGTTACATGAATCTGTTCCAGTAGTAACTTTTAAGACTTGCACATTTTTTGTCTTCTTTTATAAGATCATGAAGTATTTCATATCAATTAACATTTTCCTTCAATTTCACAAATATTCATCAGGCTGTTCTGATTATACATGTTCCAGTTCGCTTCAGAAATTTTAGTTTCAATGACTCTCAATGGTTTGGTAATGATCTGGCTCTTCTGACAGTTTTGGTAGATCATCTCCTCAATTTCTGGGAGAAACTATATTTGAAACTTGTTGATTGGAGTCCTGTTCTTTTTATGTGTTTTTCAGTTAGGAAAGGAGACAAAGGTGTTGATTTGCTCGCTTCACTCTGCAATAAATATGACACCTCAGAAGAAGTGTTGAGGAAATCGATGGAAACTACCAATGATTTAATAGCCAATATCTTGAAGAAGAAGCCCCATTCGGCCTCTGAGTATAAAAATGAAAACCTAGTGAATATCAACCCAGGTGTGTTTGAAATGTTTCCATCTAGATTGTGACAACTCCCACTCTCCCCCTCTCCCCTGAAAATCTTGTTGTCTTGGATACAGATCTATATCATCACAACTCTCTCTCTCTCTCTCTCTCTCTCCCCTCTGAGATTCAAGTTCTCTTGGATGCAGATGGTTTGATCTATTATGAAGATTTGATGGAGGAATCATCCCTGCAATCCAGTTTGAATATTCTAGAGAAGGATTATGATGATGCAATTCGTAACAAGGCTGAACTGGACGAGAGGGTGTTTATTAATGAGGAGGACAGCTTACTTGGTTCAGGGAGTGTATCTGCAGGTTCCTTGAATATAACTGGTGCCAAGGTGAATTTTGATGCAGAATGCATATATAAACACATATTGTTAAAATAATTTATGATATTCCCCTGTTCTGTCAAAATTTGATCTCATAGGATCATTTATTTGTTTGTGTAGAGAAAATTTGATTTAATATCCTCACCAACAAAGACAATCACAAGTCCACTATCTCCTCATCGTTCTCCTGCATCTCATGCAAATGGAATTCCTGGTAGTGCAAACTCGAAGATGGCAGCCACACCTGTAAGCACTGCAATGACAACTGCAAAGTGGCTTCGGACCATCATTTCCCCACTTCCATCAAAACCCTCAGCACAGTTGGAGCGCTTCCTGGTGTCATGTGATAAGGATGTAACTAATGATGTCATTCGTAGAGCACAGATAATATTGGAGGCTATATTTCCAAGTAGTTCTCTTGGAGAACGCTGTGTGAATGGAAGTCTGCAAAGTACAAACCTAATGGACAACATATGGGCAGAACAAAGAAGATTGGAGGCACTCAAGTTATATTACAGGGTTTTGGAATCAATGTGCACAGCAGAGGCCCAAATACTGCATGCAACTAACTTGACCTCTTTATTAACTAATGAGAGGTTCCATAGATGCATGCTAGCGTGTTCTGCTGAGCTAGTTGTGGCAACTTATAAGACAGTGACAATGTTGTTTCCTGCAGTTTTGGAGAGAACAGGCATTACAGCTTTTGATCTTAGCAAGGTGATAGAGAGTTTCATTAGGCATGAGGAGTCCCTCCCACGGGAGTTGAGACGGCATTTGAATTCCTTGGAAGAGCGACTTTTGGATAGCATGGTGTGGGAAAAAGGATCCTCACTCTACAATTCTTTGACAGTTGCAAGACCGGCTCTTTCTGCAGAGATCAATCGACTTGGATTATTAGCAGAACCAATGCCATCATTGGATGCAATTGCCATGCATATTAATTTTTCATCTGGATGCTTGCCTCCTGTGCCTTCTTTGCAAAAGCACGAGACTTCTCCAGGATCAGGTGAAGTCTTCTCATCTTTTTTCTTTTACCGGGAGAGTTTTAGAAATATCACTTATACATGGGTCGTGTATCAATTTTTCAGGTCAGAATGGAGATCTCAGGTCTCCAAAGAGACCTTGCACAGACTTCCGAAGTGTGTTGGTAGAGCGAAATTCCTTCACATCACCAGTGAAAGACCGCCTATTGGGTAATCTTAAATCAAAGCTACCACCTCCTCCTTTGCAGTCTGCCTTTGCCAGGTAAGGTTTGGTAGTTTTAGGGGATACAGAGTGGTATATATGCAGTCTATCTGTGTTTTCTATTTTCCAATTTTGAGTTCTGTGCCTTTCTAATTGTTACAGTCCAACACGTCCAAACCCTGGAGGAGGAGGGGAAACATGTGCAGAAACTGGGATCAATGTATTTTTTACGAAGGTAGTAGACACTGTTTTAATTTGTAATTTTCATTGTTTGACCTGCTTGAAAAAATAAGATAAGTTTTTAGGTTTCAAATGTGTGTAATTTTGAAAGGCATTTTAGGTTCCAATTGTGTATAATTTTGAATTTGCTGGCCCTTCTTTCTGTTCATTTGTTATGAAGAGCTGTGTAGGGAGGTGCCTTTAGAGCCACTATTCTAGGAAGCCATGCGAAGAAGTATTCTCGGTCAGTTATTTAACATTTCTTTATCCTCAGAACTGTCACACTTGCAATTTCCAATGTGTGATTGATAGGGTACAGGCACAGCAGAGAAGAAATTAGGGAAAGATTGATGATAAAAAGAAGGGAATAGAGAGAGAGAGAGAGAGAGAGGAGTTGTATTATTTCAAATGAATTCAACAAACTGTACCAGAACATGTACTCTAATACATTGGTATTAACTCTGTCAAAAAGTTGCTAGTTCACTAAAAATGTGCTAACAAATAGTACATGCTACTCCAAATTTACTGTCTCTCTCTTCCGTCTACATGGCTATCAGATTTACCTCCAGTAGTCACTACTGATTAATGTGAATTCATATCTTGATCAATTTTGACTTTTACCTGCAACATTCAATGAATTTAAGGTTTATAACAAAGCTGGGATTAGCTGATCTCCTTGTTGTTTATGGCCAAGCCATGTTTCAAGAGCTGAAAACTTGGTTCAAAACAGCATCTAGGAACCTTGAACTCAGCTGGATTGGCTATTTCATAGATTGTGAAGGCATCTCATGGCTTCAAACTCAAATTAGAGTAGTTCAACTTACTTTTTTCCTTGGGACATTTCACATATTTCAATTTTTTGATTGATGTATATCCAGTATAAAGTTTAAATTAATGGATTTGCCAAAGTGATGATTGCCATCAACCTTAACCTCTTTTGTTAAGGGTATTGATGACATTTGTTGGATGTTAAGGTCGTGGTTACTATTGTCCCTATGTTAGGATTGTTAAGTTCCACTCTAGTGCCTTCAAGGTGTAAATTACTAATATATTGCTCTGAAGTAGTTCTTCTTGATGGCCATTTTGCCACTTGGCATCACTTTGGAATTTGATTACAATAATTCTGTTGCTTTATTATCTCTCTAGGTTGTCACTCTTACATGTTGCATATTTCTTGTCCTTCCTAGATTAATAAGTTGGCTGCTGTCAGAATTAATGGTATGATTGAAAAGCTACAACCGTCTCAGCAGCATATTAGAGAAAATGTCTATCGTCTTTTTCAACTTATACTAAGCCACCAGACATCTCTCTTCTTCAACCGTCATATTGACCAGATCATTCTTTGCTGTTTCTATGGAGTTGCAAAGGTTTGCTGCTAGTAACTCATGAGAGTTTGTTACCTGCCATGTAATTGTCCATTTATTTCTACTTCTCTTACCCCATCATGTTTTTGCCTGCAGATTTCTAAATTGAATCTGACCTTCAGGGAAATTATATACAATTATAGGAGGCAGCCACATTGTAAAACACTAGTTTTCCGCAGTGTGTTTGTGGATTGGTCATCTGCACGCCATAATGGGGTATGTTGACTTTTCTCCACTCTTGTTGTAGTAATGTATTGTGGGGATGTTTAATCTTTTGAATTGTCTGAAAACAGAGAACGGGGCAGGATCATGTGGATATTATTACGTTTTACAATGAAATTTTTATCCCTGCTGCAAAGCCTTTGCTGGTGGATGTTGGTTCTGCTGGAACAACAGTGAAAGCCAGTAATGTTCCTGAAGTTGGTAATAATAAAGATGGTATAGTTTTTTTTTTAAGAACTTTTCTGTATCTATAGTTGCAGTTCTTTGCATTTGCAGTTAAGCCATTGCTTAACATGCCTCTCTTTTCTCTCCTGCCCAACAAGGTCAATGTCCTGCATCACCTAAAGTATCACCTTTTCCAAGTCTCCCTGATATGTCTCCTAAGAAAGTATCGTCAGCGCATAATGTGTATGTCTCTCCATTGCGGTCATCCAAGGTACTTCTCAATTTTCCAACCATTTCAATTCTACTTTTGTCTCTATCTCCTTGCTAAAGGATTGCCCAACATTGCATATGAGACCAGCCTGTCAGTACAAATGAAGCAAGCACGTGGGGAAAGTTTGATGACTCCCTATTAATTTTTCCACCGACTTGGAAGTTATATGGCCTATGTGAAGCTTGCTTTCTTGAATGTCAAGACAGACTAATATTGAACTTTGATAATTCCCTGTTCCCTTTGCATCCATGTAATCTGTATTTTTTTTTCCACCGACTCTAGATGGATGCTTTAATCTCAAATAGCTCAAAAAGCTATTATGCTTGTGTTGGAGAGAGCACCCATGCTTACCAGAGCCCTTCAAAAGACCTAAATGCTATCAATAACCGCCTGAACGGGTATGCTTTCCTTATTGCAACAGCGTTTACAATACGAGATTATTTCTTCTTTGTTCTATTTAACCGATGCTTTTATATCATCCTCATCAGTAACCGGAAGGCCAGAGGAACCCTCAACTTGGATAATGATGTTGGGTTGGTTAGTGATTCTATGGTGGCCAACAGCCTCGGCCTTCAAAATGGGAATTGTGCATCTACATCGGGTGCAGCTTTGAAATCTGAGCAGTCTGACTCCTAATTCAAACCGTGGCATACTTTGTACATCCTAGTTCTCCATCCATTTCTTCGTATGCTTATTTATACTTAGAAGTTTGTGACTCGGGGCAATGTACGAGCAGCGAGTTGTATAATGCATGCCATCACCCCCATGTCTTTTGTATGTTTGTTAGCGCACCCAGTTATTGAATAGAATAGGTTCCAACTAATCTAATAAAATTTACTATTTTTGCTGCTGCTTGTATAACCTCAGGTTGATTTCGTAATGTTCAGATAGAAAGATCTCTCTCTGCCGGATGTAGCATTTCTGAACTGTGCAGTTACTGTAAACACTGACTTCCTTCAACGGTTTACTCTTGTTTTATTTCATTTTTTTTAATGGTAATAGGGAAATATTATTCATGAAAGCTAGCCATTTAGAGGGTGGCTAGGAAAGAAAAACGAAGTGAGTTCAAGTAAAGCAGTAGCTTAGGATAAGGTAAAGAAGAAATTTACAATAGCGAACAATCTATCAAAGAACATCAGCTATCATGACGAACAAGGTCGGATCATTTGCGAATTTATTCTGTATCTCTTAGCAAATCATTACCTACGTAACCAGGTGATTTCCAATCCAGCTGTATTTGATTAAAAATTAGGTGATTCCCTAACCATAAAAAAAAAAACTTCGTTCATAGTTTCCAAGGCAAAGTAGTTGAATAAGATCTGTTGATTCTATCTAAGCTGCACAAGACGGTCATGATGTTTGCTCCTCCAATGAAAGAGGGTGTCGGTTGAGCATAAAGTCTTTTGTAAATGGATGATTTTGTACAACTAACCATGAAAAAACTTGTATTTTTGACAGTGCTACTCCATTCCAAATGTTTTAAGTAGATGAGCGAGCTCCTTGAAAAATCAACATGTTAATCAGAGAACTATAAGACTACTGTAAATTTTCCATTCCTATCAATATTCCAGATTTTAACATATTCTTTCCCCTGTGCAAGTTGAACACCATTCAACTGTCGTTGCAGAGAATTAATCTGCTCCCACTCTGAAGCCCTCACATTCCTTCGTCAAATTAAGTTCCAAGTCTAGGCACCATGTGTCAATTATTCTTCCATATCAGAAATACTTGCAGTCGGTTTAGTAGATAACTTAAAATGGCCTTGCTGCTAGAGTATCATCAGCATATTGCAAGTGGTGATAAAATCTCCATTAATTCCTCAATTGGATGCCTCTAAACATACCACTAGCTGATTGATACGTACTGAAACAACACTGATAGACCCTTCACTGCTATGTTGAATAAGAATGGAGACAATGGGTCGCCCTGACAAATACCATGACCGCCACAGAACTCTCCAGTTGAAGAACCATCGACAAGAACTGAAGCTGTGAACTAGAAAGACATTCATAAATAAGTCTTCTCCATTTATTACCAAATCCCATAAATCCCATCACTTCATGAAGGTACTCCTACAAGACTGTATCAAAAGCTCTGTGAAAATCTACTTTGAACATCATACCCGTTTCCCCACTCCTCTCTAGGTCATAATCAACTTCATTAGCTATCATAAACCCATTAATATTCTGTCTACCTGCTATGAATGCCGTATGACTATCACTAATAAGGTCTCGGATGACATGCTTCATCCTATTGGAGAGTACCTTTGACACTATTTTGTATATCCCATGAACCATGCTAATCGTTCTATATATAGTCGGAGAGTCCTTTAGATACGTACCTTATATAGTCCTTGGAATCAAGGTTACATAGGCAAGGTTTACACCCTTTGGAAGCCTGTCTGTTCTGAGAAATTGAGCCACTAAATCCATCACATCATGACAGATCAAGCTCCAAGCCTTCTTGTAGAATTTGAAATCGAAACGTCCTGGAGATTTTGTAACATCACGGTCCCATACTGCTTCTCTTACTTCTTCCATTGATACTTCTCGTTCTAGCCATTTGGAAATATATCTCATACATGAACTTGACATGATTAAATTTCTCATTGCAGTAATTACTGGGATAACGTATAAACATGAAGAACTCACTGAGGGTGTCTACAATGGAGGCTGAGAAAAGAAAATTTTTTCAAGACTTGGTTGGAGAAGAAGAAGACGTGGGGCTTGCTTGCCCTCCTTTCGATGAAGAAGATTTCATGGCTAGCTTCCTATTCCGACTTGTCTGAAGAAGAGTTTTTCAGTAGAATCGACAATGATCATAAAAGTAAGTCATACCTGTCTAGCTAGCTACCTGGTTGCTTGATCTGATCATATTTGATAATGGTTCAGAAGATCTTTATATATATAAATTCGTTTGTTTTTATAATTTATAGATCTTTATAATTCGTTTCAACTAATTTGATTTGATTCGTTTTAATCAGGTTCAGAAGATCAGTCGAAGGATCTTCAGGAAGCCTCAATGCAGTACAGATCAAGCAGAAACGACATGGTAATGGCAAGGACATGAAGGCTTTAGAGGAGGTGTATAGGCACAGGGACAATGCTTCCAAAGATACAAAGACAGAAACAAAGGCTAAAATAATCGAGTCCAACAAGACACTAACAAAAAGCTGCTGTAGTTGATGGAGTCTTCCTTGAGAAGAAGATTAATTTGGAAAAAAGGAAATTTCTTGAAAGATATGAGCGAATTGCGAAGGGTTTCTGTCTTCTAAATTTCTCACATATGTATTTAATTTTCCTTAAAGCGCCTTGTTTTTTTACTGTAAGATCTCAGAATATATTATTCTCATGCTTTTGTTTTCCTTGCGACTACAGAGAAAAAGAGGAAACAGATTCAAGTCCCTGGCATATCATAATTTCCTATAGTTCCTCAAGAGAAATGCAGACCTGTACTGAAGTATCGCAGTGGCTTTGCACCCAAGTTCAAGAGTTTTGCTTGTTGCCATATGAAGCAAACAACGGTAATCCTGAGGGGGTGGGGTTGTTTAAGTCAGGTTTTAGATTTGTTTTTAAATGATTACGGGTTCGAGTTTTTTCAGGACTACTAGAGACTTTCATGATCGTTAACTTTAAAACCTGTAAGATTAATCAAGGCGCGTACAAACTCATTCAAATACTCATATTAATTAAAAAAAAAAAAAGCAAACAACGGTGAGACATACGGGGTTTGGGCCTAAATGGAAAAGATTAATATATGCATGTATCTCTACTACTCAGTTATCCATTCTTGTTAATGGAGCTCCTACACGAAGAGTTCTAGATCACCCGTGTTATTCGTCAAGATGATCCGTTATCTCTATTTTTGTTTATTGTTGTAGAAGGTTTAGCAGTCTTGTTCCACCATGCATCAGTGGCTGCTGCAATATACAAGGATGTCCCTTGGGATGCTGCTACAAGTCCTAGTAATTATATTAGGCTATGAAGAAAATTACTAGGTCTTTAACATGGCATTGCTGTAGACCATTTGAGTAACTGTTTAGAACAAGGAAGGCCTCTCATGATCTTTTTGCACTTAAATCAACATCTCATAAATCAAATAATTTTTTTTTTATTGAACACCTCTCATAATCTTTTTGCACTTAAACTCTGACTTATTAATGAGAAAATCATCGATGAAATCATCGCTTCCAACACTACTGTTATAATTTATATCATAATTAACATAACAATCATCATAAAAAAAAATTATAAATTTTTATAGAACACCAATCTATATCAACATTTGAGTAAATTTAAAATGTATGGAGTAGTCTTTTATATTCTCTTGCATCTTCTTCCAGTCATAAATCTTAGGCTTGCCATGCCTCTTGCGAGATCGCTTCAGCTGATCCTACCACTCAGAACTGAATCATGAGTTTTTGAACTTAACAATTATGGGGCAGAACCTCCTCTACCAACCATCCTCCATCCTCCTCCACCATGAACATGTCCTCATTTACGAACTTTAACCATGATGATTCAACAATACATAATAATGAATGTTTTTTAATATTAAAAAATCCAAGATAGCCTCAATTTTCAACAAAAACTTTTCTATATCAATTATATCCTCATATTCTTTATTTAATTAAGAGCTTCTATCTATTTTAAGGATTTCCATCTGTTTCATGACTTTCCATCCTTATCGCATCTAAATTGTACTTTTTTCTCCCTTTTCTTTGTAAGAAATGAAATCATTTGCAGAGAACCTAACCTTTTTTCTTTAAATAATCAAAGCAGAAGTTGCAATTAAGAGAGCAAAATATATATTCCGGAGATAAAATTGGGTGCAACATTAATACTATTCAAATAATATGGGGGTCTATTTTGATGCATGCCAAAAAACAAAATAGATATCTAAAAGTTCTTGGATTTATTTATTTAATTATTGAATCAATCTGTTATAGAGATAAAAAAATATG
>Ga0325411_1002814_pt1 | contig 19614 bp, 10 predicted proteins | sample PopdelMetagenome_13_FD_206181 | JGI IMG/M metagenome (GOLD analysis project Ga0325411, IMG submission 206181) | Populus deltoides microbial communities from Bellville, Georgia, United States - Xylem-PdIQD-R4 | ecosystem: Host-associated > Plants > Phyllosphere > Stem > Wood/Secondary xylem...
ACCTTTCTTTCAAGACCCAAACATCGTAAATTCAAATTACCATTAGCATCTCTTTCTATTTGAGAAACCAAGTACAAGATTACAATTGTTAATAGTTAAAGAGAAAGGTATAATGAAATTAAGTATAATAAGAGTTAAGTATTATTAAGTACTAGTTACGAGGAATTATACAATCTATCAATTTATGAGAGTATGAGAGAAATATTGTTTAAAAATAACATGTTAATATTGTATTTACTAAATAAAGGGTCTCAGTTCATTAAAGTTAAATAGCACATAATTATGTGCATATCTGAATTCGATTTCTATCAAGTATCTTCTCCTCACTATATTTTTTGATAAAGGCCATCTAAGATGGGAAGATATTGGCAAATTCCCATTAGAAGGCATTTTCTCACTTTCATCATGTCTTGGAACACAATTGATTCTTATTCTCAAGTAAGGCTTAAAACAATACAAAATAAATATTGATATTATTTCAACTATATAAGTCTCGCATATCGAAGCTTCAATATCCGACTTGTTTTTAACTTTTTTTTAAGGTTAAACAAATATTTACATGGAATTAAATAAATGTTTTAAATTAAAAAATAAAGACTATAAATTTAATTAGGATGCATGTGTAATCCATAACCTCTCGAATGGGTATATCCATTTGTACCAGACATGGCCTCCAACCTTTGCCTTAAATGGTAAATGTATAGGTAGATGCTTTACTAAGTCGAAAAAAAAATGAAGACAATATCATCTCAAGTTTGCAAAATCGCTAGATGATATTTGTTTCAAGTTTCTCTATGTGTTTGTTATGCAACTTGTTAGAGCATTTATCTCTAAAAAACTTATTCATCTTCATGAGTATATCCCATATCTTTTTTTACAATAAATCCCGATAACCAGGTGGAAAAAGTGTTTGTATAAATACATGACAGTTATGACTCTTCATTCCATATAATCTATCATCCTCTAAATTCACCAATTTAGATATGTTTGAAGCATATCCATCAAAAAAACGCAGACTCTTAAGTCATTGGTAAACAAGTAACTATGCATTCGTCTTTAAGGTGAAGCTGGCTTTGAGCTTTGCAACTCATGACCCATCATAGACCAACTTCATATTCTTATAGTGATAAAAAAAAAAAAAAGGTATATCCATTTTAACATTTATGTTGTCCTTTGTCTTCCTTTTCACGTCCATCACCGTGTTAAAAATATTTTTAAACATGTTCTTTTTATATGTATGATATTTAGATTATGGCGGAGAAGATTAGGCTTTCAATAAGGAAACTCCCAAAAAGTACTTCGCTTTACTCAATTGTAGGTCACACCAAAATCAAGAAACTTCTGTTTATCGGATTGAAAGCTAAACACAATGCCCTAATACTACAAGACCACATCATACAATTCTTCATCTAACGGTATCGATAGTGCAATATTCATTTCAACTTTACCTACAAAGAAGTCATTTTTGTTCTTTATGTACTTGTGATCAATTGACAAAAACCTATAGTAGCAATCAAAAAAAGACTTTTACCAAATTTTGATCAGGCGAAAGCCTTGTTATTTTCCATAAAGTATGGGCATGTTAATTTTCTATATGTGCTCCCAACCAGAAACCATCTCATACGCAGGAAAATCATTAATAGTCCATATCAAAATTGTCTTTATCTAAAAATTTCACTTCCTTGAGATATCATACGTCAAAGTTGAAGATTAAAATCTATATTCCTACCTAGACTATTAGGATCAGGTATGACCGTAGATACGAACATGAACTCCGACCTCATACACATCTTCGATGGCAAGTTGTAAACCATGAATATTATTGGCCAACAAAAATATGGTGTAAAAAATAACCCGAATGGATTGAATTTGTTTGTATATAACCCAACACGTATGTTCTTTTGTTCTATTGAAAACTGAGGATGCACCATATTAAATCACTTCAAGGATTCACCATCAAAAGGATACATCATGAATCCATCTACTGTATCATGTGAATGATGTCATGTTATGCACCCAATAGTCTTTGGAGACATGAATAACTTTTACAATCTAGGAATGATTGAGAAGTATCTTAGTTTTTTATATACAAGAAAAAGTCTTTCCCCTGCCAGTTTTGGGTTTATACCAAGCATGCTCATAAGTTTTGCACTCGGTCAAATCTGTATTTTCAAGGTAGTACAAAATGCAGAAGTTTTATCACATGTCAATTTTTTTGTATCCTAGGCCAAAGGATTTCATCATGGATTTAGCAACATATAAGTTCTCTTTCAGCCTATTTTCTTTAGGTAAAATGCTTGTCACTCATTTGATGATTTTTTCATAACCAGCCACACACAGCCCATGATCTGACTTGATAGTGAACATTTGTGTAACGACTAATAATTTACTGTGATTTGTGCACCCATCCCATAATGGTTCGTGAGAATCTTTTAAAAGTTTAAAAATCATGGTTGTGTCTGCATTTAATTCTTTATGTACGATTGAACATTCACATGTATAACCCTGATTCATTCTCAGTGCATTCATAACCATACTCCTATAACAATTACTATTATCATCTACAACTTCGTGCATGTTACTAGAATTAGAAGTTGATTCAACTATCTTTTCCACCATAGTCTCGTAAGGAACATATGGTTCTCTATTTGCATTGTAACAACATCTGGATTGAGAAACTTTTTTATTTTTACAACTCTTACATGAACATCTAATATTGCCTTCACTAATATTTTCCAGATTAGATAATGCATAATTAATAAAACCCTCAACATCATTACAATAATTCATCATGCTTAACTCTTTAGGTAAAACTCAATACATTCAAGAACAATCACTCATTACTTATATGAAACTTTTATAAAATATTGATAACAACATGTTTTAATTAATAATGTTAACTAAATAAATTATCGATACCTAGTTAATTAGCTATAATTGGTTGAATTCAAAATTATTCAATCAATTTTAATAGTACCCTTTAATGATTATCAATTTTCTCTAAAAAAATCAAATTCCCCCAAATTTACCTAAATTTTCAACTTAACAATAAAATTAACAAAATGTCAAACGTACCCATTATTTATTTCATTATAAAACATCTAAGTTACAAAATCAAAACTCAATTTTATCATAAGACAAACAAATACAATTTTCAAAATCTCAAATAAACCTTAACATGTACAAATCATACATTCATACAACAAATTTCTGTAGAAAAAAGATATAAAAATAGTAAACACACAAACAAACTATATATACTACTTAGAAATGCCAAAACAAATAACATAAAAAATAGGTCCAACAAAAAAAATAAGAGTTTTTGCTTACTTGATGTGGCGAATCTTTAAAACTAATTTAACCAGCACAGGAATACTGACATATCAAGTGTTAGGGTGGTCGAATTTGTGATGATGGGAGCTTAATTGTGATAAAATAAGGGTGAAGACTGTTTTTTCTACATAAAAAAGGGTAGAAGAATAAGAAATGGGGGAGGGGGGGTTCATCTAGCAGATTATGACTTAAATATTACCGGCAGATATTATCGATGATTATATTTCTTTGGTAATTTTGTCTGTAATACTGACACATCATATTTTTATTTTTTTTCATTTCTTGATTTCAAACTGTAATTTCCATAATATTCACTAATAGATATTTTTCGTCTATGAATACTGATGGAAATAGCGATGTCATTTTCTGTCGGTAAATATAACTGTAATTTACCAACAGTACCTTTTTTTATTGGTATTTTTGTTTGTATTTGACAATTGTTTGGTAATGAAATAGAAAGTGAAAAACAATATTATTTCAAGAATGAAGAAAGAAGTCATATGTAACAACCCTAATATTTACACACAATTTCCATATAATTTTCTTATTATTATTCCATTTATTAGGTGAATGTTTTTTCACATTCATGAATTTACATTTCCAATTATGAAAAATGTACCAAAATTTCGATAGAATCTCCTATATACCAAAAGATCCTAAGTTATTAACTAAAACCTATATCACTTTAATATTCATCAAAACACAACTTGGACATTGTCCAATCATCCAGGACTTATCACATCAATGGATTAGAATACCTATAATCTCATCCACAAACATTTTCACCATCATAATTCATTTATTACAAGTGTACAAATATGCAATTTATAATAAAGCATCATAGATTAATTACATACATTCATAATTCTATCATAACAAAAGAGTTATAATATCGTAAAAGTCTATTAACATATTCAAATTTAAATAGCTTAGTAAGCATAAGGATTCTTATTACTTACATGCCAGATTTAAATTATAAAAGAAATACAGTTTACATATTTATTTAATTTAACAAAAGGGATCTTAAATATCTATCAATCTGCTCATAGCTACGAGGTACCTGAAATTTAATTCATCACATAATAATAAAAAGTTACTTAGTAAGTTAATCTAACAAGAGAAATAACCTTATGTCATTATCCTTAATTTCTTTTCCAAACCAATTGATTCTAACAAACACATTATGAATTCTGGTCATCCTCAACCCAATATTACTAACTCATTTACGAGTATATTCTCACCACTTTTGAGTGTTTACTTTCATTTTTCATTTCCAGAAAATATCTCATATCTCTCTGACCATTTCCCGAGCACTAGTTTCTTCACTAAATAACTAGTTCCTCTGCCCATTACCAGGTATTATTCTCATTACTAGAAAGCTAGTTCCTTCATCCATTTCCGAGCACTGGTCCTATTAACAGGAAGATAGTTCATTCGCCCATTACCGAGGGAGCTAGTTCCTTCACCCATTACTAGACATTAGTCCCATTACTAAGAAGCTAGTTCCTTCATTTCAATTATTTATATGAAATCAAAACAATATTTTACATTGATAATTGATTGACTCTTTAAAACTAGATAAATAAAAGGATTGAGGTGTTAACACCTATTTGCCATTGAAGCTCTTGTCATACCTCCATATTGCTGTACAGCTCCTAAGGCCTTTCTTGTATCACAGGTATACCACATTATTTATAAACCCTAGGATAAATAAAATGAAAAAAATATATAAATAATAAAATCATTTGGATTAAATTGTAATGGTATGAAAAAAAAATGATGAAAAGAATACATTTGGAAAAGAAGTGTTAGGAGGATGGAAGAAGAAAAAGGTTTTTGGCTGAATATGTCAAATTTTCCAGCAAAAATAGTTTATTTGTATTGAGAAATAGCTAGACCAATTTGCTGAACTGGTTAAAACGTTTCCCAAAACGGTTAGACCGTTTTGATTATTTTCTCTGTAAAACTAAGGAGGTGTTGTTTTGAGAGAAGAGATGATTTTTCATTTTTCTTATGTTTTTATACTTCTGAAGGCTAAAGAGTGAAATTAGGAGTGAAAATAGAATGTTTTAAGAGATAAAAACACACTCATTCTTGGAATTAAGAAATATCAAAGAGAGAAAAGATTGAGTTAGAGAGAGAAGGTGAATAAAAAAAAAAAGGAAAAAGGGTGGAAGATTTTGACTGATTGAGGTTTGAAGACTCGATTATCATTCAGTAAGGAGTTCTAAACCTAACCTTGAAATTGATAACAATTAAGGTTGAAATCATGAAATTGATGCTATGGTTTAAAGTGAAATTTTAAGGAAAACGTAAGTTGATTATAAATTGATAAATTGGGTTAGATTAAGTTGTGTTGGGTATTAAATTAGGTAGAAATAATGAAGGAAACCATAGGGTCCTTAAAGGCCTAATGACTGGTCATTGAGGGTTACATTGCATAAAGTAGAATTGTATGTAGTTAAGTGATATTGTAATAGATTAATGTATATATGTTGAAGGAAATGATTTTAAAGGAGTTTAGTTACGTTACATAGATTGACTTAAGTGTTTACGTTGTTGAAATTTAGGGAGAATTATTGAACCTAAAGATGAAAGTTATTGTGTGTTTGACTTCTAATGCAAAGGAATGATACATCCAAAAATTGATGTAAATGCGATAATGTTTGTGTGATATGATACATATATGACTATGATCATATGAATGCAAAACTATAGATGTTGATAACATTGTTATTGAATTTTGTTAGAACTTTTTATATGTGTTTGGAAGAACATGTTAAGGCATACATGAATTTTGTATGCCTAATTGGAAGAAATTTATATGTCTAATTGCTTGTTTAACTATAGTTGTCCTTGAAATGAGATTTAAATTGGAAATTGTTATAAAAATATAGTTTGAGAAGATATGTGTGTATACAAGTTAAAAGAGTTTCTTTTGTTGAGATAATTAAGAAATTGGATTTAAGGGGAAATGAAAATTCAATGAGGATTGAATAAGAAATGAAGGTTAATATGAAAGAAATTGATTTAGAATATTGATATAGGAACGTACATGGAATGAAAAATAATGTAATATATTTGTTGATACAAGAGAAGCCACAGAGTTATGCAACCGTAACAAGTCACCACTAGAGCTTCTATTGCAGGTAGTGTCGTACACCTCAACCTTTTTCTTTACTTAGTTTATTACAATAGTTTTGATGATGCAATGATATTATGTGTTAGAATTGAAACTTAATACGGAAAAAATTAGTTTTCGATAATGGAACTAATGCCCAGTAATGGGCTATAAAAATAGATTCCTTGAAATGGGAATAATGACAGGTAAGGGGTGAAGGAATTAGTTTCCGGTAATGGAACTAATGCCCAATAATTGGAAAAAAAAAATAAGATTTCCAAAACTGGAAATAATATCTGGTAAAGGATGAAGGAATTAATTTCAGGAAATGGGATTAATGCACGGTAATGGGCAACAAAATTAGCCTTGAAGTGGGAATAATGACAGGTAAGGGGTGAATGAATTAGTTTCCGGTAATGGAACTAATGCCCAATAATTGGAAAAAAAATAAGATTTCCAAAACTGGAAATAATATCTGGTAAAGGATGAAGGAATTAATTTCAGGTAATGGGATTAATGCACGGTAATGGGCAACAAAATTAGATTCCAAGAAGTGGGAATAATGTCCGGTAAGAGGTAACGAAATTAGTTTCCGGTAATGGACAAAAAAATTAGATTTCCAAAAGTATGAATAATATCCGATAAGCGATGAAGAAATTAGTTTATGATAATAGGACTAATGCCCAGTAATGAGTAACAAAATTAGATTTCAGGAAGTGAGAATAATGTTTGGTAAAGGGTGAAGGAAATAGTTTCAGGTAATGGGACTAATGCCCTTTAATGGGCAACAAAATTAGATTCCTAAAAGTGAGAATAATTTTCGGTGAGGGGCAAAGGATTAGTTTCGAGTAATGAAACTAATGTCCGATAATGGACAACAAAATTAGATTTCTAAAAGTAGGAATAATTTCTGGTAAGGGGTGAAGGAATTAGTTTCTAGTTATGAGACTAATACCCGGTAATAGGCAATGAAATTAGATTCTCGAAAGTGAAAATAATGCTCTAGTAAGGAGTGAAGAAATTAGTTTTAGGTAAAGAGACTAATTCCCGGTAATGGGTGATAAAATTTAGATTTCTTGAAATGGAAATAATGTTGGTAAGGGGCGAAAGAATGAACAAATTTTATAGGCTAACATATGAACTCTATTGATTATTTAATAGAAGTTATTGATAATGTTGAGTTACAATTTAAATGTATTATTACGTTTGTTTTTCCTTGCTTGATAATTTTTATGATGTAATCTTTATTAATATTAATTATAGGTACCTTACAACCATGAACAAAATGATAGTTATATTGGACATCTTAAGATGATTTTGTTTAACTTGTATTAGATCCCCTTTTTATAGTGTATTAGAATTTGTAAGTAAATATTAAATTGTCCTGAAATTTATGTAATTTTGAATTCAATCTAAACCTGTAAAATTATGATGTTGTATTAGTTTTTTTATTGTATCTGAATTAATTAATGCGTAATTGGACTCCTTAAATTTGTTTTATAAATATTTGTATATTTTATTTTGATAATTTGATGTATGTAGTGAACCATAATGACATGTAACGGATATGATGTACATGAGTTGTAGTGTGATAAGTCCAAGGTGATTGAACAATAAATGAGATGTGGATTAGTTGAATATTAAAGTGTAACAGGCTCTAATTCATAACTTGAGATCTCTTAGTATAAGGGAGACTCTATTGAAATTTTAGTAGATTTTTCAATTTAATATTTCTTAGTAGAATGTATATGTATATATATAAAAAATCTCACTCTAAAAGTTATAATATTTCATAAGACATTAAGTATGAATACAAGTAAGTATTTTTTTTTTTTTGGAGAATGTTACATTATTTATCATTATTATTATTATTATTATTATTATTTGTTTTTATACACATTCCACATAATAATTAAAATCCAATTTGATTTCTTTCAATTTAACCATAAGTTACAATTCAATTCTCAATGAATTTTATTTCATTCTCTCCTTCAATCCATTTTCTTAGTTTACTCATCAAGAAAAACTTATAAAATTTCATACACACACATGTATTACATCTTCATAATTTAATTCTTGTGTTAAAACAACTCTTAAACAAGTTAGAAGTTAGTCAACCCTAGCCCATCTAATTTAACCATCAAAAACACTATTTTTTTATTTTAATTATAGCTAAAATTATAAAATTCAGTTTTAAACATGTCATATCTGGAGTTAATTATAGCTAAAATTATAGCTAATTCTTATGAAAGCTAAGATTTCAAGCTATATCTTTACTAAAGGGATGGAAGCTTTGTTTTGCCATTAACACGCCTAAATTACATGTTATTGTGACTTGTCAAACTGTCTTGTATAGTTTTTCAGCTTGACCTTCCATTAAATTTTAACTCATATTTGGAGTTTTAAAACTTCAAATTAATTAAAGTTAGTTCCATTGGAAAGCTAATATCTTTAGCTATAACTTCTATGAAGAAACTTATCCCACATTTTATCATTTTGCATGCCCTAATCTCCTCTAGACTTTAGGAGACAAGACTGTCTAGTTTTACTATTTTATGCTTTACGATAAATCAAACATTTCTATTTGACTTCTCATCATTCAAAACAACCATTGTCATGTTATATACAATATAACATCACCAAATACAACCTTCTAATACCAGTCAATCCAACTAATATTTATTTAAAATAGTCAAAACTATTTCAAGGAAAACATGTTCATTGTAGGAATTCATACATATAATATATTTCACCAACATTAGCATAATCATATACATTTCTAATTCATCACAAATATTTATCACACTTCACACTAACAATAACAATAGCATAAATGAGATAAAATGTGTATTTTTTTTATTATAAGTCTTCATCTATACCTTCACACATATCAATCTTTTCAAAAATGGATAACCTTGAGTCAACTATACCAACGTTATCATAAATTTCTTTTTTAAAAAAAAAAAAACAATGTGGCCAGCACCATAACTTGCTCATACCATGATTTATTTAAAAATTATTTCCCATTAATTCCTCTCTTTCATGAAAATTCAACACATTACAATGATTTTAACCTTAAAATTCAATAATCATCCTCAAAGTTCCAATCCATAACAATATAATCAATTCAATCATGTTATATATTATAACTAAACTTATCTAAAATCACCTCCCACACAAAATTATGGATTGTTAATTCACAATTTACTTATGCAAACACATTTCTATAACATATTATTTGGTTTCCCCTTGGCCGACTATAAATGCCTTTAGAAACATAATGTTTTCTTCATTATTTTTTCCTAATTTAGCACCTATCACAAGTTATTCTAACCCAATTGATTCAATTCATCATCAATTTTCATTTCCCCCAAAGTTATACCATGAACCATAACATAAAATTCATGATTTTAGCATCAATTCTTAATCAAATGTATTGAAGCTTGCATTTTCAAGTTTAGTACCCCTTACCTGGTGATAATAAGCTCTGAATCTTAACCAGTTAAAATGTTTCTCTTCCCTTTCTCTCTTCCTTTGCTGCCAGCAGTTGTTCTTCTAATCCTTCTCTTCTCTTGATTTTTTTTTCTTCTTTTATTAATGGATTTAGATGGTTTGATCCATAACCATAAAATCCTCTCTTAATTTCATGGTTTTTATAGGTTTTCTCTAAGGATTTTTTGGTAAAAATAGAGTTTTCTCTCTCTTATTCTTTCATTCTTTACTGTCAGCCCCATAAAAGAGAGAAAGAGTGGCTTTTATATCAACTTTTTTTTTTTCATTTTGACCACACTTCCTCATATTATCTAAATTTGTCCCCACAACTTTTAATTGATTTTCTTCCCTTTATTTAGTGTCGACCATTTTTTTTAATTTTTCCCTTGATATTAAATTTTAATTTTCTTAATTTTAATTTAACCCATTTTATCTCTTGTTTAAAAATTTTAATATTTCAAGAAAAATTAGCCAAGAGTTTACATTCTCCCCTCCTTTAAAGAATTTTATCCTTAAAATTCAAATTTTCTTACAAGGATTTAAGAATAAATCTTAAAACTTTCCTTTCATCTTTGATTCTTTTTCCCAAGTTTCTTTTTCAACCTAAAAACTCTTCCACAATATCTTTACCATATGAATCTTTTTACTTCTCAACTCTTTTTCACTTTGGTCCAAAATTTTTATTGGCTTCACCTCCAGGGTCAAATCTTCTTTAACCTTTAATGAAACTTGTGGTAAGCACTCAATAAGGGTCTACATCAGCCTTTCACAATAAGAAAACATGAAATACATCATGTGTCTTTACCAATTATAAGGGCGAGGCCCAATTTGTATGTTATCGGTCCAATTCTTTTCACTACTTCGAAGGGTGCTAAATATAATTTCATACCAAACCGTAACATATGCTTTTAAGGAGTAACTTTCAAATACACCATATCTCTAACATCAAATTTAAGAGGTTTCCTCCTAACATCTGTAAAACTCTTATGGCTATCCTGAGTAGCCTTCATTCTATCTCTTATGATTTTCACCTTCTTTGAAGTAATCTATACTAATTATGGTCTCATTAACTTTTTATCACCAACTTCCTCCCAACAAACAGGGGTTCTATATTTTTTTGCCATACAATGCCTCATAAGGTGTCATCTCTATCATAGACTGATAATTATTGTTGTAGGTGAATTCTACAAATGACAGGTGTTCCTCTCAATTTTCTCTAACTCCAATATACAAGCCCTCAATAAATCATTTAAAGTTTAGATTGCACTCTTTGATTGCCCATCTAACTAAGGATGAAATGCGGTGCTCAAATTTACTTTTATCTCTAAAGCACATTAGATATTTGGCCATAATTGTGAAGTGAATCTAGGGTTTTAATAAAAAAAAAATAATCAATATTGGCACCCCATGAAATCTCACCACCTCATTCACGACAATCCACTCCAAATTCTTTAAAAAAAATATTTGATGACAAACATGTCATCTGTCTAGGTAGGCAACGTGTCATCTTCTCAGCCATATCAGGCCATCTAAGGTGACCAAGAAATTAAGTTCCAAGATATTTTGACCTAAAAATCCCAATATTTTACCATTTTTTTTTAAAAAAACACAATATTATCCTTAATTGCCCCATTTGTAAAGTCAAAACACCTAAAATTGGTGTAAAATCTCAAAATCAAATCAAATATAAAAAAACCTTATCGAGCCTTAAACCTTTTTTTTTTCTATAAAGATTAAAGTTTCAAATCACTTCCATGTAACTATCTTCTCAAAGAAGAGTCCATTAACATTGGATTTTTTTAGTGGTCGAAATATAGTTGGTCGAAAACTTCTCTCACCTCTTTCTTTTATTATAACCTCTCTCTTATCTCTATGAATATATGAATTGAAAAGTAATGAAAATAAAATTCAATGAATAAGGTGATAACTCATCCATGCGGGTAGTCCATATCTGTTGTCATGCCCCTCTAAAGGCTGTGTCAAACTCCTGATAGTCCAATATCGAAGTGTAAAAAATAAAAATATTGGAACTATCTCTTTAAAATAGAAATTTTAGGGACTAAAATATTTAAAATCATTGTTCCCTAATTGTAATGTCCATAAAGCTCCATGTGTAGGAGAATAGTGAGTTTCATTGCACAAAACTTTCAATTTTTTTAGTATTTAATTATAATATATAAACTAGTAAGGATGTTTTTACAAAATCATATCCTTCAAACAAAGTTTTTGCTTTTATATAAGGTGATTAAGGTTTGTATGGTGTAAATGAAAAGGTGAAGTCAAATAACCGCTGGGTTTCCTAAAATACATATACGTAGCAAAGACAATAAATTTAAAAAACAATTAGGAGTCTTAAGATCCTCTTAAATAGATCTTGGGTTGTTTATGATTTATACAAAGATTTCCTGAAAATCAGATGTTCTTTTTTGTTTTGAATAATTGCTTCAAAATTAAGTTGTTACAAACCACAAGTCGTCCAAGTTTTTGACTTCTAATGGTAATTCACATGAACCACCAGTGAAAAATCTTCTAAACCCTTTTAGGAGAGAGAGATTGTTATGCCTTTGAATGCTAGCTCTTTTCTTTTGTAACTTTTAGGTATTCTGTAACTTATGTAGTTTTTGTATTGTTTACTACACAGAAAATAAAAGGCATGCATTCTATTTTTAAGGAAACCTAAAAACCTTATAAGTAACAAAATATCAATTTACCCCCTGAATAATATCACATGTATTATTTCAAGACAATCTTAGAAATTTATTCAATCAATTCCCTACTTGATTTTTTAGGTCTAGAACTATAATTCCATGTATAAATTACACTCTAGTCCTTAATTTCTAAAACTTATTTACAATCAAGTCACACTTGATTAATCGTTCCATTTTAATTTATGACCAATAGTTCTTATGTTTACAACTCATTAGGTTCCCTAACAAGTTGACTCAAATATAAATCACAATCCTAAATAAAATAGGATTAAATAAATTAAGTTATTATCAATTTAAAAATTGTTTGGTTTATATTTGAAGATCAAGTACAATGTCTAACAATCTGTCATAATCCCCTAAACATTAAGAAAGTCATAAATGGTTTAACTTAACCTTTGAATGACTGGTTTCTCAATGTAATTATTATTCCTTCTTCAACAATGTTCCGATGCAATAGGAATGTTATAATTATAAAAACTTTATAATTTCCTTTGCAAAGTATTTTTGCCTCAAAAACTTTATCTTTACTTTAGATTCATTAATCAAATATTTGATGAATATTAAAGATAAATAAATCTTTATTAATAAATTAAATATATTTATAAGAAAAAAATCAATATCATTTATATCCAACCGATTAGTTACAAAGCATATAAACTAACAACAATAACATAAACAACGATCCACATATTAGCTCCATTATAAATTACTAGAATATTAAAATTATAAATAAATAAAATCATACATTATCATCTCTATCACCATCACCATCACCTATTTATTGTATCCACTAGAAATTGAGATAGAGATCACTGAGATTCTTGCTGTCTGTTGTCAAGGGAATATTGATATAGATATAAATATAGATGCCCGCACGCACGCACATATGGAAGTAAGAAATGATGAAAGAATCACAGTGTGTATATTTGAAAAAAAAAAAGAAATAAAAATCTAAAGGAATGCTAATTCGAAGGCATTTAAAGTATTGCTATCCTCTCTCTCAGTCTCGCATTCTCTCTTCATCTTTATGTCCCTTTCTATGCTCAAACAGTTAATAATGTCTTGAAAGCGACACCGCGTGCCAAACCGTAGAAATATCTTGTATCGAAGCAAAGCATAAATGCGGCCTCTGTTAATACTACAGAAGGGAAAGGAGGTTCATGCAGAGAGAGTTGAACTGCAGCCCCTCGTGATGTCTACTGTGAGATCCTCGTGATGTCTACTGATTCTCACAGCGCACTCGTAGAACATGTATGTGTGTACGTAACTAATTGGATTGAAATTCGTTGTAGCTTTATATATATATAAAGCTATTATCTCATCAGAGTTTTGTAGAGATAATATCATTTGAATACTTAACATAGAACTCATCAGACAATGAATTTCAATCCAATTAGTTACACACACACACACACACACACACACACACACACACACATATATATATCAAAGAAAAAAGTATAAGTGAAACACTAGCTTGTGAGGAGAAGTATTGTTCATTCAAACAATTTTTTTTTACCCTTGAGATTTTTAATGTTTTGGCTCCTTATTTTTATTTTTATATTTAGTCCATTAACATTGCTTCGATTTGCAATTGATCTTGGTGATTTGTTTTTCATGCCAGGAGATCTTGAAGTGTCAAGAAAATGTTACATTGCTCTGTTAGTGCTTGATTTAGCAAAATAAAATCTAGTTTCATTTAAAATAATTAGAGTTTCATAGATCGAATTTGAAGCCTAAATAAATGTTTGGTCCTTTTTTTGCCAACATTAGGGATTGATTTTCATGGTTATGAAGGAAGTTCATGTTCCTTTTTTAATTTTGGTCCCTTAACTTTTTTTCTTTTTCAATTTGATCCCACTACATTGACTTTATTTGGAATTTTACTTGTTAGTTCATTTCGGTTGCCTTGATACGAAGATCTTGCAATATCGATAAAGATTTGTGGTATTTGTTAATGCTTGGTTTTGCAAAATAAAATAAAATTTGACTAATTTAGAACAATTAAATGTTAAGAGATTAAAATTAAAACTAAAACAAATATGTGGACGAAATAAACAGGCAATGAAAGTTAGTTGGCACGTGTGACACACTCACCAACTAGTAGGGGAAGCCCACCATATTCCAGTAACATGTGTGGCTTCCTTTAGCAGCCAAACGTCGCCTTTCACGATGAAGTTGGAAGTAGTGCACCAAGCTTTTCGTGATGGCTCGACACATGGTTATAAAGGTGTGATGATGAAGCTCCAACTTCTTTTTTTCTTCTCTTTATTTTTCTCTCTCTTCTCATCGAGATTTATATTGGCCTACCAAAAACATATAATGATATATCTAGTTCAAGAGACAACTCTATGCAAGATTAAAGAACATACATTGTTCCAATTCATAGTGTTATTGTTGAACACATAGTTGTTTCTCATTGTAAACCCCTAAAACATAAATGCATGAGATTAAGTAAATTGAGAAGAACCTATTTGGTAAAACATAAAAAGACTTTAATATAAAGTATTGAAATACAAATAAGTGGGTAAGGAGAAATTAGGGCATAGTATGGGAAGGACAAAAGGATGAGGGGACTAAATTGAAAAGGTATGAACAAGTGAGGGACAATAACAAAAAAAAAAGAGGAAAACCCGTCAGCCCTAAGAAGAGAAGGGGGCTAATAGTGAAAGGGAAGATAGGGAAGGAATAAACCATTTTTCTCTCTTCAAACACCTCCTATAAAAAAGAACAAGTAGAAGGAACATATACCATCAAGTCCATGAGAGACAATAAAAAGTTGAGTGAAGATTAAACACCCAAAAACCATACAAACTTATAAAGAAAAAGAGAGAGGGGTTGGTGGTGGCAGAAGAGAGTGAAGAAAGACTAAAAGATTTGAGGGAGAAAGAGTTTGAAGAGGCAGAAAACGCAATTAGGAACAAACCTAACATCCTCTTACACAAACTTCTAGTACTTTGGGTAAGTTTTATACAAAAACATTAACTCTTAGATTAGGGTTCTTGAGGAAATTTTTTGGGAAGATGAAAGGTAAGGATAGAGCATGAAAAAGAGATGAAAAAGGCTTGATAATGTGTTAGAAAAATTAAAGAACAAAATAACTAAGAAAAAGCTATAGAGCCTTCGGCCATACCTGAAATTAGTGATGGGGAAGAACCCTTTTTATGCTAAATCATGCGTGAATGTTAAAGTCTCTTTTGCAATGAGCGAAAGCCAATATTGAGATTTTCCAAAGTCTCAGAAACCAATGAAGTTGAATTTCTTTCACAATGAGCAAAAGCTAATGTTGGGATTGTTTTCAAAGTCTTGAAAACCAATGAAGTTGGTTTATTTTACTTATAGTAATCTATCAACCTATTCATATGAAGATAGCGAGTACTGGTTCAATGCATAAATATTTATAACTAGATTTAGATAAAAATCTTTAATCATTATTTGATTTCCCACTATTTTCCTACAAATTAATAACCATCACTATTAATTAGGGAAATCTCGCTTAGATCTCCTAATGGGCTAAAATCACGTTTAATTTATATGATCTTATGTAACTCAACAAATCAAAATAAATTAAATTAGGTTAATAACATATTTAAACATATCATATATGTTTTGCCTAACTATTGCCTCTATTCTTATATGATCATGAGTAACTCATACAAATCATGTAAGTTAGTTAAGTAGGACTCGATTTTATAGCATTAAACATATTCAATTAATGGTAACCTTAAGTAACTCAACAAATTATCCATGAATAGAACTCTGGTTTTATGCATATAAAATCATAAGGCAACAAATCATGTTCTTAACATGTACTTAATATATTAATGAGGGATTTATTATTTTAATTAAGTCTCACTCCATAGCATTAATGATATATCATGCATAACAATTATATATAAACATTTACCCTTAATATGTCATTCTAATTAGATGATTATGGATATATTTAAACTAATTCCCTCAAGCCATCGAAGAAAATTATGTGGTCAAAACCTAGGTAGCTGTTGCAAATCTTCATAAGTCTTTTGCAAGCACAATAGTTGTAGCCTTTTCGTCGTTATTTCTTTGTTTTAGATTACAAAATAAATTTTTCTATTTGAATTTCTACATTTCTAAATCACATAACATTTACATAATTGTATAAGAAACCTTAAGTTACATTTAAGGTCAATTAGATGAGAAAAGAATTTTACAACACATAAAAAAAATAGAGAAAAGGCAAAACACGCAGACCGTATATACTATTACAATCATTCAACCATAAAAATATAATGGCATTGGTCTATAATGTTTATAATCATCCATCACACATTATAACATATTAATATGCATAATAAAATTATTTCATGTTAATTCTAATTATTGGTTTTATGTGCAATTTTTAAAATAATATTTATAACAGTTAGAAATATTAAATCAAATGCAATTTGATAATCTTCCAAACATAATAAATTCAATGTAATAAAATAAAATTTTTAATCTTTAATAAGAAAATTAATCATATTAAAATTCTTATTAACATCCGATCAAATAAATAAAATTTTATTTCTTAAAAACTCTATTTATTTAAGAAAAAATATTAAAAAATAAATTTTAATTAAACAATTTAATTAAATCCTAATCATACAAGGATATTATAAAATTCAAAAAATTTTAATTAAACATTTTAATTCAATCTAATCTTATTAGGAAAATTAATTTAATTTAAAGTTTTAATTTTAAAATACAAAATCAACATTTTATATTCAGAGGGGTAGAATTATAATTATATCGCATATCACATATCTCATATTGTAAAAAAGGAATAAATGACATGGAAAAATTAGTAAAGTACACTTTAAAACCCTATTATAATTAATTATAAGTGTCAGGGATATAATGGTAATTATACCCCCCAAAAACCCTAGAAAAACACCAAGGGTAGAATCATAATTTTGCCTCTCTCCCTTCTTCTCTACTACTGGCAGTGGGCAAAGAGCCCACTACCAACAACTAGTGTAGCAGAAGCCATCACTGTCGCTACCAGCTAACAGCACGAGGGATAACCCCTCGCGTTAAACAGCAACCAGCATGAGGCAGAAGGCTAGTGATGCTAGCAAAACCAAGCATTGCTGGTGTGCATCAACAGTAGTTGGGGAGGTGTTGCTGCAAGCAATGCCAATCATAGCCACCCTATTGTTTTTAGGATTTTTCCATATTCATCCAGAACACTAGATTTTACCATATTCGAATAATCTAGTTAGATTTGGCTGGAACAATATATATTCGATTTTTTTTTTTGAAAAAATACAAGAGAGAAAAATTAATTTTGGGAAATTAATTTTTCCACATAAAATTAATTTGAAATTAATGCCAATAAGAATTAAAATATGCAATCAATAACCCTAATTATCTAAAGATGGCTCTAATACCAATGATAGGTTTCCCAAAACATATAGACATAGCAAAAATGGTAAATTAAATTTTTTTTAGAAGTCTAAAGTATCAAGCTAGATAGAACTAAAGTTGTTTTAGGGTTTTATGTGAACATTACGTGAAGATTAGATGTTGTTTACGACTTTGAATATTTGCTTCAAAAGTTGGGTTGTTGCAAATCACAAGACGTCTAGTTTTTTGCCTCTAACAGTAATTCATACAAACCACCAGTGAGAAATCTTCTAAAAATTTTTAGGAGAAAGAAATTGTTATACCTTAGAGTGCTAGCTCTTTTCTTTTATGTTTTAAGTGTTTATGAACTGTTTTACACTCTACTCACCCTTACATCATCACTACTCATAGAAAATAAAAGGCATAATATTCTATTTATAGGAAAACCTAAAAACTCTATAAATGATAAAATATAAATTTTTCCCTTAAATAATATCATATGTATTATTTTAGGCTAATTTTAGAAATTTATTCAATCAAATCCTTATTTGATTATTTCTAGTTTTAGAATTGTAATCCTTTGTATTAATTACATTCTAGTCCTTAATTTTTAAAATTTATTTACTATCAAGTCATACTTGATTAATTATCTAATTTTAATTTTTAACCAATGGTTCTTATATGTATGACCCATTAGGTTCTCTAATAAGTTAGCCCAAATATAAATCACAATCCTAAATAAATAGGATTAAACAAATTAAAAAAAATTAATTTATTATCAATTCAACAATTGATTGATTTATAATTGAAGATCAAGTACAATATCTAGCAACCTATCATGATCCCCCAAATATTAAGAAAATCATAAGTGGTTTGATTTAATCTTTTCGTGACCAGCTTCTTAGTGTAATTATTATTCTTTCATCAATAATGTTTTGATTTATACATTATAGCATGTAGTGTGTCTACTCTGTTAAATTATGTTTGTTCTCAACACCATAGTCATTGATTCAAATAAGATTTGAAACTCTTTTCAATTCTCATTCCACCTTACGTAAGGATTTACAATTAATGCTATTTAAGAACAAATGAAACATTTTTCCTAATTCACCAAGGATGATGAATCCTTTTTTGATTACTTAAATACTTTAATACAGTTCATGTTATACCCAATACATACCCATTTGTTATCCTTGATTAGGATAACGTGTAGCAAGATCAAAATATAACACTTTCTATATAAAATAACTTAGTAATCTTAAGTCTAAGGATCACTTACACAACCATCATGTGAGCCTTTCCATAGACACATGTGACCTCTATATATGAAATTCTTATGCAAGTCAGTTCAATGTACATATCATCTCACAAGAACTTACATATTAGTTTTAGGTATCCCTCATACCTTAGTTTATGAGAACAACTGTTTCTTTTCATAAAGAAAAGAACATAATATACATTACTCTCAACAACTCTAATTAATGTTCAGTTTTAATATAGCATTGATCAAGAACATTTAGGAACAATATTTTGATGCAATAGGAGTATCATAATTATAATAAATTTATAATTTTATTTGCAAATCATTTTTAT
>Ga0325411_1002816_pt1 | contig 19610 bp, 11 predicted proteins | sample PopdelMetagenome_13_FD_206181 | JGI IMG/M metagenome (GOLD analysis project Ga0325411, IMG submission 206181) | Populus deltoides microbial communities from Bellville, Georgia, United States - Xylem-PdIQD-R4 | ecosystem: Host-associated > Plants > Phyllosphere > Stem > Wood/Secondary xylem...
CCCGGACACTGTTTAAGTTCTAGAAGTTCAAATGATCTCAAAATTTTACCCTAGAAAGATGAGACAATTCCATAGAACTTTCATGATTGAAGTCTGTTCAAATTATGACGTTATCAATGACGTTTTTGACAGACAAGAAGATAAGAATTGTCACCAAGTCAAGATGTGGCCACCCATTCATCAATTAGTCAACAAATCAATAGTTTTGAATTTTGGCCTATAAAAGGAGGCATTTGCCATGTATTTAGGCATCTTGGTGTTCAGATCAAGATCATGCTCTTGCTTTCTCTCTTTGTATTTTTGTAATTCTTAAGTTTTGCTTATATTAATCTCTTGCTTATGCTTTTCATTTCCTTTCCTTGTTTATTTATGTTTCTTTTCTCTCATTATGTCTAGCTAGGTTAATTATGTCAAGGTGAAAATGGTACACTAATGGTGTAAGAATAAGTATAATATAAATTTAACATGGACCTTAATGTTGGATACACTTGGTACAACAAATACTTGGCACCTTCATAGCCCATACTGTATGGTATAACCGCACCTGAGCTATGAAAGAAACTTGATTTGTTGTTAACATAAGTTATAATCATGAATGCCTTACAACATTTACAAGTATTAGCATTATTCGAATAAGATAACTTATGTAATCATGTTAACAATTTATAATCTGATTGGAACCTCCTTTGTGTGTGGATTCCAATTTAATAAAAAAGAGTTTATACTATACTTATATGAAATACCATTAGTGGATCCTCTAACCTTGACATTTGTTGTTATCATTGTTTAATCCTTACGTTAATCTTCCATCTCAAAGTTCTCATCAACTTCTTCTTCTTCTTCATCTTTATTATTATCATTATTAATAGTATTATTGGTATTATTATTATTACTACTACTACTACTATTACTATTACTATTACTATTACTACTACTACTACTACTACTACTACTACTACTAGTATTATTATTATTATTATTATTGTTATTGTTATTGTTATTGTTATTGTTCTTGTTATTGCTTATAATTTATACAATTAACCTCCCTGTGGTTCGACCCCGGTCTTGCCGGGTTATTTACTACTTCGACACTCCTGCACTTGGGAGAAGACATCGATCTTTTGGTCGTGTCAGTGATTTGCTCCATGATCCTAGTTCTTTCCGCCGCCTTGTTGGCCGTTTGATATATCTCACGATCTCTCATCCGGACATTGTGTTCCCTGTCAACCTTTTAAGTCAGTTCATGCACCACCCCGACAACCACATTATAATGCAGTTGTCTGTGTTCTCTGTTACATCAAAGCTTCTCCAGGCAAAGGCTTGTATTTCCCTTCTATTAACACTCTTCAAGTGTCAGCTTATTCAGATTCGGACTAGGCTAGTTGCCCGCTCACTCGTCGTTCAACCACCAGTTTTTTTATTCAGCTTGGCACCAGTCCTATTTCCTGGCGCACTAAAAAGCAACATACGGTCTCTCGTTCATCTGCTGAAGCTGAATACCGCGCTCTTACTTCCACCACTTGTGAACTTATATGGCTCAAAACACTTTTACATGATCTTGGTGTCCACCACTCCCAGCCTATGTTTTTACATTGTGACAACCAAGCAGCTCTTCACATTGCTTAGAATCCTATCTTTCACGAACGTACCAAATACATAGAAATTGATTGTCATGTTGTTCGTGAAAAGCTCAAAGTCGGCCTTATCTCCACCCAGCATGTCCCTAGTCACCGTCAGTTGGCAGATATCTTCACAAAAGCTTTAGGTCGTGAAGCTTTTCAGGCATTATCACGCAAGTTGGGCATTACAGATCTTCATGCTCCAACTTGAGGGGGAGTATTAGCAGCATATATTCACCTTCCATCTATAGATTATTGTACAGTTATTATAATATATATTTCGGCTTGATCTTTGGAATCATTAGCAGATATTCAGCAATTGTTAACTGAGATATAGGATCGTGTTTTCCTTCCTCATGTAATATATACTACTATAACTACAGAATGATATACACAGTGCAGAACAATTCTCTTCTTCTTACACTCATCATATAGTTTTTTTTTTTTACATAGAATCTATTATTTTATAACCAACCATGATGACCACCTGATCATCTTTCCTTCTACCTTCTTACAATTTTTGTAAGTAACCATCACATAATTGGAAGGGGATTACTCCTTTGGTGTGTAGAAGTAAATCATCTTTGAATTCAGACAATTCAATAAAGAGTCATACTCCTCAAGGGTGAGTGTACACCCCTAGTTAAAAATAGATAAATCTGGGTTAAATATGGTAACTATTAATTGAAAAATGATAAATTAGGGAGAAAATCTTATGAATTTGGATGAACATTTCAGGGAGATTAATTTAAAATTTAGAGAAGCTAAAGTAATAAAATAGTATGTGAAATATTGGTTAACGATAAATCATGAAAACTCCCTGACCAGGTAAAAATAATAATTTGGAGGAAATCTTGTAAATTGGATGATATTATGTGTAAAATAGAAGGAAGTAAATTATAAGGTATGCAAAATTCAGATTTTTGGCGCAAAATTTCCAACTGTCAAGTTTTACAATATTGACCATATCTCTAAATCCGACTGTTGGATCAGGCTGATATTTTATGTAGGGTTTTAAGACATAATGTTTTACCTCCGGTTAAAATGTAAGGATGAAGAAGTTTAGGAAGGTCTTGAAAATAAAGACACAATATCCTGTTAGTGCAATAAAATAAAATTTAAAGGGGATAAGTTGGGGTATAATAGTAATTGACTTATAAAACCCAATGTCACTATGCTTGTTGCTACTGTTTATATGGAACAACAGCTAAAAAAAGAGAAAGAGGTTTCTCTCTTGCCTCTCTTCAAAAAATCACCTGATAAATCTTTCCAAATTATGATATTGAAGTTCGCAAATAGGTTTGTGAGGAGAGAAACACTTTGAGGCTGAAATTAAGAAGCTTAGTTGGAGGAGAGGAACTTGAGGAACAAGTATGGGTGATGAAGAGGAAGAACAATTGAAGAATAAATTGGAAAGAACTCTTCAATTTGAACTCGAAATTGTTGACAAAAGTGTTCTTCCTTAGTTTTCCTCCTTGATTTCATAGTTAGTAAAGGATAATTGAAAACCCCCAATGTTGTGATTCTAGGGTTCTTGAAAATGTGAAGGAAATGAGAGTTTCTTTGAACATGGAGTAATGATAATGTATGTTATGATGCATGAAAACACTTAGTGTGCTTGTCAAATTTATCTCTTATGTAATTAAAATTCTAACAATCTTACTAGCCAACTCCAGTCGCAATTACAACTTGAAAACAATGTAATTTGTAGTTGGTGTCTTTATAAACATTGTAGGTATGGATATTATCTTGTAAGTGGAACTAGCTCAACTTATTTGGAGCTGTAAAACTCCACATATGAGAAAAACACTGAGTAAAGGTCCAGACCGACATATTTTGGGTGTTACTGTAACTATTAATGTTGAGCCTTAAAACGATGTACTTTGGAGGTGGTGTCTTTATACAAGTTGTAGGTATGAATGTTATCTTTTAAATGGAACTAGTATCAACTTATTTGGAGTTGTATAACTCCTGATATGAGAAACACACTAAGTAAAGGTCCAGACCAACATAGTACTTGATAGATTTTGTGTGTTACTGTAATGGTTTATTTTGAGCCTTAAAAAAATATAATTTGAAGCTGATAACCTTATAACAGTTGTAGGTATGGATGTTTACTTTCAAATAGAACCAGTCGCAACTTATTTGAAGTTGTATAACTTCATATATGAGAAAAACACTGAGTAAGGGTCCAGACTGACATAGTACTAGACATATTTCTTATGCTAATGCAATGAGTGAGTTTAAACATGTAGATGGCAAAACTGGGTGTTGTGTCCTTCATGAAAGTTGTAGCCCTATGTATTAGCTTTCCCAAAGACAAACCATGCTTGAAAAAAAGTTCTAAAACTTTAGTTATGATTAAAACACCAAACAATGTTTGGGGTTAGGTGGACTAAACCAACCTAGACTACTCAAGCTCTAATCTTTACTTGGAATTTGTTGTTGATTAAAGGTTCTAAAACTTGGAATGATGTAGTAAAAAATTGATGAAATGAACACTTAATGTTAATACCCATGTCTTGGCCTATAGAAATTTAGATGGGAGAATCCTTGAGAATGTACATGTTGAACTTGATTGTGTACTACTTGACAACATTGTGATGAACTTGATGAGGTTATGGAAAAGAATATGATCCTTGAACATATTTAGTAGTACTTTGAAATTGGAATGCGTAGAAAACCTTATGTCACGCGATAATGAATGAGAATTTGATGTTGCCACATGAAAAACACAAAAATATGCTTGTTAGGGGAATGACATAGGCTTCGACCACCTTAAGAGAGGATAGCAAAGAAGAACCCTCATGAAGATAGTAATGAGTGATGGTTCCTCTTTAAAATGTTTGATAAATGTGTGATATTATCATGGAAGAGAAACATTACATGTTTCCCTTGCTTTATAAACTTTGGAAGTGAATTTGGTTTTGTTTTATGTCTAAAACTAGGTTGAAGTATGGTCTTTAGGAGAAAAACTTGGTATTGACCATATGCATGAATTTAGGGAAAAGAAATATTAGAATGACTTAGTTTTCATTGATGATTTTTAGTGTCAGAATGACTTAGTTTTCATTGATGATTTTCAGTGTCAGAATAACTTAGTTTTTCATTGACGATTTTCAGTATTAGAGTGATTTAGCTTTCATTAATAATTTTCAATGTCAAAATGACTCAATTTTAATGACAATTTTAGTGTCATAATGATATAATTTTAGTAGATATCCTTCATTAAAATTAGAGACGAATGTCTTGTTACAATATTATCACTGTACAATTATACAAACATGGGAGATGTTTAAATGAATGTATATATGTTCTGGTATATGTGTGGAAATGGTCTTTGACATTAACTAAATAAAAATGTACTTAGTAATGGTCATTTTTTGTATCAAGAAGCGTGACCGGGATCAGATCTTCAACCAGGCAAGGACGTACTACTAGAGGGGCAGATAGTTAGTTTTCACCTTTAACTAATTATTATTAAATCCTCATAGTATTTATACATATGTTGTTACTCGATTTCAATTGATTAAAATTACTCATGAAACACAATGAATAATGATGTGATTAACTTTAGCTAATGGTATCCATATTCGATACTAGGATTAAATGATGTGATTAGCTTTGGCTAATGGTATCCATATTAGATAACCGGTATTTATTGATGAGATTAACTTTAGCTAATGATATCCATGTTGGATAGCCAGAAATAAATGACGAGATTAGCTTCGGCTAATGGTATTCATGTCGAAAAGCTGGGAATGAATGATGAGATTAACTTCGGCTAATGGTATCCATGTTGGGTAGCCGAGAATGAATGATAAGATTAACTTTGCCTAATGGAATTCATGTTGGATAGCTAAGAATAAACATTAAAGATTAGCTTTGGCTAATGATATCTATGTTGGATAGCTAGGAGTAAAGGATGAGGTTAACTCCAGTTAATGGGCTTCATATTAGGATTACCGATAAAAAGAAGAGTATGATGTGTTATTCACAATCGAAATTAATGTTTAAAGAACCATATACAAAATTAATCATATTTAGGAATGAATAGTTATGTATGGAAGAATCCTATATGTACAATGTTTCCTAGACCATAATATATGTCATCAGTTGTTTGTTAAACATAGCTCAAATAAAATAATGCGGTATAAGGTTGTATGAAGATGTGGAATAAAATAATAAAGATAGCTCGATAGAAAGATATTAATAGCCGAATTTGTTGGCAATCAAATGGGTTTGCCAGAATTATTGGCATCTGCTAGGGGATGACCAGATTATACTTAGTGGCCATAGTATCGGCGACTAAGAATGAGATAGGAATGATACTTAGTGGTTGCAGTGTTAGTGACTAAGGGTAAGAAAGGAATGATTCTTAATGACAGCAGTATCAGTAACTATGAAGAAGATATAAATTGATAGTTGACGATTAATTACTAATATCTATGAAAATGACAACTTTTGATGTTTAGTTGCCCAAAAGAATGATGACCAAGGAAAAAAAATATGATTTGTTTAATTATAAGATAATGATGTAGATTCTCCTTTCCCTGTGCTTTTATTTAAGTTGACAGGTCCTTTAAATTAAATTATGGGCAACGAAAGTTACTTCCTAATTGTTCCTAATAAAAAGAGAATTCATGTGGTTGTCTTTCTTTTGAATGGAAACCATTGTATTGTTGTTTCCAATGAGTAGAAACCATGGTGTTGTTGTTTCCTAATAATGGAAACCATTGTGTAAGACCACTAATCGATGCTTAAAAATGTATATGACAAGGGGGGTTGATTGGCAACTTAAGACACAATATTGTTTGATGTATTACTAAGTCAAAGTAAATGTTAATGAGGTGATAATGTAACAAACGATTGCGATACCTAGAAAATAGAAAATATGGTAATGTTACAAACAAATTATGTTAAACAGTGATGGTGACGAGTATACATAGGATTAATATGTGTGGTTACTTCAAGGATTGTACCCAAGGAAATCGGTAACTAAGAAAATGAAATATTAATTATTGATTGGGGAATCAAAAATTAAGAAAATGAGTTGCTATGTAGTGTGTATAGTCGGCAACCTTAGATTTGAATGTATTACATAATTCGTTGTAAAGGTCATGTTGAAAGTGACAAATATAAGCTTAGACGCCATAACAACTAGTGCATAATTTAATATGTAATCGATACTAAAAGAATTTTGGATAAGCATATTGTTCTCTTTCCTTGTGAAAAACTACGTACATGAATTTTATGGCTGGATGTTAAATTTATAATGTTATTTTAGTTGCAATGATGAGCATGAGTATTGTCATATGAGTTGAGGTATTATTGAACTTGAGTTGAATGTTTTGAGCAGGATTGTTAAAAGTGCTAATTGACATAATAATTCATTTCCTCATAAAAAAATAGTGAGCATAAGTCTTATAATGTTGTATATGTTGCAGGTCTATGACACGAAGTGGGTCAACACTTATTGTGTCGTTTCACTATTTATAATTTTGTTAGGTACTTATTTTTATGTACAATGAATACTTAAAATTGTGTTAATAACTTCACCTTGAAATATACAAAATGGTATGATTATATTTCTAGCATTTGGTTATTGCATCTTTTTTGTTATATGTGTGTATGTGTGTGTGTATCCATCACACGTATGTTTTAAGTTAATGAAAAATGGAAAGAATATAAGATGAATTGTGAGAAATGATATGAAAGAATCAAATGGAAAAACAATTCAATTAATGGGTGGCTGAAGGCTACTGCATGTATGTAATAGAGTTATTTGCTATTATGTTCCCTAGAATGATAAGAAAAGAACTGAGAAAATGTATAAGTTTTAGGGAAAACTCTGCTATAAGTTTGGTAAACCAAAGAATCAATAATGGGATGTATTGTTAGATAGATTGCAGGAAAAAAAAAATTACCCCATTATACTCAGACATGATAATTAGAAATATAAAAGTTACATGAAAATTTCAGGTCGTTACAGTGAGATTCATGTCTATAACATTAAAGCTAAAAATTTGTACACTAGGTAATTAAAGGAAACTAGAAATCCTAAAATATGCAATAGTTTCAGAGATTCAGATAAGGAGATTGTTATGCTTAAGGGAAGATAGACATCATCCTACTACATTTCTTCAAATGAAAGGCTAACTTTGCTATATGTTTTTTCCTTATTCATTTTCACGCCATAAGTTATGCTAATTATTTTCTGAGCTTTATTTGTAATAAATTCAATATTGTTCCTTAAAAATAGGATACTTATTTACTAAGACATTCACAAATGATTCAATGTTCATCCCTATAGATAAGAGACTTATCGACCATGCTATTCATTAAAAACTTGACTTCCATCCCTAAAAATAAAAGACTTGTTAACTGGGTCATTCACAGAAAAAATTGATGTATGTTTATAAAGATAGGAGACTCATCGACTAGGCTATTTGTGTAAAATTTAATGTTAGTTCCTAAAATAGGAGGCTCATTGACATAATTTTTATTCTTATTTGAAAAATAAATATTTACACAATCATGCATATGCAAAAAAAAAAAAATAGCACAATTTCATGAAATGTTATTGATGCTATTGCGATGCTTTTTAGAAAAAAAATTCATGAGTGAATAGTAACCCATTTAGAAAAAAAATTCATGAGTGAATTTGTATGCACATATGCATACATTAAAAAGTGACATCATAGTTTTTTAACATAGATATAATGTTATTGTAAAGTCAGTAAAAATAAATAACACATAAATAAAAAATTGCTAATTTGAAAAAATGAATTTGTATACACATATGCATACGTTAAAAAGTAAAATAATAGTTTTATAACATAGATATAATGTTATTGTGAAGTCAGTAAAAATAAATAACACATAAATGAATAGTTTCTAATTTCAAAAAATGAATTAATATTAAAATGTGACAACACTACTTTATAAAATTAATCTAACTCTATTATAAAGCCATTAAAAATAAAATACGATAAAAAAAAATGTAAGAGTGAAAAGTTATTGACTATGAAACGAATCTGACATGATTGTGAAATTAATAAAAATAAAAGAAAAAAGAATCAGTAAATAGTATCATACATGTAAAACCCTAAGATAAAAAGAAGAAAAAAGGGAAGCAATTTAGGTTCTTACCTTGGGACTGATTCTAGATAAAGGAAAAGCTACTTTGGTGGTTACTGGGGATAGAGATAATGGTTGGGTTATGGGTTGATTTGGTTATTGGTTAGTTTTCTCTCTTTCTTTAGGTTTTTTCTCTTTCTCTTTGGGTTTTCTTATTTTTTTTTTCTTTTTCTCCTCTTCTTTTTCCTCTTCTACCTACTAGTTTAAAACACCTTTGTTTTAGTTCAAAACATCCCTTATTTTCTATTTATCTTTAACTCAATATTTTCTATCTCTAGTTCGAGTCCTCTTGTTTCTTGCCTTGCCCCTCTATTTTTAGGCAAGGATAAAAGTCTTGGAGCCTTTCTAGGTGGAATTATTGTCTTTTGGTTTCCCTAGATCAATCTCGACTCTTCATCTTTATTGTACACTTTGACCAAGCAAACTCGGGTTGGCATCTTTGCACCACTTTTATGGATGTTTCAACAAGTTTTGGGCTAATAATATAGTGCACGCATAGGTGAGATAAAGGGTGTGTTTCTTCACATTTATAGGAAGAATGAGAGAGAGAAAATGATGGCAAAAGGTCCAACCAAAACCATTCAAAATAAAACAAGTTAATGGGTTGTTTCATGCCATACATGTGAAAGAACAAGGGTTATTCAATCATGTCCAAAACAACATCGTTTTAGCCTTTTATATAATTTTTTTAAAACATTTTTGGTGAAATGCGCTGCTTTATTAATATTCTTTTTCTAAAAAAATAAATCTTTTTAATTAAAAGAAGGTTTGGTTTTTGTTTTAAAAAAAAGGCCTCTGAAGTTTATTGTTGTTCCAAGTCCTTGGTTTTTCAATTTTCAATTTACATTTTTCTAAAATTTTCTTCACAATTTCACCCTTAATTGCATTTTTTCAATTCTTTTTCATTATATATTTTTTTGTAACATTGTTTGGGAAATTATGAGTAGGAAACACCTTTTTTTATGAAATGTTTTGTTTTTTAAAAGGTAAAAATTAGGATATGAAAACATCCATCATTAATATAAGCTTATTTTTGCAATTCCCTACTTACTAACCAAAAAATCACCCACTCTTTAACCAATCAACATCAAATGATAAGGTTAGCTTGAGCAACCAGTCTTATAGAAATACTTGAAGAAATGAAGAAATATTACCACCTCTTCCGCTACCTTTGAGAGAAATTTTCAAAAGGCTTTTAGCATTTGGCAAATTTCTCCTACCCTATAAATACTGTTTCAACCACCCCACCCTCATTGGTACAAACCCAACGATAAATGTGAAACCCACACTAATGCTATTGAAGATACCATTAATAATTATAATCTCTTCAAGGACAAGCTCATTCATCTCATCAAGTCGGGTTGGATAACATTTGATGGGGAGTAAGAATGCCTAAAATATAAACATAAACCCCTTGCCAAACCATATAGCTTTAATTATGATATGTATAATTATGATAAATTCCATTATAAATTTAAGACCATGATTATCTTGGATATGCTATGATTTGAGAATTGTAAGGTCAAGAATGAGGTGAGAATGATATCTTTCTAAGAAGTAAATATCGATAAAGTAGAGTAATGTAAATACCAACCAACAGAGAATGATCCTTCAAGAATGATTCTATTTATGCCAACCTATATGAACACTAAGTCATACCCTGACATATAGACTGAAGTTAGAGGTTTGACTAGAAGTGGAAGGTGTTTTAATCCATAAGATCCAAAAAGGTAAAGGAAGGCAAAACAAAAGTTAGTAGAAGAGCTTGTTAAAGATGACAAAGTCAACGAGATAATAAGCGATGAGGACGCCATTAATGAAACATAGAAATTACAATATGGTTTGCCAATTAAAGTAAACCCTAGCTCGAATATCCCTACTCACTTTTATCTTTAATTCAGAACCACATCGAAAGCTGTTTTATTTTTTAAAAATAAAACATATGTCCCTCAAGATTTCACATCCAGTTCCATGGAGCATCTGGTAGGAAAACCCCAAGTAACTAACTAATTGTATTTCTTTAAAAAATGAACTAATTCTAAAAAGCACTAGACATAATAGGTTGTTGCATATCACGACTACATGCATGCAAAGATTTCATTATAGCCAAAGTATTAATAAATAATGTCTTATCCCTTAGACTTTTTACTGGTTAATGCATCATATATCCATCTAAGCAATATGATGGTGAGGGCTTATAATGGTTCATTGAGGTAAGTGATCGATGACATCGATGTAGACTTGGTTATTAGGCTACTATAATTTGAAGTCGCCTTGCAAGTAATTAATATTCATCCTTCCTGTCACATGTTGTTAGGATTGCTCTAGATTCATATTACAAGAGCGATGTCATAATCTTTGCATGAAAGGATCAAATATCTGGTCAATAGAAGTCTAATGACTATTATGAATGTGAACTTAGTGCTTGAAAAAACAATGTTGAGGAAGCCAGAAGTTTTAGAAGCTACAAAATGGCCATTAAATACATGATAAAGTATGGTTACCACTAAGGTATATTCTGGGCATACGGTTACTATAGTGAATCAACTACATGAAGTTTGAAAAAATTGATCAACAGTTTAGCTTGGGTTTTAAGCCAAGTAAAAAGGATTATTTAAGGGTGGCAAAAAAGGAACATGAGAAAATGATGGTTTGAATTGAGGGGTGAGATCCAAATGATGAAAAAAATTGGTGTTCCTCCTATTAATATTACATTTTCTTATCGAGCCTATATAATGTGATCTAAATAATTAAGTGAGAAACCTGAATGAGGTGATTACTAATCTCTCTATCTATAATCTAAAAATGAAGGAGACTAAAGATTGTGTTGTTTATCCTGAATCCGGGTTGATTGGTTCTCAAATTGTGATCTTACCTTATTTAACCATCATCACTCTAGAAGAGGCATCATCCATCTAACAATTAATTAACACGTTTGTAAAGGAAGAAGAACTTGATAATGGGAAGACATACAAAATTCAGATGGTATTCAAGTCTAAGTAATTTAACTATTATGTTATCCTTAACTATTCAATAGCCGTAGTTTAAGATACTGAAAATGAATTTATTTTTGTGTTGCGCTTAATTTAAAAAAAAAAACAATTAATGAGATCATACAATTTTTATCCTAAAATTATACCTTCTCGTGTCATTTATCCATACTTGTCATTTCTTTCTTTTTATTTATCCTCCATTTATTCCCTATACTTTTTATTTTTAAGAATCCTAATAGTGATCAATCTTTAAAATTTTAAAATCATTGCATTAAGCATATTTGGCCTAATTTCGGTGAAAAAATAATTGAAATGGATGAAGAAGAATGGGTCGAGAGTAATATCGAGGAATTTACTAGATAAGTTTAAAAATTAGAGAACACCATAAAAAATCCAATTAGGAAAAGTTAGGAGCCAACATATGTACAAATGAGCATAAAATAAAACTGAAGATTGGAACTATGATTTCATTAGAAGAAAAGAGCAATCTAGTTAAGTTGTTAAAACAAATATAATGATGTATTTGCTCGGTCTTATGCTGACATGCATGGCCTAGATACATATATCATAGTGCATAAACTCCATTAAAGAATGCAAACCAAGGAAGCAAAAATTGAAAAGGATGAGGCCTAATATCTTGATAAATATAAAAAATGGTTTGAAAGTAGTTTGAAATTGGATTGCTTGAAGTAATCAAATATCCATCATAGGTATCAAATATTGTGGCAGTTGAGAAAAGAAGGACAAAAGATTCCAAATATGTATCAATTTTAGGGATTTGAGCAAAGCTAGTCCAAAGAATGATTTTCCCTTATCTCATATGGATATCCTAGTTAATAATATTATAAAAAATGTCATTTATTCCTTTATGAAAGGGTTTTCAAGGTATAATCAGCTCATAATAGTTAAGAAAGACAAGGACAATACCATTTTTATCATGCCATATGATATATATTGCTATAAAATCATGCCTTCTTGGATTAGAAAATTTTGGACTTGTCAATGAGCAATAATGATAATTTTCCATAATATAATGCAAAAAGAAATTGATGTACATATGAATGATTTGGAATCCCAAGAAAAATAAGATCATGTATAGATCCCTATAAATTTATTCAAAAATTTATGAAAATAACAATTGAAATTGAATCCCATAAAGTGTACCCTCAAATCTAGAAAGTTTCTCGACTTTGTTATAAGTGACGAGGTTATTGAGGTTAATCCAAATAAGATTAAATCCATTTAAGTAGTGTTAGCACCAAGCACTGATGAAGTCTGGAGTTTCTTAGGACACTGAAACTACATAGCTTAGTTTATTTCTTAATTAACCACCACATGTAAGCCCATCTTTCACTTTTTTCGAAAGAAGAATCCAAGAAAATAGGATGGAGACATTCAAAAAGCCTTCAATAAAATCAAATAATATCTATACATCCAACTATATTAGTCTCACCTATATCAAGTAGGTCTCTAATCTTGTATCTGACAATCCCAAAAGTTGTCACGGGTTGTATATTGGTTCAGCATGATGATTCTGAAAGAAAGGAATAAACAATTTAATACATTAGAAAAAATCTCACTAAATATGAGTCTAGCTATGATACATGAAAAAATTATGTTGTAATTTAGTATGAAGTGCTCAACAACTTTTTCAATACATGTTTTACTACACCACATGGCTAATCTTTAAGATGGACCCTCTTAAGTACATTTTTAGAAGCCTTAACTATCAAATAGGATAGAAAGATAACAAGTGTTGTTGGATTAATATGATATCATTTATATGACGAGAAAGGCAGTGAAAGATAGTGTGGTTGCTAATCATCTAGTAGACAATGCAATTGATGACTGTAAGCTAGTAAACTTTGATTTATCAAATGAGTATATCATAGTGATAAAAACAAAAATAGATGATGCATAGGATGAATGATGGGCTATGTATTTTGATGGTGCTATGAATGTCTCAGGGAATGTTACCGGCGCAGTGCTAATTTCCTGAAATGGGAGACAACATCCCATCTCTTTTAAGATGCAATTTCAATGTATTAACAACATGGTAGAGTATGAGGCTTGTATCTAAGTTAAGAAGTTGCCCCAAAAATATAAATCAATAAACTTGACATATATGGTGATTCAATATTGATAATTTATCAAATGAAAGATGAGTAACAGACTAAAGATGAACAATGAAATTCATACACCTCACCAAGCTCGTGAATGAGTATGATAAGATTCAATTCACACACCTAAGCTGAGATAAGAACTAGTTTGCAGATGCTCCAACAACTCTAGCTTTCATGACCAAGATTAACTATGGCATCAAAGTACAACCTATTTGCATTGAAATTAGAAACTCACTATTGCTGAAGTTAAAGGAAGTATATCAAAGTTCATGGTAATATGATGTTAAGCAATTTATCAAATGCCAATAATACTCATCAGGAGCATCTAAAGTGAACAAAAAAAATTAAAAGGATGCAAATGAATAAAAAAGATATATAAAAAGTATGCAAAGTCATTTGTGCCATACACACTGATAGGCTTATGATGACCAGAAAAATACAATGATTAGGGTAGTTTTAGATGGTTATAAGAAGGGATTGCATTAAATATTTTAGGAAGTATTATAAATTATAGGTGTACAGTGACAAGTTCAATGTACCTCATACACCTTTGTTCAACACAGTATCTCTTTGGTCATTTTTTATATGAGGACTAGATGTTATTAGTGTAGTCAATTCTATGACAAGCAATGGACGTTGCTTTATTCTAGTTATGACTAACTATTTCATCAAATGGGTGAAAGCATCTTCCTATGCCCATGTAACCTAAAAAATAGTTTGATGATTCATTGAGAAAGACCTAGTATGTTGAAATGGTTCACAAAAGACATTAATAATGGATAACACTAAAAAAATCAATAGCAAAATTATTGTTGAACTATATGAATAGTGTTATAGAGGCAGCTAATAAACACATCAACAAATCATGTAAAAATGGTTGTTACTTATAAACAGTGACATAAAATGCTTTTTATGCTCTTAATGCTTATCATATGACAATAAAAACATCTATAAGTGCTGCTCTATATTCACCAATCTATGTAATGAAGGTTGTAATTTCATTGAAGGTAAAAATGTGTTCTTTAAAAGTGTTGATTGAAAAAGAGTTAGAAGAGTCAGAATGGGCCAACTCATGTTTTAGGTAGCTAATTATGATCAATTGGAAGAGGTTTGATGTTATTTATCATAATCAACTATACCAAAGGTGGATGGCTAGAGCATATGAATAGAAATATCACCTTAGAGAATTCAAAAGGTGACTTAGCACGAAAAAATAATTCTTCTAATACTAAGGAAAGATAAAAGCAAATGGACTCCCAACTATAAAGACCTTTATGTGGTCAAGAAGTCTTTTTTAGATGGAGTACACATCTTATACAATATAGATAAGGGTAATTTCCCTAAAATTGTAAACTTTGATGTTGTAAGCAAATATTATAAAGAATGTACCATTTTCATCTAAAGCAAGAAAAATAACAAATGAGGCTGAAAATCTCTTTGCATGCTCTTTATTCTTATTTCTTTTTATAAGAAATGCCTATCTTTCTTTTTTATTTTCAAAATATATAAATAAATTCTCTTAATCACTCATTGCATGATCTTGTATAAATATGATTGATAAGCTAATTAGCCTCATAAGATAACTTTATAACAAACTTGCTTGGATTTATGAAAAAGCTCTTTCTTAAATATGTGTGTCGCATTTCTTTAACAAAAACTAAATTGCATATTGATTTGAGAAAATAACTCGATGTTTATTTGAAAGCAATGTTTGACATCTTATTCCATCATTTTAGGGAATGGGATGGAAAATTTGTCAACGCTAAAAAAAATGCTTAAGTTGGCAATCATGATTAAGAACATGTCGTCTAAATAAAAAGAGGCAACCTACCTCTCAGTGGCCATAACAAAAAACTAAAACAAAAAACTAAAAGAAGTAAGAAACCTTTTAGTTTTTTTTAAACTCATCCTTTCCTTAAATATCATGAATTGTATTTTAAAATTATGAGTAATGATGCATAGTAGGTTCAAAAGTCATGAACTCACGATAAAAAGTTATATAATTGTCTAAACAAACCATGCCAAATAAGGTCAATACTTATCAATTCAAGTGGTTTATGTGTGAAAAGAGAAAAATCCTTACTTTATTCCCAGTTATATATATTAGCCCACTTTTTGTCTAAGAAAATTCTCTGTAACAAACGCTAACTAGTATCACCCATATATTAAAGGCAAATGAAAGTCACAAAAAAGATTCATATAACTCCGAGAAACATGTCAAAGCAACAATAGTTCAAGAAAATTATATTTGGCATCACAAAGCAAAATACTAAGGGACACATCAAAAATAAAATAAAATAAAAATTAAAGTGAAAAAGAAAGTTGAGTAAAAAGTTTTTTTTTTAAATGATAATGAAAGCCAAGCATCAAGGAGGGTACATTGAATAAGAGATTTATATGACATAATGGACAGTCCATTGAAAACATCAAAGAGCATTTGGAAGTGATTCTAGATTTTTGGAACCCTTTAAACACCTTTTGAACTTACGAATTCCTTTCTTTCGTGAACACACATCTTAGCCTACATTATAGGGTGAGCTATCAAGATTGATAAGTTGTGACCTAAAACAACACAATGAATTTTCTTCGAAAGGGTTAAGATTTTGTTGATATTCTATAAGTTATTTTTCATGGTGCTAAAGCAATTTCTAAACACTTGAGGTAAGTATTTTTGGAAAACCCTGTGCAAATACTTTTTTTTAAGCCAATAATAGGTTATAACCATTTCAAAGAGTATGTTAACCTTTTTTTAAAAAAAAAAAAAACAAAAGATCACCATGTTCACCAATTTGTTTGTATAAAATTCCCAAATTTTCACGCTTAAAAATATTTCAAGAAGGCTACAAAGAATGTTTTAGCTTACGATTGCATATAATTATGTATTTTTAGAAATAAAAGGGTTTTAAAATTTCAAACCGAGATATTGTTTATTCAAAATACAAATTAATCAACATTTAGAATGTGCTGAGAGTACATATGAAGCAAGAAGTTTGCCATAAAATCATGACAACTACAATTGAAAGAGTCTTATAGCAATAAAAGAAGAATACAGACACTTGGGGGCAAGGTATCAGGTTTGGAATAATTTGTCATTCTCAAAGCTGTAAATGGTGCGAAGCTTTTCATAACAATAACAAGACATGATCATTAAGAACAAACAATGCAACTATTATATAAGGATCAAAAGACATGGTTTTGTGAAGTTATCATAGCAACACAAACATCTAGGAAAATATTATAACCAAGCATGCTTGAGCAAGCCAGTGAACCAAGGGTCGTAATATTAGCAAAGATAAAAGCATTTGGTATTAATCATCAATGGAGAAGTTAACTATCAAAAGTAAGATGTATATTTCTTATATGTTTTTATATAATCATCACACCTTTAAGTTGAACCCTGCCATAAGGAGGCTCTTGTTATTTTTTGTTATTTATATTTTTTTCTTAGAGGACACTTACAAATTTTTCTATGATTTGGAGTATTTGAGAAATCTTGTGAATTTTATGTTATTCTTGAGTCTCAAATGGCTCTCACAAATTTTTATTTATTACAAATTTTTCTATGATTTGGAGTATTTGAGAAATCTTGTGAATTTTATGTTATTCTTGAGTCTCAAATGGCTCTCACAAATTTTTATTTATTATTGAGTCTTAAAAGACTCTTGCAAATCTTTCTTTTCTTTTAAGTCTTAGAGAAATCTTACAAATTTTGTAAAGAGAAGGTAGTTATCAATTTTTGACCCCTCTAAAAAAGCACAAAATATATTTCAATAAAAAAAATTAAAAAAAAATGATGAAAAAGAAAGAAGAGGAAAAAAAATGCAATGAGAGAAAACTTAAAAAGAAATAATGAGAAAAATGCTGAAATTGGCTAAATAATCGATGACTGGAAAAACAAAGGCTAAATTGAAAAAGGTAACAATATAAAGGACCATTTTAATGCAACCAGGGATGAAATTAAGAAGAACTATTGAGAAAAAGGTTGAAATTGGCAAAAAAATAAGATTAAAAATCTCAGGATCAAATTAAAAAAATAGAGAAAATAAAGGACTTCTTTGAAAATACAAAAATTCCTTTAATTCTAATATTAAAGATCTTTTGCACCTACTTTCAACATCAAACCTAATCTCTTCAACTCAACTAGTGATTTCTCATCCCAAACTTTTTGTTCGTTCATATCTACTTTGTTTTTGCAACTAAGGGCATCAGCTACCACATTCACCATTTACAAATGATAGTCTATAATACAATAATAGTCTTTAATTAATTCTACCTATCTCTTTTGCCATATATTCAATTCCTTTTGTGATATCAGGTATTTCAAACTTTTATGGTCTGCGAACATTTGAACTCGAGATCCATATAAATAATGTTACCATATTCGCAAAGCAAATACCACAACTGCTCACTCCAAATCATGGGCTGGATAATGTGACTTTGTGAGATTTTAATTTCCTTGACATATATGCAACAACTCTTCCATGCTGCATCAAAATGCAACCAAGTCCCTTCTTAGAGGCATCACTATAAACTACGAAGCCCTTAGTCTCTGATGGAAGTGTCACTATGGGGGTAGCAGTGATTCTTTTCTTCAACTCTTAAAGCGTTCTTCACACCCATTTGACTACCCCTATTTTCTAGTTAATTATGTCAAAGGAGTTCCTATAGTTGAAAATCCTTCAATAAATCTTTTATAATATCCTGTTAATCCAAGGAAACCATGTATTTCAGTCACTATAGTAGGCTTTCTCATTTTAGTACTGCCTTTACCTTCCAAGGATCTACAAAAATGTCTTTCAAAGATATAACATGCTCTAAGAAAGTTATCTCTTTAAACCAAAAATCACATTTACTTATCTTGGCATACAACTAATGATTTTTCAAAGTTTGTAACACCCATCTCAAATGTCATTTCAGTACCACCTTTACCATCTAGAGATCTATAAAAATGCCTTCCAAATATATAACATGCCCTAAAAAAGTTATCTCTTTGAACCAAAAATCACGTTTGCTCATGGTATATGACACGATCAAAGAGTTGATGTCTTATCCCAAGTGCAGAAGTATCACAGTAATAAATAACCCGGCAAGACTGGGGTCGAACCACAGAGAGGTTAATTGTATAAATTATAATTAATAAAACAACAACAACAACAACAATAATAACAACAATAATAGTAATAGTAATAATAATAATACTCAGTACGTGGCGTTGTTATACTTGAGAATGATCTCAAAGATCGGGTCACAGGTTTCCAGCCTATATACTGAGTTTATGAAAAGATCAAAGAGATATATTATATAATATAAACAGATTTCTGATGCGAATGAAGAAGGCAAGACCAACAATGTCAGGATCCTTGATCAAACACAGAGCATACTTAAAGTACATAATAATAATAATAATAATAATAATAATAGTAGTAGTAGTAGTAGTAGTAGTAGTAGTAGTAGTAGTACTAACAATAATAAAGAAGAAGAGGAAGAAATTAATGAGAACTTTGAGATGGAAGATTAATGTAAAGATTAAACAATGATAAAAACAAATGTCAAGGTTAGAGGGTTCACTAATAGTATTAGAGATAAGTAAAGTATAAACTCTTTATAAATTATCAACATAATCATATTAATCATCTTATTTACGTAACACCATACTTATAAATTTTATCAAGCATTCATGATGCTAACTTATGTTGACAACAAATCAAGTTCCTCTCATAATAACGATGTCGGTC
>Ga0325411_1002817_pt1 | contig 19607 bp, 9 predicted proteins | sample PopdelMetagenome_13_FD_206181 | JGI IMG/M metagenome (GOLD analysis project Ga0325411, IMG submission 206181) | Populus deltoides microbial communities from Bellville, Georgia, United States - Xylem-PdIQD-R4 | ecosystem: Host-associated > Plants > Phyllosphere > Stem > Wood/Secondary xylem...
ACATGGAACAGAGAAACAATCCCAAAAGTAATGAAAATTGTCAGCACAAAACTCCCTCAAAGAGACCTCGTTTCTCTTTTACTTGTCAGCCCCTGGCTTTACAGGACACTCACTTGCTTCCCACCTCTCTGGATGGTATGTTCTTTTCTTTTCTCTCTCTCTTTGTGGATCAATTTTTAATCTTTATGGATTGATATTGGTTTTTATGATCTGGGATCTTGTTAAAGGCTCTTGATTTTCGTGAGATGAATAAAGCTGGAGATAGACTCATTGCTGCTACTTCACTGGTAATAAATAATCAGCTCTGGTTTCTACATCCATGTGAAAACATTTGTTCGGTTTCATCCAAAAAAAATATTTGTTCTGTTCTGCTTTGTATTTTTTGATAAAAGGTAGTTTGTGTGTGTGTGTTGTATGTGAAAAGTGATGGCTTTGTGTTATTTGAAGTGGGGCGGAACTGAGAGAAAGTAGAGCATGTAATTGTTAAGCTTAGTGGAAAAAGTTTCAAAAGCTATGATGCCGTTGCTGGATGGAGAGAGAGAGAGATTTGTATTATATAGTGAGTTAATTGATTAGATTCATGCATTAATTTTGTGCTACTTCCTTCATTGTATTCTTTCCTTGAATTATGGGATTCCAAAAAGGTAGTAAAATTGAGTTGTTTTATCGAAAAGATAATCATTTTTAGGATATCCAGTAAATAATTATAAGATAAATTTAAAACTCAAAATACAGTTCCCATTAAGCTAAATTATTATATCTCCTAAATATAAAAATTAACTTAAACATAAAATATATACTACAATGGACTTGGGCATCATGCAAGAACAGAACTAGTTGTGTATATATTTGGGAGCATTTTAAAGATGGCATTTTTGTGCTATGGTGATAGACTGATATTGAGGTGTTAGACATGTTATGTTTCTATAGCCAAGATATCAGCACGTGAAGGAGATAAACCTTGAATTTGCACAAGATATTGAAGACGAACATCTAGAAGTCCTGCAAAGCAAGGTATGTATTATTTGATTACGTCAACAAATGATATTGCGGCATACTTTCTATCTTAACTGCTAGAAGTCTACAAATGTGGGATGTTTTAGCACATATATGCACTAGTTCTCGAGGATCAATTTCATATAATATGTATTCTATAATTAACAGATAAGCTTGAGAGATAAACTTAAAATGTCAAGCATGACGAAGGGACAGGACTGACTCTAGGCGATAGGCGATAGACTAATCAGAAGCTTTTGATTAGCTAATTTAGCTTAGTAGTTCATAGACTTGAACATGGAGAGTCATGATTGTTATTAGTAGATTCAGAGATGTAAATCTGAGAAGGCAATGTTTTAAGCAGTGATATCCCTGTTACAAAATTTTGGACCATTCATGCAAGCAATACAATTCTCCACAATATTAACGTGCTGATAAAAGGTTGCCTGCAAACTCTCAGATATTGTAGTTTTTCATGTAAGCAGGTTGAAAAGGAAAGCAAATTCACTTCAGGTCTGAGAATTTATTAATTATAATTAAAAGGAGATTTTGAGAACCCAGGTTACTGCTAAATCACAGATCTAGTGGAAGTAATTTGTCTTTGAGAATTGAATCTGAAAATTGCTAGAAATGAAGTTTTTATAATTTTAAATTGTTTTTAAATGATTTGGCCTTCGTTGAACATTTTACTGAGAATTCTTAGTACCTCAGTGTTTTGATTCTCTTCAAAAACTGGAGTCTTTAAACCTGAATGGCTGCCAGAAGATATCTGACAAAGGAATAGAAGCAATAACCAGTACTTGTTCTAAACTAAAGGTCTTCTCTATTTATTGGAATGTCAGGTATGTAAAGATCATTTTCAGATCATTTGCTCTTCAAATAGATCCTTAAATGCAATTTTTTTCAGTACTAAGTAGTCTGGCTTGTAAATTGAGTTTCAGGGTAACAGACATTGGTATAAAGCACGTGGTGGAAAATTGCAAGCAAATTGTTGATTTGAACTTGAGTGGGTGTAAGGTACTTGATTCGCAAATTGAATGTTACCTTTTTTCTTATATGATGCACATCATACTTGTTGTGATTAAAAAGAAGAGACATGTAATTGTGTTATACTTCAATGGCTTTGTAGAAATGTGCTGCACCTTCTGTTTACTTTCTTTCTTCTTCTTTTTTACCAGAAAAAAACAACTTTTTTATGCTGTCTTAACTTCACTGTAGGGGGTTCTTCACAAACTTTAGTGTTATGTTTGCCCAAATGTGCAGAACTGTTGAAGACTTGTTCTAATCCTGTGCAGTTGTTTATGATTGTTTCTTGTGCTTAAATCTAACTGTTTAAATTCAACACAATTAACTCAAAGTATAGATTTTGGGACTGGTTTGGGTTAACACACAGAACAAGTCAAACATGTTTATAATTAGTATAGCTTGTACTTAATTTTCAACTGTTCATGTTGAATATGCATTATCTCAATGTAATCCATGACTAGAGTAGTTTGATGTTTCGTATGCAGAATATATCTGACAAAGCCTTGGAATTAATTGCTGAAAATTATCAAGAATTGGAGTCATTGAACCTGACTAGGTATGTAACTGATCGATGTTGGTTGTTATTATCATCGATTTTTGGGGATGAAAACTGAATAGATTAATAAAAGGGAATGAGCGAAAAGATTACAATTAAACGTCATCAAATGAAATAGGAAGTGCCATAAATTTAGTTCACTGTGTTATGAGTGATGAATTAAAATTGCAAAAAGAAGTGCTTAAGTTTAAATAAGATCAAGAATAATTTTGCACTAATCCATGTTATGCAACTTAAAGCATCCTCTAGAAGGATATACTTATAAGGTTATGAATTTGATTGTTATTGGTACAAAACTATACTTTCCTTCTATGGTGTCCTTGCTATAAACTTACAATCATCTCGGGATTTCTAGGTGCATCAAGCTAACAGATGGTGGCTTGCAACAAATATTATCCAAGTGCTCCTTTCTACAGAGTTTAAATCTTTATGCTCTTTCCAGGTATCTCTAGATAGTTGTTAATTGTAATTTTAGGCGTTGCAGTTCCAAATAATAAAACCTGTCCTGCTTTACTGTCAGTTTCACAGACAAAGCCTATAAGAAGATATCAAGTCTACCCCATCTAGAATTTTTAGATCTATGTGGTGCGCAGGTATAACTCTTTTTTTGCTGGACATGCTTTTTACATTCCAAAATTTATCTTAGGTTTTATAATACCTCGATTTGACTTTCAGAATCTATCTGATGAAGGACTCTCTTGTATAGCTAAATGCAAGAATATTGTCTCTCTCAATTTGACATGGTGAGTAAAATATAAGATAATTCCTGGAAAAATAAGAGAAAATTAGCTCAAAAGCTTCTGTTATTTTTCTATCAGGTGTGTTCGTGTCACTGATGTGGGGGTTGTAGCTATTGCTGAAGGTTGCACCTCTCTTGAATTTCTCAGGTAAATTCCTAGCTTAAGCTAGAGAGAGCTGATAATACATGTTTCTGGCAGTTAACACCGACATAAGGAATGCACTCTCTGATTGCTGGTCTTTTCTTTTGTTCCCGGCACTAATGTCAAAATGCATCCCTACCCTGTCCCAATAAAGAATGAATGACAAAGCATGTAAACACTTGATTTTACAGCCATCTTTAACTGACTGCTCTTCTGGTGCATTTTAAAGATCATATTATTGATTTTAGTCAAGCCTAGCTGGAAGAGTTTGTTGAACATATTGTTCTTTAGTTCTGGTACTATGTGACAGCTTTGTCAAGCTTGAACTTTGCTCACAGGGAACTGTGCCAGACAAATGTGCCCTGGCCTTGGTCATTCCGCTGCTCCCAGTTTGCCAGTTTTTCAGAAATGGAGGATGATGTTCTGGATGTTAGTATAATTTTTAAATAACACAAACTACAGGCTAGGATATCCTAAACACAATAGACAACTGGAAATTTCTTCATATGTGTAGTTAATTTAATATGTTTCATGACAGATGTTGCCATCTGCCTAATAGAATGACAATCAAATGAATGCCTATAAATTTGGTTAAAATTGACGAGCATGATGTCGATTCTGTATTGTTACTCTGATAAAACTCGATCAGCATGCAGTGACCTTGCAGTTATTGCAATTTCTCATGCTATACTATTGTTTCTGATGTCATGTTAAAAAATGATGCAGCTTGTTTGGAATAGTTGGTGTGACAGATAAGTGCCTGGAGGTCCTTTCAAGGTTCTGCTCAAACACAGTTACAACCCTTGATGTAAATGGATGCATTGGCATAAAGGTATTGGCTGTTTGTTACTGCGAACAGCCTCAGAGTTTCTCTTGAAGTTTGTGTATTTATAAATTAATAGTCAGAATAATTACCAATGAGCTTGTACCTCACCGATGCTATTGCATAAGCGGGGAAGTCAGCAGCGTTGCCGTGATACATCTTTCAGATTAAAACTGGAAAATACGTGGCAGACTCCACCGCCTCCTGTCTTATTCCAAATCTATAAACAAGATAAACAACATGAATATTGGTAGTCTCTTTGAAATAGCCAATTCTTGTTTTCTTGCAACTCACAACAAATGCAATAAGAAAAGACGATCTATCTGGCTTGGATCCCATAATATTCCATTACATCCATTATATTCTTGCAATTTGTGCCCTATACTTCTATCCAACACTGATGTATCTCTAAGTATCTAGCAATTTATTGCAGAACACAAAATCCTTCCAGTTTTGAATAGCTAGTCCTGTTATATATTACCCAAAGCTTAATTTGGATTTTTACATACATGTATCATCTATTGGTGCCGGATGATTTGGTACCTATTGTCAGTGGCAAATGGGCCACTTTAGTCACCATTGCTATTACTTGACTGTTAAAAAATCGTGCAATATGAAGAACAAAGAGATACACCCTATCATGTGGTGAGACTAGGTAGGTCATGTTGGGGGAATATGAGAAAAGCATCAATAAGGTTTAATTGAAATTTTGATGTGAATGCTCAAAGCTGGAGGTGCGTGACTGCACATTCAGGTTATGCATCACAACAATGTGCTGAGATAGATTTTCATGTGTGAAGGAGTAAACCTGTTTTTTTTTTTTTTTTTCATTCCCTTGATGTTTCTTTCATTTTTATTTTCACAAGCATGCTAATTTTCTTGCAGAGACGAAGCCGTGATGAATTGCTTCAATTGTTTCCTCGATTGAGGTGTTTTAAAGTGCACAGCTGATGTGGTGTTAAGTGGATAGCTTACTATCATCCCTTCTCATCAAGTTGAGTGTCCCACATTGTAGGCCATTTTGTTTACTTTAACAAAGTTTGCTGATGACAAAGATTAGGGTTAGCATATCCATACTGATAAACAGCACATATATATCTCTATGACATTGAACCATGCACTTGTCAGTTCGCTACTACTTTCATGTGTTTAATAGTCTTGCTCGGATCCTATCAATTTCTATAATTTTGCAGGGCATGACCATACAGCAGGTCACAGCAAGGTCATTCCAGATAAAGGTGAAAAGGCCAGGATACGTTGTGAAAAATTACAGATGCTTTCAGGACACATTGAATACTGAAGTGTTCGAATCTTACATGTATTGCTAAGAAACAGTTTAGAGCCTGAACCTAGACCTCTTACAAATCTGAGTTGGTTTAAAATAGCTGTGCTAGATGAAAATTTTTTTTATCAGATTTATCTTATGTAATATCACCTTATTGTTTTTCATCATTTGATATTTCTTTTTGGTCAGAGGATGTTGCATGTTCGCTTGCAGTGGAGTTTGAGTTGGTATCTATTTGATCAGTGGTATTAGTTGCCGCAAAATTTGGGGTGTGATCAAGTGGCAAACAATAGGGCTTGCAGATTGGTCGATAGTGGAAAGAGTGATGGAATTACAATACGTGGAGTAATTTCTTAACATGAGCATTACACATTTAATCGACAAGGATTGTATCAAGTGTTATCTTCTTAACCCGCAATGGTGAGAGCTGATGTGATAACAGCAACCATGCTCACTTCAAGCCATTTCCTTTCCTTCATTGTATTGCTTGAACTGGTTTGAACGCCTGTGATGGGGAAGTTTGTCAGTACAAAAGCTAGGTGTGCTGAAAAGAAATGCCATCCACTTTAACACACATTCACGTGATTTGATGAAGGTTGACATGAGGTCATTACCAGCAACAACTGCGTTACTCTTATTGCTTGCTGCAAAATCCTCAAAAACTTGAGCATCTGTTGAATTGGGAGCCAGATGTAGCATTTCTGTCAAGAAGGAAAACAATGATACAAAGGAATGATAAACCAAGCAGATCTCGGTCTCAAATTAGCTTGAAACATCTATGTAAGCGTTAAAAAATCATTTGTTTTCGAGGTACCAGGGCATGCAGAAACATTAGCAGGAGCGTGACAAATTGAAGGGAGGCTCAATGCAAGGGTAGCATTGATCTTGAAGCCAAGGTCGGGTTCATTGCGATCCTTAACTATGATGCATAGACACTTCTCTGTCTTGCTAATTTCTTTTCGTAATCCGCTGCAACATGTTGGTGTAGGAGCTTTTGTGTCGCCGCCAACAAAAGGTAGGCATGCTGAGAGGCTAGCCAACTGCTCATTACACTCTCGTTTATCCGCAGCCAAATCTGAGAAGACAAAATTAAACATCATCAAGACTACAATGCTTGAGACCATAACATGAACGACCTCTGAACACATTGTTTTTGCCATGAGAAGGAAGAGCTGCGTCTGATTTTAAGCTTAGCTGAACTCAATGTGATGAAAGTAGTGTTTTCACTGCGAGGTTTTCCGTGTGTGTAGAATTGTTGACCTTTATGGACATGTACATTTATAAAAAAATACTCTTTCTTACCATTGGATGAAAGTTTATTTATATATCGAGGATGGTAAGCATATAACATCAGAGGCAACCAAGCATTGAGATATATTATTTGTTTAAGTGAAACTCTTTTCGCACGCCCTCTTATTATAAATAAATTCAGTGAGCCAGTAAATATGAAATGTCTGGCTAACTTAGTATATAAAATAAATATATATGTGATCTAATAAATGCATATAATATACATGCCACTCATGACTTAATAAATATATTTTTGTCACTTGACTATCGCATGCCATCATTTGTTAGTAATAGGCTAGTTAGGGTGTGTTTGTTTTTGCATTTAAAGAATGTTTTTGAAAAATTTTAATTTTATTTTTTTTAATTTTAATTTTTATAATTTTGAATAGTTTTGATGTATTGATATCAAAAATAAATTTTAAAATATAATAATAATAAAATATTATTTTAATATATTAAAAACATACTTTTAAAAAAAATCACTACTATAATTTTAAGTTTTGTGAAGTAAATAATAACATCATTCAAATTAAAAAATATATATAGACCAAGTCAAAAGAGTCTACAGATAACACAAACAATAATATCATCTTGGGAAGCATAAGCTACCAATAGAAAACAAAAGAAAAGGTAAAAAAAGAGGCTATCCAAGACAAAATATTGAAAAGTTTCATTGTTACAAATCCTTATAAAAAGATTCAGATCATATTTAAGAGACATGATGCCAAGATTATCAATACATTGTGATATTTTACAAAGAGTCGGTCTGATAATATCCTCAATTAAATTATTATTATTATTATTATTTTACTTATTGATTTATTTATTTGCATGAAAAATAAAAGCTTAAAAAATCTAAAGATATAAACATTACACGGGGAGTTAATTCTTGTTTAAGATTTTATAATGAGTTTTGGCACATATATATCATACTCAAAAAATTTGAACCTGATAATTATTTAAGTGCAAGAAAACTTGGGTCGAATAAATATGTTAGATCCAAAAAATTTAAACCTAGCAGTCAGCTAAACCTAAGAAAACATGAGTCTGACAAACATGATATACCCAAAAAACATAAACATTATTAAGTATTATAATTATAAAAAAAACATAATAAATCGTCATATCTCTTCATCTAGAATAATTGTTCATATTAAGATAACAATTTCCCTATATTTATAAGTGCATATAAGATCTCTTGAGGGACCTACCATACTTATTATCTTATTAATGATATGTAAGAGATATTTATCTCTCATTAATATCGATGAAAGTAGAAGACTTTCCAGTCTTTCCCTTCTCTGAAAACAACAAGGTTCAGGATTTCAAGGGATATAAATACCTCTTAAACCATCCAGGCAAAAAGTTGATAACTTTTCATCTCTTAAGATAAAAGATACATAGATTTTACAATATTAATCAATTTAAAATTCAAGAACGAACATCTTTGTTCCTTGAATTTAAGGCTTATTTAAATCATTTATTGTCTTAAGTTATTTTATATCTTTATCATAAATATACTGATTTTATCCTTGAATGTTATCATTTTTTTAAAATTTCATCTTTTTAGTTTTTTTCTTTTTGATTTGATATTTTTATAGTCTAATTTCATGAGATAAGTTTTTCATTGAATTAGAAAGACAAAACGTAAAGTGAGATGATCACAAAGTAAAACACAGAGAAAAAACATGATTAATCTCAAAGTTTTTAAAATTAAAAAAAGTAAATATTAAATCCATTAGGTAACATTTATCTATTGTCATGGGATAGAAGAGACAATTATTAAATTCATTAGGTAATGTTCGTTTATTATCATGGGACAGAAGAGACATAAACGATGGAGACTAACGAGACAAGACAAAAAAAAAAGAGATAAAGACAAAATTATGTGTTCTTGTGGTGTACAAGACAAAATGATTGTCCATACATCATGTTTAGTTATGGTAGACAAGACACAATAAAATATGAAAAAATCTACTTTACCTTTAATATGTATTGATGTCAAAACTTACATATTTAAAAAATAATTAGATATTATTTTTTTTATTTTAGTTTATATTGAGTTTTCAAATTAATAATATTATAATAACTTTAGTTATAAAACTAGGACTAAACTGGTGGGATGACCTGAAACCGGGTCAAATTAGGGTCTGAACTAGTCCGAGTTTAAAAGAATAAAGAAATGATTAACTCAACCTAACCCGATATAAAACTGAGGTCAATTTAGGATAAAACACGAGTTAAAAACCTATTGACTTTTTAGAAAATAAAATTTGGTCAAAATAAGGATGCTTTAATTAATTTTTAATTTTTTAGGTTATCCAAGCTAACCACTCGTGACATGAACCTTTTTTCGGATTGACTCCCGAGTCAAGTTTTAAAATTATTATAATAAGCACTTTTATTCATACACTTACTTCGGTTAACTCGTGTTTAAAAACTATGTTAATAACAATTTTTATCCTCACATTGACCCATATCAACCCGAGTTGACTCTTCCAATCAGTGACCCGAGCCTTGCCCTGAGTTGACCACCGGATCAAGTTTTAAAACTATGATAAAAAAACTATTTTTATTTTTATATTGACCCTCATGACATGTGACTCAAGTCTTATCCCAGGTCGACCCCTAAATCGAGTTTTAAAATTATGATAATAATCGTTTTTGTTTTGACACTGACTCGGGTTAATCTAACCCGTGACCCGAGCCTTGACTAATGATCAAGGCTTTGCCTTCGATCAACCCCGAGTTGTGTTTTAAAACTATGATAATAATCATTATTATCCTTGCAAGTCTTAATAAGACAACTTTGGAATTAAGATTTTTTTTTTTATAATTATATTTTAGGAATAAAAAAATATTGTGATTGGAGACATGTCCTTTTTATATTTTCTGTTTTAAAGTATAAAAATTAACTTCAAAATTATCTAGAGATAAATTTATTTTTATATCCTTATTCCTGTCTCTTCAACTATATACATTTCTATCTCTACCGTCTCTATCTTTTCTGTCTCAGAATAATAACTGAACGCTATTTTGGAGTCTATGATCTAAGTTTTAGGTTTGGAGGGTTAAACCATGAAACTCGAGTCTATTCAATAAATCATAATCTTAATATTAATAAAAATATATCGTGTTGGATTTTTATTAAAAAATTAGGCCATGTTTTTTTACTAGTTTTCATGGTTATATTCGTTAAGTTATATTAAAATAAATTTTACATGAGTTAACTTTCAACTGGAGTCAGAGAAAAAGTGAGAGGAAAAGATTTTAAAATTCATCTAAGAATTGTATTTAATAAGAATGATAAATATTTTATTGCGATCTGGAATTATTTTTTTAAATCTGAGTTAGTAAACTAGTTTATAAAGAGATGGATTTGTGGGGTGGGTTCGGTTATAATAAGAATAATGTAATTTTTAGACATGAGACATGACAGAACAGCAAGCTAACTAATACTGCACGTACACATTCCCGGGAAGTGGAAATATAAAACCTCAGTATATATAAAACTTACTATTATAGTATTATCACTAAGAGGATACTCTCTCCCAACGAATAACACCTCTCGTTTTGGAAGGGTTCACTTAGTAGCCGATTTTAGATATAGCAGAACACCACCGTTACCACCTCCAACACCACCACACAAACCCACGCGCGTCGTATTTTCATATTATTATTATTATTATTATTCACTCTGCCTTTTTCTCTGTAAAACCCTAATTATCGAAATCTCCCCTTTCTCTCCCTCTCTCAAAAAATTTCAAAAAATTCTCGCTCCCCCTCTCTCTGGAAATTTCTCGATCATCTCCCTAGTCGATCCATCGCTCTCTAAACCCTAACTCGAATTTCACTTGTAATTTCTTGAGATCTGTTGTTTATTTTTTTAATTGGAAAATCTAGGGTTTTTGATTGATTGATTGATTTAGGCTGGAGGGTAATCGGTTCAATTAGATGGCGGATCCGCCAGATAATATCCGCCGATTGATTTTATTATCGATGATAGGGTTACAGTGTGATTAGGAAAGTGAAGTGTAACAAAAAAACTTTGAAGAAGAAAATAAAAGCATGCTGAGCGTGCTGCGTGTGCATCTTCCATCGGATATTCCTATTGTTGGCTGTGAGTTAACGCCGTATGTTGTTTTACGGCGACCTGATAAGGATTTTATTACCGATGATGTGCCCGAGTCTGCCCCTCTTGACGGTCATTTCTTGAGATATAAGTGGTGAGTGATTTTCTTTTGTTTTTGCTCGTAATGGGTTTTCAGAATTTTTGGATTTGGTTGATTATTTTTGTGCATTTTGGGGCTCTTTTAATGTTATTATGTGTGTTTTAAATGGGCCGGAATAGTCTGTTACGCGGGGTTTTGCTGATGCTGTGAACTTTTTTTAAATGTAGAGTGGTAGAGCTAAAGCTTGTGGGTGTAAATAATTGGTACTGTATAATAGGGTTTTTATTTTTTTGCTTTCGGTGGTGTCAGTACTTATGTGAAGTGAATTTCATTAATGAGTGTATTCTGGTTCGGGGGACACCTTGAATATGCAAGCAGAGTTTTCTTGCTGGCTTACTTTCGCATATTTTATTATATATGGACTGTATCTGAATATTGTTTTATGGTGTTTAGTGGCTGCTTTAATGTGTCATTCTAATATTTGTCATTCTCATTTTAAAGCGTTTTAGATAACATATCATAAGGCTTAAAATTTCTATTAATACACTGGGGATAAGTCAAATTGCTTGGCAAATTAGACTCCATGAAAACGGTATGTTGCTGTAGCATGGATTATTTGGTTTGGTATTGTGGTGACTTATACGACAAAAAACTAGGGTAAACTGAAAATCTAGGCTGTGTAGTTTGTATTTTACTCCCCCCCCCCCCCCCCAATTGTTAGTACCATTGTTGTCAAAGGCGAAAGGCGCCAAGCTTATAAAATGCTTGAGTCGCGAGGCGCATGCCCAAATGAACCAAGGCGATATACTATAAATTAAAAAAAAGTAATATTATATAAATCTAAAATATATACCTTCCCAATTAAGATTAGATCATTATAAAATCAAAAGAAAATATAAAATACCATAACATAGTCATATAAAATTAAAATTTTTTCATCCTTGAAGCAAAATAAGATAATTTAAAGTAGCAAGTAGCCATATAGATTAAAAAGCAAAATTAAATATCGGCTAAAAAAATGGACAAATAGGTCAAAACATAAATCAGTTAAAAAAAAGAAGAAAAATCCTACATAAAAAGAAGAACTTCAAGTAGGTGCTAGCCTTAACGCCTTGCACCCACTCACAAGGCTCTTGTCTAGGCAGCACTTCATTGAAATCAAATGCTCGAGTCTAATAAAGGCGCTGGGGCCTCGCCTCGCCTCGCCTTGCCTTGCTTGGATCGCCTAGGCGAGTGCCTCAACCCCTCTTGACAACTGTTAGGCACATCGTACCACCACGTGGTGAACAGTGAAGAGTCGTAATAGAAAGGTAGGTGTTGAATTACTGATTAGTGATGCAAATGAAAGCTTTTACATTATGCAGTTTTAAAAGTAACTTGGTGAGCTACAAGCAATTATCTTGAAATATTTGACAAGTTGGCTCAATAAAATGATGTTGTGTGTGAGCTGTAACACTTGACGGCCTTTTACAGCTTCACAGGGTGGTATTATACATCTCAAATGTTGGCCATTCAATTTTTTTTTTTTTTTGAAATATGAGTCAGTAATCCAGGGTTGAAGTTTTTAACCAACAGCAAGTAAACCTAAGAAGAGAAGTGAGAGACATAATTGGTAGTTGGACCACGTGTCTCGGCTTTTGAGTCATGCTTGTCCTCCGGTCCTGCACTTTTCTCTATTTTCTGTTGGGTGGTTGATTGGATAGATTCTAATGTGTCTTATAAATTTATTAGTGTGGTCAGTTGTTATTGAACTAGTCGATGCACAGTTATTTGAAAACATATTGATGATTTAATGGGAATAGATATATTTTATCAGACAAGTGTTCTGGCGCAAGTGAGATTTGCCATTTGAGATTAATAATAGTTCAAAATGGAAAGAGCTGCAATGCTTCCAGACTTTATTCCTTAAAAAGTAATGTTAATGATTGTTATATACCAATTTGGGTAATTGCATTTAGTAATGATAACTGTTACTATAATTGACTAGTATCATGGTGATCTATGTTGGGTTTTTGCTTCCTGACCTGTATAAACTTCCTCCTGTAGCACTTAAAAAGTAAGAATTTAATGTTACTTTCTTAATTTTCCCATTGGATTTACAATTTAAAGTGCCTTATCCATTATGGGGCAAATAGTTCAATAAAAGTTTTTGGAGGAATATAGTATTCGTTTTTTTTTCCACTACATCAATTAGATAAGTTAATATCCTGGAGGTGTTGGGGTCACCACTTTTATCATTCTTAATTCATGTGCCACATGACTTGGCCTTGACCACTGGCATGGACATGGGCATGAGCCTCTGTTCCCATGCCTTTGTATCTGGCGAGGACCCATGCCTGTGCCCTGCTCTTGTTCTGGGCTCTGATAGCTCTCAGTTCTACTTGCTGATGTGGCAGCTGTTTGGCAGTTATGTGCTGTATGCAATAATAGAGGGAGTGATAATGCACATGCATGCTCAACATGTGTTTTGTTATTTTCTTTGGTAGCTGGCATATGATTTGGAATAAAACCTTGGTATCATTGGTATTTCCCAACATTGCATGCTAATAGTTCTCTTCAATATTTGTGAGAACGTTCTTATAAAAAAAAAGTTTGAACATATATAAGATCTGGACTAGATTAATCTGGTTAATGGAAAAGCTTTTAGATTTTGTCACCAACTTAAGATATGCATGTCTTTACTTTTCCTAAAACATGGTGACTTTACGGTTTAGGATTTTTAGCTGGAACTTCGACCATTTTTTTCATCCTTTTTGTTTCCTCCAGGAGGTGTTTTTTTGACAAAAAAGGTGTGACCTGTATTGTTAGCTTTATTGACATTTTTGCTTTATGGTGACACATTTGAGTATGATAATTGTAAGCTGTCAAGCAAAATATGCTTAGCTAGGTGGGACCATTTGTAGTCGGTGCAGAAAACAGAGAGAGTACCCCGTGGTCAATATAGTTAAAGGAGAAATAAGGAAACTTAAAAATGGAGTTGCATTTTGAATGGTCAAAAGAATATCATAATTAAATGTAATGTAGAGCCAATTATGGATAACTTATGAATGGATTGAAACAAATCTTTTTTGACTTGGTAAATGACTTAGTAGTAGCAGCAAAATAAATTGTAAAAGAACCGATTAAACATCAGTACTTTAATTTAGCATATTTACACATTTGCTAAAGTTTAGCTTTTTGATGGAATTGCTGTTTCATGCTTGTGATTTGGTTGAACTTTAAGGTGCATCCTCTGACTGGGCATCATTGCACCTGTACCTTAGTTACAGGATGATTTGAAACATAGAAGTTAGTCTTATCTTAGTTTGATATGCATCACCCTGTTTTTGGGCTTGTTTGCAGGTATCGGATACAGAGTGATAGAAAAGTTGCTGTATGTAGCGTACATCCATCTGAGCATGCTACACTGCAGTGTATAGGTTGTGTTAAGGCCAAAATACCTGTTGCCAAAAGTTACCATTGCTCTCCCAAGTGTTTCTCTGATGCATGGCAGCATCATCGTGTTCTACATGATCGAGCTGCAAGTGCTGTAAATGAAAATGGAAATGAGGAGGAAGAGTTGTTTGGGCGTTATAATAGCTCAGGATCTGGAGTTCTTAATACTAGTTTATCTGGTTCTGCATCAAGTGCTAGCTTGACAAATGGTTCCACGCCCTTGTATCCTGCGGCGGTGACACAGAGGAGTGGTGAAACTTGGTTTGAGGTTGGGCGTTCCAAAATATATACACCATCAGCTGATGATATTGGCCATGTTCTCAAGTTTGAATGCGTTGTGGTAGATGCAGAAACTAAATTACCTGTAGGACATCCAAACACACTATTAACTTCCCGTGTCATTCCAGCCCCCTCCCCAACTCCACGTCGTTTGATCCCAGTTAGTGGACATGATGCAATGGTGCCTTTAGATTTGGATGGTCGTATCTCATCAACTGGAACCTTTACTGTGCTCTCATACAACATTTTATCTGATGTGTATGCTACAAATGAAACATACAGTTATTGTCCTTCATGGGCTCTTTCTTGGCCATATCGTCGACAGAACTTACTGAGGGAAATAGTTGGCTATCGTGCAGACATTGTTTGTCTTCAGGAGGTAAGACAGGAAATGAATATCAATTTCATTTATCAGTCAGGATAGTGAGCGGAAATTTTAAAGTTGATTTTTTCTGTTGAAGTTCTTAATCTCGTCAGAAAATGCAAGTGAAAGTGATAGACAGGGGATAGATGATTGGACTTCTTTCATTCTTTTCTTTTTGGCTGCCTTGCTATTGCTTTTGTTTCTTTAGGTTTGGCTAAGTAAAATAGTTGGACTCTTAACTGGATTACTTATTCTAGCAATGTTCTAGATGAAAAAGACTGATAAAGGCCTTGCATGAAAACTATTTGTTAGTGAGCTCACTATAATCTATGATGCACATGACAAGAGGTATGGTAGCTTCCTGGAAAATTGAGTCTTGCATAGCTAATTCTTTGTTTAATGGTTATATTCATCAATGGAGAAGGGAGATAATCTTCTGCCTATTCAGGGAAACTTAAACAATTTTTTCCCCTGCTTTCAGGTACAGAGTGATCATTATGAGGAATTTTTTGCCCCTGAGCTGGACAAGCATGGTTATCAAGCCCTATATAAGAGAAAAACTAACGAGGTTGTTAAACTACTCGTTATTGTTGCTATTCATGTATCAAGTTCAATATTCATAATTAATGCTTAGTCTTGCTATTAATTGCAGGTCTATGCTGGAAATACCCATACAATTGATGGTTGTGCAACATTTTTCCGCAGAGATAGATTTTCACATGTTAAAAAATATGAGGTTTGAAAGTCCTTTGGACGTGGGGGTATGTTTTTGTGTATTTTTTCTTTGTTTTTTTTTCATGCATCAAAGGGTCACTTGTTTGCAGGTTGAATTTAATAAGGCTGCTCAGTCTTTGACTGATGCGCTGGTTCCAAGTGCTCAAAGAAAAACTGCTCTAAATCGATTAGTTAAGGTTAGTGTATTGCAGTTGATTTTGTTGAAGTTTTGCAGGTGCGCGAGGAACTTTTTCCATTTTATGTTGGCCTAGTTATCTCATGTAAATTCTTTTATACTTGTAGGATAATGTTGCATTAATAGTTGTTCTGGAAGCAAAATTTAGTAATCAAGGAGTTGATAATCCTGGGAAGCGGCAGCTACTTTGTGTTGTAAGTGATCTTGTTCTTATTATTGTGTCAAATAGTGATGCTATTTCGGTCCTCATAAAGAGGTTGTTTCAGCAGTCGTGCCTTGTTTTCTCATTAAAAAATATTTTTTTTCTTCATGCTAAATAGTATGGCGTCTCTGTCATAATTTGCTCACGAGGTCTCTAATTGATGGTGCGGATATGATACTTCGTCTCTTATTAAATGTCTGTGCTGTATTTTTTAACTTTTTAAATTTCCTTGAGGTTGGTGCAAAACATAAGATAGTTGCTCCAATTTTTATGGATGAATAACTTTTCTGTTTGTAATTGCTTTTGGATTCCTTTTATCTTGCAATACAGGCAAATACACATATAAATGTTCACCAGGATTTAAAGGATGTCAAGCTTTGGCAGGTTCTTATTTATTTCTCCATTTTATGTGTAAATTTCTTTTGATTTATGTTTGTAAACTTGATGATTGATTTGTGATTTCTGGTTTGTGAACTTAGGTCCTTACTCTCTTGAAAGGATTGGAGAAAATAGCTGCTAGTGCTGACATTCCTATGTTGGTGTGTGGGGATTTCAATTCAGTTCCTGGAAGGTTGGTCTGCTGTTATGAACAGTTTTATCACTTATAGAAGATGATGCGTTTGCATTGTGCATGTTTGGTACATTCAATAACTAAGGTTACTGTTGAACCTGGTTGCAGTGCTCCCCATTCTCTTCTTGCAATGGGTAAGGTGGATCCATTGCATCCGGATTTAGTAGTAGACCCTCTTGGAATCTTACGGCCTCACAACAAGCTTACACATCAGCTGCCGCTGGTAAAATGTCCTCTGATAAGAGACTGGTCTCAGTATATAGCTTGCACTAAATTTCTTTCTGGAGATTTTAGGGAAATCAAAATGCTGGTAACTTTTAGCTAATATTTTATATTTGAAAAAGAAGGCCAAGAGGAAGGCTTGTCTCTTGTTTCTGGGGTGGTGGGATTTAGGCAAGGTTCGTAATGTCTGCTCTGCTTGTTGTGGTCTGTGCTGGTAGTGATATAACTAATATTGCAGGTCAGTGCATACTCATCTTTTGCAAGAGCGGGCGTTGGTCTTGGTTCAGATCAGCAGAGGAGGAGAATGGACGCGACAACAAATGAACCCTTATTTACGAATTGCACTAGAGACTTTATCGGTGCCCTAGATTATATATTTTACACAGGTTAGCTTCTTTGCAACACATTATTCTTTCTTATCTTTTGCCGTGCTGTTGACTCCTATCCTAATTTGGTCATGCTATTTGAAATTTGATCGTTGTTTGATGCAAAGCTTAGTAAAATGGGATTCACAGTTGTTTTTTTTCTCTCAGCGGACTCTTTAATGGTGGAGTCTTTGTTGGAACTATTGGATGAGGAAAGCTTGAGGAAAGACACAGCCCTTCCTTCTCCAGAGTGGTCTTCAGATCATATAGCACTTCTAGCTGAATTTCGTTGCAAGAATAGACCAAGACGTTGACACAACAGGTAGCAAATATGAGTTTTGTTGCTGAATTTCTTTCTACCTGTTTTTATGGATTTTTCTCTTCCATGGTTTTTGGTTTTTTCATGCGATATGGATGTCAGCTTGTGGTTCCTTGAGGCCTGTGCTTTTATAAGAACCTGCAATATGTGTTTTATGGAAGGGCTTGACAGAAATAGTTGCCTTAAATTGGTGTATCTAAGTGAATGGTCATCAACTGCCTTTTAGCTAAATTCAAGGAGATTGCTCAGTCCCAGCTTGAGCCTTTGGGACATCACTGTGTTGCTGAATTTATTAAAAGAAGTTCCTCATGAAGAGGAAATGCCTGTGTTTACATCCTCAATACTTTTTGGGCACTCGGGCATGGTTTTTTTTTTTTTTCTAACAGATATAATAAAAGATATGTCAAGGACTATCTAGTCCTGGACTTGCAACTCACAACTCATAGTCAAGAGCTATGCAAATCAAACATGTGGCGGTTTACTTTCCATGCTATAGCAGGGTAGAATTGGTGGTTCATTCAAAATTAAGTGTTAGATTGTTTGAAAATTGGAGCCTTAATTTTAGCCACTACCTTTGTGATATGTAGTGCTTGATTGAAAGAATTTCTGATTTGTATGATGAGTTTTAAATACTGGACCATCTAATAATCGCAATGTGGTCAGTATAGGGGTTTTGGATTTTGAAAAACCGTGTTAAAATGCTCTTCTTTTCTGCTGGTCCTAGAATGAGAATTTAAATGCACCTTCTCTTCTGTGTGTATTTGTGTTTTGCTATTGTTTTGAATGATGGTTAAATGATTGATTAGTTGCTGTTGATGTGGGCAGGATTAGAGATCCCAAGGCAATGACCTGCAGATATGGATCGATTTAAGCTATTGTAAGAATCGTAGATCATGGTTAATATGCTCTATTCTAGGTGTCTCCTAGTGGGGATCCTTGCTATGATCTGCTTTGTATCATGTCACCTTTGTCTCATAGAAAAGTTATGCCTCGTTCAATTGCTGTTTTCGTTGCTGATAGAATGCCCTGTGGCATAGTCTGTCATTATCCTGTACTTATAAGTTCCCGGCAAAGCAAGCGGTTAGTGGCATGCTATTGCATGTGCCCCCTTAGGTTTTTGGGTTTAATGATCGTTTTGTCACAGTTCCTTCTTTTTCTCTGGTTTCTGAAAGGAATAAAATTCTCAAGTTTTTCAGCCTTTGTTTCTTACCACACGGACTCCATGACAAGTTTTCACCTTCAGGAGTAGAAAGATTTGGGGCATCCTACTTTTCTCCTGGTATTCATTAGATGGAGTCACCGGCCGGACACCTTAACACCGATGAAGTGCCTGAGTCCTTGATGAGCTCGGTAGTCACCGTTTCTCCAAGGAAAAAAGAATGTGGTTATGTAACCAGTCAGTGGAGAATTGAGGAAATTTGAAGGATAATATAGAATCTTCACAACTCGCAGCTGTAAAACGAAAGGTATCCTTAGAAGGAATGAAATTCCGTGAGTACCACTAAAAGGAGAGAACTGTTTGGTTCTTGAAAAGTACATTTATAGATAATATATAGTTATGATGCAAGAATTTTATTAGTTTGAATAATATGTGATGGTAGAAGAGCATGTTAAAGATCTTAAAAAAATACGAACATAATGTATATAATGATGCATGTAGAAGCTCAACGGACACGGCCCTTCAAAATATAATGATAAATGAGCTACTGATCTCATTTGAAGTAAGGGGTATTTTTGATATCGAGATACATCATTTGCAAATTAGGTAATCTTATATAAGTTTGGATGAAAAAATAAAATAAAATGACATTAAAAAAATCCTTTACTAAATTAAATTGACAAAATTAAAGATATAAATTCAAATTAGATAATTGCTCCATTTTGTACAGACAAATTGAGCCATTTCCTCCC
>Ga0325411_1002820_pt1 | contig 19598 bp, 8 predicted proteins | sample PopdelMetagenome_13_FD_206181 | JGI IMG/M metagenome (GOLD analysis project Ga0325411, IMG submission 206181) | Populus deltoides microbial communities from Bellville, Georgia, United States - Xylem-PdIQD-R4 | ecosystem: Host-associated > Plants > Phyllosphere > Stem > Wood/Secondary xylem...
AGGGAGTCGTGAGCGAGAGTTGTCGCGCAGCTGAGGCAGCGGCAGTGCTAACCGAGCTTGCAATGGCTCGGGGTAGTAAAGATAACATTACTGTGATCGTTGTTGAGCTAAAGAAGCTCCGCAGTTTCCCCCGTTAATATAGAGTATTTACCATACGTATGCGTATAGTACAGTACGGTACCTGTTTATATTTATATTCTTTTCGTTGTATTTGACTTTGAAATATTATTGTAGATTTTCTAACATTAATATTTATTGTTATTATTGTTTAATTTTTATATTAATATATATTTCAAAGTTCTCATCAACTTTTTCATCTTTATTATTATTATTATTAAATAATATTATTATTACTACTAGATGTAGATGTAGATGGATGATAAACTTTCTGCTTCAAGTTGAAAGTATTTTCGAAAGCAGTATAATCGCTCTACCAAACGGCAATTAGTACCAATGAATGATGATCTCTAACCAATGGTTACGTTAGAACCGAATTAACTTGGTAATTTATGGGTTTGGAGTTTTCGTTCAGGCCGAATTTGAAGATGGATCTTCTTGAATATATTTAATTTGATCAAACTTGTTTGATTTAGTTTATTCGATTAAATCTAAATGCGGTCTAATCGCTCTACCAAACGGCAATTAGTACATCTGAATGATTAACTTGGTAATTTAAAGATTTAAAGATATATAGATCTTGAATATATTTAATTTGATCAAAACTTGTATGGCATAGCTAAGATACAACCCGATCTATTTCAAGAATAATGATATTATTTTAGGATTTACATAGTAAATCATAAAAAGAATTTTGAATCAAATCAGATACTAAACTAGATACAAGGTTTTTTTAGGTGGTTTTTTTTGTGTTTTAAAATTATTTTTTTAAAAAAATATTTTTTATTTCAAATTAATATTGTTTATGTTAAAAATAATTTTAAAAAATAATAAAATTATTATTTTAATATTTTTTAAAATAAAAAATATTTTAAAAAATAATTATTATTACAATTCCAATGCAATAATGAATTAAGCAAAGGCCTTGTAGAGTTGAAGGAAATGCAATATATATTTTATACTTTGTTAAGCTCCTACCTCAACTTGGAGTTGTGCATCTCATCTACTCCCCCTTTAAAGTACTAAAAATCCAAATTGATTACGGGCCTCTATGGTTGGTAAACTTACCCTAGCATTTTTTTATGTAACATAGTTTTATAAAAATTAATTTTAAAAAATATATGTTTAGTTAGATATATTTTTTTATATAAAATAAATAAAAATTAAATTTTTATAAATAAAAAATGTATCATTTTAACTTTAATCTACCATAAAAACATAAGCTACCATAATTATTTAATTTTGCCACTTATTTGGCATTATGATAACAATTTTTTTTCTCTTGAAAATATATTGAATTCAATGTTTTTTTTTTGTTTTTTTAATTTATATTTAACATCAAAATAATCAAAAAATACTAAAACATTTTAATTTAAAATGAAAAAATCAATTACCATTAACAAAAATAAATAAATAAATAAAAATTAAAAAATATTTTTGGGAGTGTAATGGCTTTGTTTTATATGCTTTTTAAAAATATATATTTTTTGAAAAATATTAAATTAATTTTTTATAGTATTTGTTTTGATGATTTTGATGTAGTGATATTAAAAATAAAAAAAATTCAAAAAACATTAAATTGGCTAACATATCAAAATATTATATGATTTTAATGTAATATATTTTCAAATAAAAATCACTTTTTAAAAAAGATAATGCACTACAATTTCAAAGAGATAATGTTTTTACTTTGTATCATGTTATAAAATACTATATATAGCAGTAATATGTTCTTTTGCTATTTTGTGCCTCTGCTTTTATTAAAACAAATCTATGTGTTTTTTTTCTTAATTAAAATACCCTTCTAAGAAAAAAAATTCTTTGACCGACATTCATGAGCTTTTTCATATTTTTATGGTATTTTTTTTATTATAATCAAGTTGATTTCAGGATAATTTAATCATTTAATAAATACTAATACTAATAAAACAAAGTGATTGACATATGTCGCACGCGTTGGTGTTTGGCAATCAAACGATTGCTTATGGGGCGTGTATGGCCAACAAATCTCTAGATTGGCTCCTTCAGCTTTTTTTTTTTTTTCCTCTACTCCTTGATTTTTATACCTGACCCTCCAAACTTTTAAAACAACCCTTCAATTTGTTTTCCTTCTAATTTGGTTCATGTTTTTTTAATTACTATTTGTTATATTTAAATTAATTTATAGAAATGGATTTTTTTCAAGTTCATCCTCCTTTATATTATTTTTATTTATTAGATTTAGTCCTTATTCTTTTTATTGTTATTTATTTTATTTTAGATGGTTTTTTAAATTGATTTTTTACGATTTCATCCTCCATTTTTTCTCCTATAAGATTAAATTTTTTTTATTGTTATTTTTTCTGTTATGATAAACTTTTTAAATTGATTTTTTTTTCAATTTCATTCTTTAACATTAAATTGGTTGGGAATTGAGCTTCTTGATTGAGTTTAAATCAAGGATTTCACGAGTTGTGAGTTTAAGAAATTAACTCAAGTTTAAGAGGTTCTCCTGAATCTGCTTTTTTTTTTTTCATTTTTTAAGCTCATGCATTTTTAAGTTTCATTCATCAATATTTATTTAATTGGAGATTGGACTTCATTATTTTTTTATTTTCTTTCTATAGGAATTTTCACTGGGTTTGGAATTGACCAGGGTTATCTCGAATCTTTTTTTTTAAATTAAATAAATTAATTAAATATAAACATGAGATGCTCACTTCGTGATTTTATGTTTGATTTGCTTTCTAAGTCATTTCTCTTACGATGCATATAACCTCTTTTAGTGTCATAATACAACCTTTCATTGTAGCATCAGAACCATCTTGATTAACTCTTTTTGGTGGTAAAGGGATGTCCACAACAGAGCAATGATGAGTTTTCAACTTGGATTTCTTTATTCTCCTCTTGATTATTATATTGGCAACTCATTTTTATAGTTACTTATTATTGCAAAAAAAAAAAAGAGAGATTTATTTACTATTGATGGTTTTTATAATCATATTATTCCATCAATCAAGTTTATTGAACTTAGTCAAATCAATGACCAGGGTCTTAAATTGAACATGTTTTTTTTCATTGTGAATTTTTTTCCAATTTATTTATTATCATTGTATTTATTATTCAAGTTATTTAAATTAGCCAAGTTTATTAAATACAGTTGAAATAATAACATGAGCCTCAAATTTTCTTTTTCTTTTGGAAATGCTTGCATAACTTTAACATTCTTTTTACATTGAAAAAAAATAGATTAGCTCATAGTGTAGTATTGAACACGAAACTAGTTATACACTAAATTATTCTATCATGTTCAAAGAGTAAGTAAAACTATCATTTTGCCCTTGGATAGCTTTAGTATACTATGGATAGCTATAATGAAATTATCATTTTGCTATTGGATGGAAACAAATGGGAGGTTTTGTGATGAGGATGGTTTGGTCTTTTCTAAAGGTCCATTTTTCATTAAAAGATTATCCGGGAGTATCTTAGTTTTTTCTAATTTGTTTGTACACTTAAATTACATTTCTACCCTTCGAGTCAAGAAAAATTAGAATTGTTGACCAAGGGGCTTTTAGTCTTTCTAAAGACTTTAAAATAGTAAAAATATTTACCTCCAATGTAAAAAAATATATATTAAGTTGTTGACCAAGATTTGTTTTTGTTCTGCCCTTATATAATACATTAGAAATATGTATTTGCTCTTAGAAAAGACAAAAAATAACGTTTTGTGTTTAGAGATGTTTTTATCCTTTCACACAAGTTTATTTGTAATTTCCAGAGAAATGAGGGGAGTTTTAGTATATTTATTTTGAATTTTTAGTTTTTTTTTTTTAATTTCAGAAAGCTACTGAGTTGTGCTTATTATACACTTGTGACATCAATGTTTTTTAGGCGGCACATGAGACTTCATCCTGTGGCCAAACATGTACTTTCATTATGTAATTGGAAGCATCACCACATCTTCTTCCTCATGGTGTAACGCATGACAGCATATGATAGCAATTTGTAGCCAGTGATCAATTTTTTTCCGCTTCTTTTCTCTCTCCTGCTAGGAAAAGTACATGATTTTCCTTTTTGTTTTTGTTATTTTAATTTCAGTTCTCATTCTTTTGATTTTTTATTTTCATTCTTATCTCTTTTAGAAAAAAAAAAATTTATTTTCAATTTAGTACTTTAATTATAATTTCTAGTATTTTTTTTATTTTGGTTATTTTTTTTATTTTTCTCCTTGTCCCTTTTGTTAAAGTTTGATTGGTTTTCAATTTCACCATTCAATCAAAGTTTATGTTGTTTTATTTATTTTTTAATTTGACCCTCATTATTTTGATTTGTTTTCATTTTGTTAAATTTATTTTTTAACCCTCTAATTGAAAGTTTTTGTTTGTGCTCTAATTTTTTTTTATCTTCACCCTCATTCTCTTAATTGTAATTTTTTTAGATTCTTTTGTGTAATTAATTTTTTTTTCTAGTTTCATCATCCTCATTTGATTTGCCGGGAATTTAGCTTTATTTGTTTTCTATTTGCAATGATTTTGATCTAGTTAATGACTCGGTTTACATGTTTAAAAGTTAATATCGTTAGACATCTTGTCATTCTAAAAATAAAGATTAATTTTGTAATTATCTTAAATTTATTTTCTATAAGTTTATTCCAATCTTATTACTTGAGTCACAAGTTTTCAGGCGTTTTTCGAATAGAAGTTTTTTTCTTTAAAAAAACTATTTTGTCTGTATTTGATTTTTAAAGATATTATTTTAATTCATTTATTTTTTTTGTTTTATACAAATGAGCTTTATTTTTCAAAACAAAAAATATTTATTTTAAAATAATATTTCCTGTATGTTCGGCCTAGCATAATATTTTTTAGAACATGAGTTTATTCAATCAGTTTTATTTATGCTTATATTTCTATTATCATTTATTTTTGTAAATAAACAAGTTCAGTAAAAACAACCGGATAAATATTTTATTTTATGATATTAAATATCTTGATATATATTTATCTCTTAATTTCACCAATTTCTCTTTTAGTTACTGTTGATAATTTTTTTTGTTTATTTATATTGATGATTATTGATCTATTTAATTAGATATTTTTATAAATCTTTTTCATTTTAACTTTGAATTTCTTTATATAAAAAAAACACTTTGAAATAGCTTGTATGCCCATTATTGTTTTTTGGAAAAACATTTACAACCCGCTAGGAATAAATTAATCTTTTTATAAATTTATTCAGAATTTGAGGTTTTTTTTTATAATTTTAAAGTGTAATTTTTATGTAGTGTTTAAAATTGTAGTAGCGATTATTTTTTAAAATGTTTTTTACTTGAAAATATATTAAAATAATATTTTTTTTATTTTTAAAATTTATTTTTAATATCATCACATTAAAACAATTTAAATTTATAAAAAAATTAATAATTTTTTTTAATATTTAAACACAAAACAAACAAACTTTTAGGAATAAAAAAAAATTATAACTTTCTATTTGTCTAGCACAACGACACTGGCCTCGAGCATCAAATGAACGTGACATCCAATCACATCATTCACATTGGGACCATTCCTCGATCTAAGAAACTGTACGGAGGACAGCAACAGCTACTGTACACATCGTTTTCTCTTTAGGCAACAAGCTACTTTTTGAAGAAAAGACAGAATCTGACAAGGAAAGCTAGGGATTGCAGTTAAAACTCTGTTTGTTTTAAATTTATTATTTTATTTAAAATTATTTTAATATATTGATATTAAAAAAAAATTATAAAAAAATAAAAAAATTTCCAAACAAAATCTATATAATTTGTATTATCCACATTTATCACCATCACAAGCAAATAGAAAGTAAAAGCAATGATTTATTTGAATCACTTAAATAATTCTCTGTTGACTAACTTTAAAAAAAAAAAAAAACTCTTTAAGTAAGAAATTACATTAAAATTGATTGGGGAATTAGGCATAAGTAGATAATTTGAAGCAAAATAGAAATTAAAAAAACAGTTGCCGGGACCCACAAAAAAAAAATTCATCGCTCACATAAAAAATTCTATAAATTCACGACTTTGAAGAATGCATAATCAAGAACAAACTTAAAATCTTCTCTCTGTCTTCTTGATTCCTTGTTTTTTCTTCTGTTTATTACAGCAGTCATACCATAATCATGTCTCAGGTACCAAACATTCTTATCTCTTGATTCATCTTTTATGGCAAAGTCTATGTTCTTATTGTATTATTTACTTGTTGTTTTGACTTGTGATGGGATGTTTCTGAGTTTTTGATTGATTTTGGATTGCCATGTTGAATTTCAAGTTTGAATCTTTTCTAGGATTATTGGGTTGTTGTTCATTTTGTTTTGTTTGAGGATTTAAGTGAATTCTGTTATGGTTAAAAAAGTTGGTAAAGGTGTAAAATTTAATTTTGTGAACCTAGTTTTTGAGGGAGAAAGATTGCTGCTTTGTTGTTGGGGAACCTGGAACTGGGGTTTCGAATCATTTCTGGATTTAGTTGAATGAAAATTGTAGGATGAAAGGGATACAAAAGTGGCTTTTTTTCTTCCTTTCTGTGTTATTGTTACGAGTTAGAAATTTATCTAGGCTCGGATGTTAACTGAAGTCTTCACCTGTTTTTGAGCATGTCTTGGTTTTTGCTGCCTTCCCTCTTCTTGATTTGTTGACATTATGATTGTTGCTGATTTTTGATTGTGTAATGATTTTCAATTTTGCTTGATTACAGACTGTTGTCCTCAAGGTTGGTATGTCATGCGAAGGCTGTGTTGGGGCTGTGAAAAGGGTTTTGGGCAAAATGGAAGGTTTGTTCTTGCCTTTGCTTTTGATCTTTTTAGTCTCTGGAGCTTTGTTGACCGTGCTGTCTTTCTCCCAACACACACACAAACAATTGAAATGGCCAAACATTTTGGATGGGCTTTGCTGGGTTGTCAATCTTAGTCCTTGATGCTAAGGTACTGTTCCAGGAATTTTAGGGCAAGGTGTACATCGTGTTCATGGTCTATTAGATAATGAACTAGAGCAAAGATTGGTTACAGAATTTTGCACCTTTACAAGTAGGTTAGTTAGCAGTTTGGTATGATGAGGTTTCGGAGCATCTGCAATTTGTGAAGACTAGGATATTTACTAATTGTACATTAGAAAGCAATGCACTTCTTTACTCTTCATCAACGAATAGAGAAAAAAAAAAATGAAAGGTAGATTTCAAATATTAATCAAATCTAGCTTAGAATTCCATGAGCAAATGCTATTTTCATATTTAGCGGGGACCTTTGGTTCATAGTTTTTGTTCTTTGATGATAATTGAGTGTTTCTGCTGTGAGCATCTTCAGGTGTGGAATCATACGACATTGATTTGAAGGAGCAAAAAGTCACAGTGAAAGGAAATGTGCAGCCAGATGCTGTTCTTCAGACCGTCTCTAAGACCGGGAAGAAGACTGCCTTCTGGGAAGCAGAGGCACCAGCTGAACCAGCAAAGCCTGCAGAAACCGTGGCTGCTGCATAATGTTGATAATACCAATATTTACTATGTGGAACTGTGTTCTACTGGGTTATAGTTTGTTGAGCTTTCTATGATCATGATGTGGATTGTGGATATCCAGCATGATTTTACTTGGATGTAAGCTATAATAATTTCTCTGCTACATTCATATGGTTATATGTATTATCATTATTATACTATAACTTAAAACGCATGGCATTTTTACTTACGCACACACAAATCACCGTGGATAGCAATGTGGTGCAGTATGTACTTGTCAAAAATTTGTTTTGGCCCTTAAATTTTTTTTTTTTGGTGATTTAGTTTTAATTGAAGGTTTGTTTTTTGCGATTTAGTTCTAATTAAAGGCTAATTAATTGTGATTTTTTAGAAAAAAAATGGGTTTGAAAAAAGAGGGATTGGAATGAAAAGGCGTCAAACATGGTGGGCAAGCTATTAGTCTTGGCAACAAATATATTTTGGTCTTGAAATTTAAAAATAACCAAATTATACAATTTTGGTTCTTCAAAATTTTTCAAGTTTAATTTTGATATAAAAATTTATTTTTGTTATTTTTCAATCCGTGGTTAGAAAGAGAAGAAAGAGATCGTTGAACTCTAGCAATAGAGAGAAAAATTCCACTAACAATGATTCAGATCATCAAAATGGTTGATATTTGTGTGTGTCATATGGTTCTATTTGATGAGGAGGAGTTTATATTAGATGTGTTTTTTTGCATTGAAAAAACATATATGAGCTTAGTTTGAATTTTGATTTCATGTTAATTTCTTTTTTTTAAGCCATGAATAAGCTTATCATGGTTCTTAACATAGTTTTGAAACTCGGCTCAGTGGGTTGACCCGGGGCTGCAGCCGGGCTGGGTTGAAGAAAAAATAGGGGAAGGAAAAACCCGGTCGACCCTGCAAGACCAGGTCAAAAACCCGGTTGCAATCCATTGATTTTTTTTACTAAAACGGCGTTATTTTGATTTTTTTAAAAAAAATTTAACCCAGGCGAACTGGTCAAAACCTGGAACCCTAGGCCGTGTCTAAAAACTATGATTCTTAAGGTATTTTTTAAGTGTTTTAAGTCAAACATGGGTTTTTGGATCAAAAAAGTTGAAGCCTGATTTCCTGGCCACCTTGGTGGGAATCTAGGTAGCATCAAACGACGCGTCGTTTAATTTTATTTTTTTAAAAAAATTGTGACTTGCCCTAAATGTAGCAAAAAAAATTATTTGCACATAATATTTTTAATATATACATGCTTGTATAATATTATTTTTCTTTTTTATTTTATTCAATCAATTAATGTGTGTCTATTTATATTATCTTTTGATTAAATAAAAAATATTAATAAACAAATGTAGCTAACATAATCGGATAAATATCTCGTCTTGCAAGATTGAATATCTTAATCTATATACATATTTCTTGATTTTTTTTTATTTTTAGTTATCATTTATCGTTTATTTTGTTCATTTATTAACATACATAGTGCTTGATTTATTTAATTACATGTACATATAATTTTTTTTATTTATTTAGAATTTTTTTTAACTACAAAAACATGCCAAAAAAGTTTGTGTATACAATTAATTTTTTTTTTGTGGAAAAAAATACCTAAACTGTGACGAATTGCGGGTAAAGTATATAGATATATAGAAAATCTCATTTTTCTTGCATGACTACATTATATATTCACGTATTCTTCTCTGGATCCCGAAGTCACGAAAGTACTCAAAATGATTTGTATGCTTCATATCTGGGGCTAGGACTAGTAAAATGAACGCTTTTGAACTCCTTTTAGTCTCTGGAATTGCAAATTCTATATGGCTGCCTGTAGCTTGTCTTCCCCAAATATACACACAACTCCACAGATCTTTTTTGTTCTTACAAGAAAACGCAGGCTGTTCAAAAGCTTGGAAGATAAAAACTCAAGAGGCACGAGCTAGAAAGAAGGTGGAGGTGAAGAGGAATGTCAGTGTTGTGGTGTTTAACTTCTGACGTTTGAATAAATCGCTGCTGAATCTCTGTTACAGCGTCCTGCAAGGATTTCTCAAGGAAAGGAGACAGCAAGGAAGTTCGAAAGGACATCACTTGTGCAGATCATCATATTGCTGGTTGAGAGGTCAACGAAGAATGTGATTAAGCATTATTTGATTTTGATGCATCATTGCATATATCTATCTAAGCGAAAATTACAGCAATAAAACAATAATGATCAATAATGAATCTCATAAATGATCAAGGGTGTTTTTTCATTTTCTTGAATTCATTCTTGGGTTTTTTTTAAGAGAAGTTTTTTTAAAGGATTTGTTTCTTTTTCCATTTTTAGTAAACCCTAACGTTTTCTTGTTCGTTTCTCGAGAAAATTCAGTTTCTTGCACCCTTTCTTTAATTTCTCAAAGAACGATAAAACTAAAAAACTACTGTTGGTGGAAAAAGAATGTTGATGTTCTTGATTCTTTTTTATTTTCCTACAGTTTCTTGGGAACCAAACATACCTTTTTTTTTGTTTATTGCGCGTTTGTTGCTATCATGTTCAATAAATGAGGCAGTGCTAGTTGAATTTGACTTTTCTTTCCTTTTTTGTTTTATTAATAACCTAACTCTCAATTTCCCTGCCTTTGACATTTTCTTTTTCTTTTTAATATTTTTTGAATAGATTATTTCTGTGTAGATAGGACTTCTTGTTCTTTTTCTTTCCAAGTTATACACTTTGCATGCCGTAACATTATCCAAAAGTGGAAATGAATAATTTCTTCTCTGATATTCAGTGAAAGTAGCATCTGTATCCAATTAGAGTCTTAATTATATATTCTTGTGTTTTCTATTTGGTACTGAATCAATCACTAATCTGGAATTTATTGATTATCATCACTCTTGATCCTGTTATCATTGCGGTATTTATTCACTAATTATTAATTTTTTTAATAATTTATATTCACTAATTATACAGTTTTTTTTTTTTTAATCTTTACTCTTATGTTTTGAATGATTGTATTTGAAGGCCAACTTTTGATTTTGTTATCATTGATTAACCACCATGATTGTTTTTTCATTTGTATTCACTAATAAAGTTTGTTTTTTTTTTTTATTTGCATTCACTAATTTTTCTTGACTCTGTGGTGTTCAGAGGCTTGAGCTGGAGAAGAAAAGGATAATCTATGGAGGGCGGCGCAGGAAGAGGTTTGGAATGCCAGAAGACTATGGATGGGAAGGTGAATAACGGGAATAGTTCAGAGAAGGCTATTCCTTCTTGTTGCTTGAAGGCTAAGGCATCTGCCCCTGAGCTTGATGCAATATGCCACTCTACAGTTGTTTCTGGGTGGTTCTCAGAATCTCATTCTTGCTCTGGTCATTATCTTTTTTTATTATTATTATTTCTGTTTTTGATTTTGGGAATTTTGGTTTTTGTTGGTTGCTACTATTGCTAACACTCCTTTTCCCTTGTTATTATAGGTAAAGCTAGCAAAATGGTTTACTTCAACAACCCCATGTGGCCCGGTATGCATCACTCCTTTACGGAATTTCCATTTAATGCAATACTATCTCCACTTGTTGACCCTGTATACGCTTATCTGGGATTGTGTTTTTACTGATGATAGTAAATAACTGCAACTTCAAATTATTTGTATCGAATTCTGCAGTTTTTGAGGTGAATAGTAATCTCCAAGTGTTTTCCGGCCGTGATTCTTTTAATTGCTGAAGTTAATTTTAAAACATTGCACGACAGAGGAGAACCTTGGGAAATAATATTAGGGACAGAGGATGCTAGAGGTTCAACCTGCCATCTTTTAGCTTCCACAATAGAGTTCTTTTAATTTTTTGCTTACTTCTTCTTCTTCTCTTATGCAGCAAATCTCGTCCTATATAGAATGTATCAGCAATAAAAATTTTAATTTCTCTTCAGATGTTGTTTGGGGCATCCTTTTTCAGGAGAAGCACACACATTGGAAGTGAAAGAGATTTTATACCAGGGAAAGTCAGAGTACCAAGAGATCCTGGTTTTTGAGGTTTGGCCGCCTCTCTTTATGAAGTCTACCTACATTTGATGCATCTGTGTAGTTTGTAAATGACATGGCTGATACAAAGTTGTTTCTTCGCAGTCAACATCATATGGGAAAGTGCTTGTTCTTGATGGTATTGTTCAATTGACTGAGAAAGATGAATGTGCATACCAGGAGATGATCACTCATCTTCCCCTTTGTTCGATTCCATCTCCCAAAACTGTATGAACCAGTGCTAATAATTTCACCCTCTTGTATTTTATTTACTGCCAGAAGTGATTGGTTAGGCAACATTCATGTTTTTTCCCCGCCAAATACCTGTTCGTTGGAGCTCTAGGAGGAAATTTTGAAATGGAAGATGAACATTACTTCTCTTTTTTTCTCACAGTTATACTTATCAATGAGTTATGAAAACTTCCATTCCAAAGAAAGAACTATAATTACCTTTCTTTCTGAAATAGTAAATTAAAGCAAGAAAAGTACGAGAAAATGATAGTAGAATGAAACTTGAGTTTAAGATAAGCTTGAGTCTTCAATCTGAAATTCATGAGATGCCATGCAATAGTGTTTCCACTACCCTTGTATGAATCCTGATATGATGCCGTAGTAATCTGTGTAGTTGTAGCGAAAGAGTCATTTACCTTGCTACAGTTTTTGTATTTCCTCGTTAGAACTTCATGGATATGTTTCCCCATAGCCATGCAGCTAAAAATTGACCGGTTGCTTTTCCTTGGAAACAGCATTTTCATGTTTTATGTCTTGATGTCTTTTGAACTTGTTGTATTTAATTTCATTTTCATGTATGGTTCATACTCACTTCATGCAACGCCTAACGCAGGTTTTGGTGGTTGGTGGTGGTGATGGTGGAGTTCTTGAGGAACTTTCTCGCCTTAGTTCTGTGGACCTTATTGATATATGTGAAATAGATCAGATGGTTATAGATGTAAGCGATGATTTGGTGAAACACTTCATGTATCACAAGCTATGTGCTTCTCCATCTAACTCCAATTTACTGTAGATGTCTAAGAAGTTTTTTCCACAATTATCTGTTGGGTTTGAGGATCCTCGTGTCCGACTTCATGTAGGTGATGGTATGTTCAAACAATTTTTTTTTTTCATGTTCCTTTTTCTACACTTTTCCTTGGGTTGTATAAAGACTTCATTATTTGTGCATGAATTTTCCTTGGGTTAATTGAAGCGAATTGCAGTTATCTTCCTAGCTGACCTCACTTCTGAAATCTTTACAGCTGTAGAGTTTCTCTAATCTCCTCGCTTCTTCATATCTCTAATGCTCACAGGTTCATTAGGTGAATGTGATGGTTGCTGATGAACAATGTCTTGAACAATGTGATGGTAACTGCATTTCACGGATTTTCTCATCTTTAATACTAATTTCTCGCCTGGGACTCCTGTTATAAAAATTGAAATTTTGAAATTTTGAAATCTAACCAAAAGAAGAATATAAAATATCTAGAAAAATAAAGAATAATCTTAAATAACAACTTCTGAGCCTCATGCCTCATGTAGAAAAATAAAGAATAATCTTAAATAACAACTAGAAAATGGCTCTACAAGATAGTAATTCTTTCTACAAGATCTACATGATGCAGGTCTTCCTCCCCCATTTTGTAGAAATTGATACCAAATCCAAATCACAACTCTCGTGAAGATTTAAGGGATTATCAGAAATTAATTTCCTTTCAAGTCAAAATTATTAACAGCGTGTTTCACAATTGTTTAGTTTTCTTGTGCTTCAGTTTTGAAAAAACAAAAATTGTTCCTCAGTCATGAACTTAAGGTCATTTGGAATTGTATTCCAAATAGTTTTTAAAAAAATTAATTTTTTTATTTAAATTTTTTTTATTTTTTATTGCTTTAATGAGTTGATATCAAAAATAATTTTTTAAAATAAAAAAATATTATTTTGATACATTTCCGAGCGAAAAATATTTTGAAAAACAATCGCTACTATATTTTCAAATATCCTCTAAAATAGCTGTTATGAAATTTTATTGTTAATGAAGAGGAGCCAAATTTAGCTGTGGAGAGTCAGATGAAGAGACCATTTTGGAACACAGTCCAACTTGTGTTTATAAAAATTTTGAATTTATTTTTGCTTAAAATTAATATTATTTTCGTGTTTTTGGATCGTTTTGATGCGTTGATATCAAAAATATTTTTTTAAAAAATAAAAAAAATATTATTTTGATATATTTTTAAGTGAAAAGTACTTTAAAAAGCAACCGCAACTATATTCCTAAACACTTTCGAAGTCAACATTTCAAATTTTTTAATGTTTAAAAAATATTAAAATGTCTGGTAATAATGCCCTACCTAATAATTATTATATAAAAAAAAAAGTATACATAATAATTTCTTATTTAATTGGAGTAAAGATATTGACTGAAAATATCTAAAAACAATTTTATAATACTCATTCAATCCTATTAATTAATGTATCACATCATAATCCTATATCCCCAGCAACTCTAAAAAAAAATCAATTTCATTAAGCTTTATCTCTTTCTTTTATGCACACTAAATCCCTACACCTTGGATTTGCTTTATCTATTTCATATGTTTTTTAAATAGAAAATATGGCATTGATATCATATTAATTATCCTTTTATCTGAAGGTAGCTAGGCTCATATTAAAAAAAATATATTAATTTTAGATGTAGGGTGTTTGTCAATATCGATTTATGTATACCCAATATTCAAGAGACGTTAATGATATCTGCTATTAATTAAAGTAATTAATGATTTTTACTCTTAATTAAGAAGTAACTATTCGTATCTTGTTCAAGCTAGACTTGATTTTTTTATGTAAGATGTGAAATGCGTGGGGGATAAAGATATATAGCTTCAATATATATGCTTTACTGGTTCCATGAAAGCTTGAAAATGCAAAAGCGAAGAAAAGAAAGAACCATGAACTGTAAATTGTACGACTTCTTGAAAGTGCAAAAGCGAATGCATTAATAAATTTGTATCTGAAAATGATATTGCTTATTAATTATCAATTTGAATCACACGACTTCTTGAAAGAAACGACAATCCAAACAGTACAACAGTACATATATATCATATGGCAAACCATTCCACACTGTTAATGGGGAAAACAAAAGGACGAAGAAAAAAAAAAACAGCTCTTATGTGTATGATCAAGTTTTAAGGGTGTTAATTATAGGGTGGCGTTTGAGCAGCTGCAGTTGCCGAAACCTGGTTTCTCTTTTGTTTCTGCTAAGTAAGCTTGTATGGCACTTACTGCAATGCCATAAATAAAAGAGTACTTGACCACTGCTGTAGAAAAAGGACCCTTATTTTCAATGATCCATCTCTTGACACTGCTTCTATAATGCGATTCAACAGAGCGTTTGACCTCATTGTAAGCAGAAGGGTTGGGCGCCAGATTGGTTGTTATCTCTTTGAAGATTTGTGCTATCTGATCGTCACTTCCTATAGTGGTGCGGAGTATTCCCTTTGATCGCAGCTCCTTCACATCTTCAGGTTTATCAATCAGTGAACGCATAAAGCATACATACGAGGTGCACGTAGCAGAATACCAGCCAGCGCATGTTTCATAGGCTGCCAAGTTCAAAAGCAAGGGCTTGGTTTCTTCCTCTATGCTTAGTTGAGGAATGAGGAGTGCTCCACCGAGCAATGTATTTTTGAACTTGACATCAGTGAAAACACGGGTGTTGCTTGGCATAAAAGAAATTCCAACGTTCTTAAGCTCGTTGACAGAATAATACCGGTTCCAGCTTGTGATCTCCCGGTACAATCTTCTCCCTCGTCGATGATGTCTTTTGCCGTATACGTACGTGAAATAAAACAATTCGAGAAGATGATCGAAAGCAGAGTCAATAGCCATGGATCCCGGGGATTTCGAACGTCTTGATATTAATTTTCTTGCCAATTCTGAAAGAAAATTGGATATCTTTTCCCAGCACGACTCTCTTTGAGGAGGTATTGCACGATTGTCTTCGAAGAAATGTTCAATGATTTTCATCAAATTTGGATCTTCACTTTCCGAACTCAGCTTCTTGGAAAATTGAAATAAAAATGTTTAGTTCAAATTTTTATGATGCATGCAAGTTATGAGCAGAATAATATAAATAATTTAATAAAAAAATAATTAATTTAGCATGTTCCTAAACTAAATACAAAAGAACTAAAATCGATGGCACAAAGTAGATATGTTTTACTTACTTGTCGGGACGAAGACTTATCCTCCCCAGCAATGTGATCCCCTTTCCTTTTATATATCCTAAGTTCATCAACAATTATAATTTTATTGCTAAGATTTAACAAAGTAAAAAATTCTTGTTCATGTTCATGCTAAATCACATCTAGTTAAATTAAACATTAGCATACTTGTAACCAACAACCTCATCAATGAGATAAGAACTCGAAAAGGGAGCTGGTTCTCTAGTAATAACAAGTCCCTTGTAACTGAAGCAACATCTTCGTTCCTCAGCTTCTGTTTCTCAAGCTTGTTGGACAGAAAGTACTGGAGAATGAAGTAGCCATCAAGAAACATCATCCGGGTGAATTTCTCATCGTTCAAATGACGGGTTGACTCCTCTGCATAGCATTCCCTTGCATCGCTGACCAAATCTTTGACCTTATTGTACATTTCTTCAGCTACCTCGCTACTATCTTTGACAAGCTGGCGCGCTATTTTAGTCTTGAGGCTCTCCATTTTCTCGAGTTCTTTTTTCCCATGGTGATAGGGACCGATGGAGACCACCTTTGGCTCATAGCAACCCGTGTTCTCTTTCATTTCACGAAACTCTGGTGGAACCCTTGGAATAACTGGCCCCATCTGTTGGTCGGGAGTTCCGTCATGTTCCGGACTTTCGGTCATCAAGAAGTGCAGCCCCGAATCAGTACTGAGGCTTGCACTATGCAAAGGACTATGTGAAGAGCTATGTGAAGGGCCCTCCATATTTAGTGCTATAGACATTGTTAGGACGTATACTCACTAATGATGCACAACAACAGAGGGATAACATATATAGTAAATAGAACTAATTAGTATTAATTTATACCAAGTGATTGATCGACCTAGCTTGAAAATGAAGTAGCTTTTAGTTTGGAGCAAGTATTTTAGCTTACTTGGAAGTCGAGCTTAATTACTTTTGAGCCTATTTGAATTCTCGCTGTACAGTATTGTGCTGCACAATGATTTGATTGTTGCGGTTTGTTCATCGTGTTGTGTTGCTTTATGCCATGAAACAAAACAATCAATTTTATTATTGTAATATTTGAATTAAAATGGCTATAGGTTAAGCATATAAACTTATTATAAGATTTTTAGTTTATGGAACACGCTCTCGATGCAGTTTGGATTTATAAAAAAACAATTGAATGTAAAAGAAATAATACCTATTGAAAACATTTTAGCTTTGTTATAACTCGGTATGCATGCTAGTTGAAATCTAAAAAATCTTTACTTGAATATTTTTTTAATTTAAATTTTAAATTAAATTATATAGAAGTTGTTTTATTATAATCTTATTCAACATGTAATTTTTTTTAAAAAATCAACTTAATACTTAAAAATAAGTTAAATAAAAACATGATATTAAAAAAAGGAAAGAATTGGAAAAAAATAAAATAAAAATAAAATAGTAAAAAAAACTCAAAAAAAAAATAAAAAATCTCATATTAAAAATTAAAAAAAAAATCATGGGCTTGATAGGCATCGTTACATCAATGCATTAACCACTCACCGACGACGTGAAACTTGAAATCCAACGATTAACAAATTATATTAATTTGATTTATTATTTATATGAACAATTAAATTTACCTCATGTCTTTTAGTTGTATTGACTAATTTATTAATTGTGCTCTTGTTGCGGTTTGGATTAAAAAAGTGAACATAAAATTTAATAATTAAATTGTTGAAATTATTTTAGCATTATTATGAAATTCTGTGTAATGGTTTAAACTTGAAAAATCATGATCCAACTATTTTTTTAGCTTAGGTTTAAATTAAATTGTATGGGAGTTTTCCCGATGTGACTTTATTCGTTAGGTAGGTCCAAAGAAAAAAATTAATTCAATATTAAAAGATAAAATTAAATAAAAATCTTATATTAAATGATGAAATTAAAATAAATAAATAAAAGGTAAAAACAACCCAAAGAAAATTAAATAAAAAACATATTGAAAGGTGAAATTGAAAAAAAAAACCTGAAATAAAAAAAAAACCAAAAGACTTTTATTATATGATAATAAAATATGAAAATAGATTTACCATTAATCTAATATTAAAAGATAAAATTAAATGAAAACCTCATATTAAAAGACAGAATTGTAAAAAAAAAGAAGTCATAAAACCCAAAGAAAATAAAAACTCATATTAAAAAATAAAATTTTTTAAAAATAAAGAGATTAATAAAAAAAAAAAACAGGCCATAAAAAATGATCTTTGTTTTAGAAAATAAGTTTGCAAACTAATGTAGAATTTTTGTAACCAAATAACCTCAGAAATTATGCAAATATAGATGAAGTATATGCCAATAATTTAAGTAAATCATGTTTGTCATATCCATCCAGTCTAGAATTTAATTCAATTTAATAATTTAATTCAATGAGTCATTAAATTATCCCATTAACATGAGTCTAACATTTTTGTCCAAAAAAAAATAAATTTTCAATCTTTTTTTTTCTACCAAGCCACCAGTCTGCAAGTCAACAATAATTTGAAATGAAATCTAACTTAAATCAGATTTTAAATTATTAGATTATTATATCAATTCACAAGGTTTAATAACTATGAATAAATTTAATATCCAAGAAAAGCTAATGATTTCTGGTCTTTATTTTAGAAGTAATTAGTTGTTTGAGCTAGACTCGATATTATTATTTTTTAATGCGGTGAAATGTGAAATGCATGGGGATTATACATATATAAAGTTATGAATGCATGCATGGCCCTCCAAAATTGTTCGGAAAAGAACTTTAATTTGTTCTCTCCGCCCTTAATTTATAATTTTTTATAGAATATTGGATGAAGAACAAGCTGTCTCCTTCTTTCCCTTCTTTTTCTAGCTAATATAGACATTATCCCTGCCACTTATCATGTCTTTTTGATCTTGTGTTGAGCAAGATCAGACAGAATTTCTTTTCACTCTTTCTGAGAATCAGCCAGCGTTATAAGCAACTGCATAGATATTAAAGATAAAAAGAAAGATTCATAAATGAGAGTCACATTTGGTAGAGTGTGAAATGCGTGGAGGATATTAAAAGATAGCTTGAATAGGCTTTAATTGTTCCATATTCCGAAACGAAAATTTAAGAAAAGAAGAACTATGTATGACCTGTAAATGGTTCGGGAATGAATTTTAATTTGTACTCTCTAAATCTTTCGAATTTTGATAACATGTTGGATAGAGGAGAGATTATTCCTTCAGTAGATCATGTGCTTACATTTTTGTGTTGAAGAATATTAGACTACAAATTTCTTTTCACCCTTTCAGAATCTAAAATCATTGATTCGAATTCAGTAAATACTATGTTTTAACAGTTGTTTATTTCTCTTGTGAAAGGTCCTCGTCAACCGGGAGTTGTTTAGTAGGCGTGGGCGTGGCTCACCTCTAACAATATAATAAATTCAGTCCATTTTCTAAAAATGTTTTCAATTTGATCCCTACAACGGTGAAAACTAAAAGCTTGTTCCTTTTCTTGCCCTTGAAAAGCATCTTCACATGTATTCTTCTGTCTATCTCTATGGTGAAGCTATGTTAGTTTGACCATTTGTCATCAATTGACCAATGATTAACCAATAGGATGATGACAAGCAACATCTTAATAATTATTTGAGAAACAAATCAATTAGTGATATTCTTAATAAAATAAAAAATATGAAAAGGCTAGAATAAGTAATCTAGCATGCCTTTCCTTAACATAGTTCTGCATATTCAGACACCACTCTGCACTAATTCATTACATCCTGTTAGATTTCTCTGTTCTAAACTATGAACATAAATCAA
>Ga0325411_1002821_pt1 | contig 19598 bp, 8 predicted proteins | sample PopdelMetagenome_13_FD_206181 | JGI IMG/M metagenome (GOLD analysis project Ga0325411, IMG submission 206181) | Populus deltoides microbial communities from Bellville, Georgia, United States - Xylem-PdIQD-R4 | ecosystem: Host-associated > Plants > Phyllosphere > Stem > Wood/Secondary xylem...
GAGGAAGGAATATCACCAGTAAGCAGATTGTTGGATAGATCACTGTTGTGGCAATATTATCAAACCTCAATTTCCATCATCATGACCACTGTAGGTGTTTAGCTCAACAAGCACAGCACACGGCACATGCAGTATTATATGAACAAGTCATGAAATGAGATGGAGTGATGATACTTACAGTTTTTCCAAGCTCTCAAAGTCACCTATTGAAGAGGAAATCTGTCCTGCTAAATTTTTGCCTGCCAAAGTTCTGACATAGAAATTAAAGTGATTCACAAAAAGAGGATTATTTTTTTATAGGTTTCATGCAAACTTTCTCTTTCTATTGATTTTGTTAATAATGAACTGGTTTTATAATCAAGTCTAGGACATACATTTCAGTGACGGAACAAGCTTCATTGCTGTTATCATAGGAACATCTAATCTTCGCACCCTCTTTGTCTGAACAAACCATCGTCTCAGTGGTCTGCAAACCCCTGAGAAGGAGTTTAAGAGCATTTTCTGCCAAAGGTTTCAACACACAAAAGTTCTTTTGATTAAATCCCAAAAAGATATTCTCATGTTCAAGATAAAAATACTTAATCTACATAGATACATAGATGGAATAAATTGAACAAGAATGGAAATTTTGAGGACCACATAAGTATGAATTGAACGTTTCAAATAATGATTTCGATAAAAGTTCAAATGAAAGGAGGCTATACAATATAATTTTATATTATACTTTCGTAAACTTCAAGTGGAAATACTTTGAGTGTGAATTTCTTAAAATTGCAATACTAAATAATTTCTGATATCATATTAAAATAAAACTATCTCACCATAAAAATTTATATCATTAAACGAGACTTTAGATTTATATCTCTCTCTAATTTTATATTATCTTCTTAATCAACTTAATTAATCTAAGAAACTTTTTAATCTTCTATCCCCATGCTTTAACTCTATCCTACATCTATTAGTAATTAAAGCCTGGTGGGGTTCAATTCTAGATAACAACTAAACATATATTCAGCATCTTCGAAAGAATAGAAGATCGATTAACTCGTACCTTCAGAAACTGTAAGGTTACAATTATTTGCAGCACTGTTATCGCCATTATCAGCAGCAGGTTTAGTTCCAATATTGAAAGTAGTGCCAGTGCCAGTGCCAAGTTGCCATAGAAGAAGAGAGACGAAGAGAAGAAGTCTACTAATGAGCATTACTGACAATTCAGAACCCATTAGTACTTCTGCTGTGCTTTGCTTGGTGAGGGTGCATGTGCCCCTACTCTTGTGTTCTTATATATAAATGTACATGCAGAAAAAAGATAAAACACCTTGTAATTCACAACTGTGTTGTCAAAAGAGAGATTATCAACAACTGGCAATCTAATGCTTTGTTCTCTTCAACAGCTTTGTTGTTTTCCTCTTCCGGAAGTTATCTTCAAAATTCAAAGGAATGATATCATCTCACTACGTCAAGGTGGGGAAACAGGGATTGATGGGCTATTGGATAGCGACAAAAGAGGAAGATTTCTTTTGGAAAGCAACCAAAGTAATTGATTCTGCATGCATTAATGCCTTTTGAGTTCTTTACTATTATTTGTATTTTGTTCCTTGAAATTGACTCTTGTTGCGAAACACAAAAATAACAAAGACGAAAGGTAAAAGGATAATGACAAGAAAAAGTGCACAAACGAGGTGATAAAAAGAAAAAGAAAAGGAATCAGCTAATACTTAAACAGGAAGATCAGGAGCAATTAAAATCTCAAAACTGTACTTAAATGATTAATTAATTAGTGGGTCAGGAAAACAGGTCTTGTTAAGTCACTTGTTAATGGGTTATTTACTGGTTGTTGATGATATTTAAATTTTCTTTTCTGAGAACTTGGGATACATTAAACACCAAGCCAATGCTGGAGAAGGAAGCAAAGAAAGGCTGCGAAAAAGGGGACCAGCTGCAGAATTTTCAAAAGACAAGAAAAGAAAAGAAAAGGAGTAAAGGAAAAAAAATACAGCATCAAACTTATCAGTGGATCATGCGAAACACGTTGGCTTAAGCAGTGTACGAGGGCCTTGTGGTATTCAATCACAAATAAGCACCCCAAAACACAAGGAAATTAAGCAGTTGCAACGATGACAAGAGGCACATTAATCCATGCAAACTTGTATGCTCATAAACTCATTGATAAGGCAGTGATATTTAAATTTATTAGCTTAATTGTTAAGAAAATTATTTTCTATAGGTGTGGATGGTCTTGTTAAAACAGTTATACGAAAAACATATATATATATATAAAGTAGTGATAATTGATACCATGAAACAATATAAGTCACATAACTCAAACGAGGGTGTCCACTCTCTGGTGGCTATAATTTAAAAAAAAAAAAAAAAAAAAACAAAAGAGTAAAGAGTAAAGAGTAAAGAAAAAGCCATTACATGTCCTTCCTTTAAACTTCACTAAGAACTAAGAAGATTCAAATAAAAAAGCCCAAAGACATCCAGGAAATTCAGAAAAAGATGAGAAAAACAATCCAAAAATATTGAAACTGATGAGCACATAAACTATAATGACAGTCCGTGCTCAGGTCACTGAGGGAAAAAATCCAAGTCATGCGGAAGTGTGCGCTGCATGCAAATGGTTTCCACACAAAAAATTCTTTTAATATCTTATCATGTTTAAGGTAAAAGAACTCAATAAACCTTATGATATAGATACATCGATGGGTTAAAATGGCCAAGACCAGAAACTTTTGCATAATCTTTTTTATAAATGCATAAAAAAGGGTTTAAATAACTTCTTTCAGAGAAGTTAAATTTTTTTATAATAATTTATTATATTATAAACAGTACTCATCTAATAAATCAGAAAAAAAACATTATTTTCATAATAGTTAATGACTAATAGGATGATAAACGATGTAGCAACACTAGTTTTTTTTGTTTGTAATTTAGTAGTACAAGAATAAAAGAATGATTAATTTGTACCTTCATCATTTGTAAATCACTGAAGTTAACGGTATGTTTTAGTTTAATATATCTTACAACCAATCAGTTGGTTACATATAATATTATTATATTAATATAAATATATATTTATTATTAATAAAAGCTTAATTTATATTTAATATTCATATAATAATAAATTAATAAATTTAATATTTGATTTATGAATTTAGAGTATATATAAAGTTTATTGGACAAAGATTCTTTACAGAAATTATAATATTGTTATAATAATGAGATTCTTATTGCATTGAAACATTGTTTCTAAAATGTTACTGGTCGATACTTTCTTAAATATTAGATATTTATTAGAGCCATTGAGACTGATACATATTATGTTTTTTTTTTTAATGATAGTAAGCATCTATTTTCATAAGTTGAGGTGTAAGGAATACCTATAACTAATATGTAGATGCTTGTTGCAAGCCTCTAATTTGGTCAATTTCAATCCTTATATTCACGTGTTTTTTTTAGTTTGGTTTTTGATTTTGGATTGGAAGAAAATAATATATAAATATATTGGAAGAAAATAATATATATTGTGGTATTGAATTGGTTAATTTCAACCCTTATATATATTGAAAGAAAATAATATATCCAGTATTTTTAAATTTAATTTTTTTTGTCTATACAGATCCCAAAAAATAAGTAATAACAAGAGCCTAACTATTACTAATGGTTGTTATTAGAAATTCTATGGTGGAATTCATGATGGTACAGCCCACAAACAAAAAGATCATTGGGTTTTTGACTTACAAGGTTCTACCCTAAGAATGTTGTATTAGACGTGTTCATGGTCACAAATGGTTTCTGATTGAGAAGGTTCTGCCTCGAGAACATTGTTATATATAATACTCCGTATGTATTTATATAAATATGAATGCACAAAAAAGACGAGTAGCCTTCTAATTCCCCAGTACAGTACTCTGTGTGTATCTTGATGAACATACATGCTGCACAAATGGCTATCTAATACTTTGTTGTTCTCTTTAAACTTTTTTTCTATTTTCGTCTACACGTGAAGGGGGGAACTGGGGACTGATAAACTAAAGCGAGGAAGACTTCTTTTGGATAGTAACCAAAGTAATTGCTTCAGCATAGAGCAATGCCTTTTGTATTCTTTACTATTTTTTTTTTATATATATATTTTTGTATTTTGTTACTTTCAATCGTCTCTGATTCTGATTTAAAAATATCACAGGAATAAAGAGAGAATACAATGATAAAGAAAAGTGCACAATAACAATGATAAAAAGAAAAAGAAAAAGAAAAAGAGTGACTAACAATAATAAATTTATCGATGATTATATATATATATATATATATATATATATATATAAAGAAATGGAATCAGGAAATACTAAAGTACTGTTTTTTATTTATTCCCATAAGATTGGGAACAATTAAAATTTTAAATTGTATTAAATCAAGGATTGGAGGATGAATGGCTAAAAATCTCCACATGCCCTTCACCATGTTAGTCTGGTCCAATAACTCCTTTACAATGAATTTGATACAATTAACCCCTCGGTCTAGTTTTCGGTTTGGTAGACCACATTCTGGCTGCTCTGAATATCACAATCATGGCATGTGTCATTGATCAGAAAAAGGAAATTAAAAATCTAGAGAATAAAAGAAAACAAGTTAACATAGTAAAACCGAATTGTCAAGTTAATTAACTTAGCTATTTGATTTCAGCTTGAGCATTATTGATAAAAAGTAGTCAGGATTAAGGAGACTGAACAGGTAAAATTTATGATCAGCTGATCACAGCCAAGATCGAGCAGCTTAAGAAGCTTAAGCAGTATATCAAGACGTTATGGTAATCTTGTGCCAAGCTCCCCAAACATGAGGAAACTAACCAAGTGCAACGAAATCAAGATCTATGTGCAGTATTTGCAAACTCGTATCCTCATGAAGGGATCAACCTCGCCTCGAATGAGTTGATCTAATGACACCAAAACTAGGAGTTGGGCATTCCGGCTTACACAACACATTCATCGGTCACAAATCTCAGATATCGATTTAGATCAAAGGGAAGTATTTTCTTGTTTCTCGTTTTTATTTTTCTGAATTTTTTAAACCAATGAAAAACAAACATCCTAATGTATTATTACATCAATTAATAAAAACTCTTGAGATCATGGTTTCAAACATGCATGCTTGACGCTGATGAGCTGCCTTTTGTAGATGAGATATACATCGCTCAGGCTTCAAAGGTACCGTTTTCAGGTGGCAACCTCGCAATTCTTGATAGCTGGCCCACAAAAAACAACACCATCACTTTTGAAAATCACTCTTGAATTGAGTGAATCACACCACAATTATTTTAAGAATTCTTCAGATAGAGAACTAATATTACCTTTGCTTAGTGCCCACTGCGCAATTTTCTGCCTCCTATCCAGCCCATTCTCAAAGAGAACGCCAACAACAACATCAGAAACAAAAGACAGCCTATTGTAATCAACGCGATTTCCCAACGATGTAGTTTTCTGGAAACTTAAGAAACATAAAAAGCTGCAGTTGTCAACCATGCAATAAATTATTCTCACTAAAATTCTAAAACCTGGTCTTGATCCCAAGGCTTGAACCAAGGCGGTCAGTTGAGAAAGTTGAATTTTTAAAAACAATGTTGTGCCATGCTCTTTTTTGAAAGAAAAATCTGGGTTAACTTTACTGATCCGCAACCGGGCCTTAGGCCAGGTCTACCCGTGTTTCTAAACTACGATTCTCACAGCATATAAAGAACTGACTAACAGAATTCTGCAAGGTTTTAACATAAAAAGGAAGAGTAGCTTCCTACCACGAGTGACGGAAATAGCTTCTATGAGAGGTCCATTGATACCAGGTGGATTGTACAGAGATCCTTTGCCTGCCCAGAAAAGCTTGATCTCCAACGAACCTTCATTTATTTTAGCTGGGAATTTTAGCTTTCTTACTTCATTTTGTAGTTTAGGGATTTCCTTTATGTTGAGATCTTTCTTCACCAACCGTCCCTACAATCAAGATTTCCTTAAGAATGTGATATGAGTACATTAACTGGCATTCTGAAAAGTGAAATTCTTACCTGAATATAAACATCAAACACCCGTTTCCCTGTTATGCTATGATCTTCACCCTTTGAATACAATGTTTCAGAAAAATGAAGGGTCACAATGTACTTGCCTTTATGTAAGCAGAGCCCATAATACATTAGAGAAACCGGAGCAAGACGAAAATCATTATCTATCTTTGTCTCAGGAGTACAATCTTTACATGTTGAGTTCCTTACTAAAGTACTGGCATTGACTGTTGCCCAGAGGTAGTCCCCAGAAAAGCTATAAGCCCAATCGTCAGATGGACTGAGATTAAAACTTGATGTTGAGGTGTCGTTGTGATAATGATCCTTGCCGACGTTCAGCTCCTCACCACCACAATTTATAAACAAGGAATTATCTGCAAGTAAACTTATTTTCAGTACAAACATAATCGTTACCCATAACAAACTCAACCAGCATGATTAGAACGTAAAAATTCCCTATATATGTTAAATTAGTAATGCACTTAGAGAAGATTCTAGAGATCAATTCTAGAAAATACTACAAACTACAAGTTAGTGCTAAGCTAAGTTATGAAAGTTCTAGAGAAATCAAACAAACACTAGGAATGTTCTAGGAAAGAATGAATGCTTGTCCATAATTCAAAGAACTATAGAACTTCCAAGTGTATTGGCTAAATTTCCAGCAAGTTCTATGGATGGAAAGTTTATCTAAAATTTTCCTTTTAGGCTAGTTTTTTATTTTATTTTGGGAATAAGTTGATATATTAAAAGAGCTAACTAGAAGGTAGTAAAAAACAAGATACACGAAAAAAAAAAACATAAAAGAAAAGAAAAGAGAGTCACTAAAACAAAAAAAAAAATACAAAAGAAAAGAAAAAGAAAATTAACAAATACATAACTGAAAAAGAACATCAAGATTGAAGAAGCTGATACAACATGCTTAAAGCCTTGATTTGGTGTTTGACAAATTTATAATACTTTCAGGTCCCATAATTAAAGTAGTGCTAGTAGCTATGAAGAATTTATTAGTAGACTTGAGCCAATTTGAGAGGCGATAAAGAATTAAAGAGAAACTGTCTTCGAAAATCGTAGCTCCATCATTAAAGATTACCTTGTTCCTTTTAGGATAGTTAAAAGACTATAAATAGCCATTCAACTATTTTTTGTAAAGCAAGCCATAAAACTATGCTAAGTTTAAAGCCTTTGTCCTAAAACTTTCCTCCTTGTATTGTAGCTTCTATCAACAAAGTTTTTGCTTTGTGTATCCCATATTTTCAACTATTTCTAAACTATAAATTAAATCCTTCTTTTACCGTACTACTACAACTAAAAACTTTAAGTACCTTCATTTTAATTTCTAATCACTAAAACCTCTAAACTACCTCTCAAACTACCATTATATATCTTCTAACAATATATCTATGTGTTTCTCTATCTATTTATCTATATGTGTGAACTTGCGCATGTGCATGTGCTTGTACAAATTATGAGTATTTAATTAGCATTTAATTAGTATCTCGAGACATAAAAAAATTAAAATTAAGATAATAGAAATAGAAATGTTATGTCTTCATATATTTTATACTTTTAAAATATAAAAATTCACTTTAAAACTATTTAAACACAACTCACGAAATTTGTTTTTAAGTCTTCTATATCTATTCCTTCTATCTAAAACACTATAACCAAATGCAATTTTAACATTCCTTCTTGACAGTCCTATTCATACTCTTTTTAAGGACTAATTTAGATAAGAAATTGAACCACTGGCCTTTAGTGGTAGTGACCCCTTCCCACTTGCAAGGAGGCCACCGTTTCAAACAACCTTTTTTTTTTAATAGAGTTTGGGCATAAAACTGTCCTTTGAGGTCATATATAGTAGCCTATCAACTAGCCAATCCAATCTCTGTCATGGCAATACATGTCTCCTTCTCCATAAACCAGTAATTGCCATGGCTAAACTCTTAGACTATCTGGCTATGGACTGCTGGGTTCTTTAAAAAATAAAAACATTATGGAATTCCAATTGGATACGCAGAATATGCCACTACTTAATTTAGCTTTCAAAGAATGAACATACGCTTTCGATAGCATTTTTCCGTCTTCATGTTATCAATAAATGACCTAAGAAACACGAAGTTAATTTGTTAGAATACTTCAAGATCACTCTTCTTGAAAAAATGATGATACCACACATACCTAGTCGGGAGTCTGGAAAAGCACCAACATCATGAAATCAGATTAAAAAAAAATCAGTGAGAAACTTTCAGAAGTGATTTAGAAGTCAATAAATTGTCACATATATACGAGTTTTGTCCAGTCCCTTACATGTTTACAGCTGCCAATCCAGAGCATTTTTCATTTGTACATTTCACATTGAAGTTATTATATGAGAGATCTCTGCCACATAACAAATAATAAAAATGGTGTTAAAGAGTAATATAAAATTATTTTTGAATTGAGATAATTTTTTAATATTATATTAAAATTTTAATAACTAAACGGTCATGATTTAAAATCTCACGTAATAATCTAAACTTTTCCAGATAGCAAAATGTTTAGGCATGAAAAAAAAAAAGATGAGTGAGTTTCTCCTCACCTGCTACTTGTTAGAGAAGAATATAAATTATTTCATGAGATCTTACCTACTAATTTAAGTTTTTGAGTTAAATTAATTTTTTGATATGGTATCAGAGTTTTGATGACTAAGCAGTCACGAGTAGTGTTAGTCTGTGCAAGTTTCAAGCCCAAAGAGCTTTCATTTAAGGGGGTGTGTTAGAAAATAATATAAATAATATCACCTCATCTAACAGTTTAAACTATTGGGTTGAGATGAATCTTTGACACCACGGCAGACAAGAAGAAGGACAAATTACATTGTACAAATAATACATTGCTAATGCACTCTAGCAAACTTTAAAAAGGATATTACATCAAAATTGATAAATGGTGAATTGTGGGTTTCACATGTTTTAATAAGGGGTTAAGCATGAATAAATTTATTTTAATATCTGTGCATGAAAGTTTTGTATGAATATAGTTTTCCAATTATCGTTAAGTGTACATTGATTTTCTATGATTCCAAAGATCTTCTACATAAACAAGCTATTGAAATTCAAGGAGGCTACGGGTGACTGATCAATCAAATGAAATGAAATTTTTTTGACGTTATTGAATCATATTTCCATAACTTAAGTAGACAATTGCAAATAAGCTTGCGGAATTGGATGCTAATCTACGATCTTACGCTTTAGGATAGGAAGATGGCTTCGGCTTCTTAGTGATCCAGGAAGGAAGCTTAGTAAGTTCGTTGCTTGTTAAAAATCTAAGCAGGAAACACCAACCCATCAGAAACACTGGTTGGCGAACTGGTTATGTTATATATAAGAAGAAATTAAACACATACAACTTATTCAGTTTCTGAAATGATTCTGGAACTCCACCACTTAAGTTGTTGAAGCTCAAATCACTGCAAGACAAAGCAAAAACGCATCAAATCTTGGTTCGATACTAATCAACATGGATAACTTGAGATGGAATTTTATGTTGAAGTTTTGATGCCCACAGACTAAAACAAATCAACATTATTATGAAGAAGGTACACGTACGTACAGGTATGATAATTCAGGCCACTTGCCAATGTATTCGGGTATTGAACCATTAATTTTGCAATTTCTCAGAACTCTGCAGAAATAATTGAAGAAGTAAGGGAATCTATATTTGTAGTTAACAACTTAAATTTGCTAGATAATTTTATTTTTTAAAATATATTTTTCGGTTCATGGAAGGATCTAGTGGTTCTTGAGCGATAAAAAAAGAGGTAGCTCTCTCACTTTTTAAATCTCATCCCTCTTTTTCAGGACTTGAACTTCTGGTCTACTGGTGGAAATCTCAAGCTTAACAGCTGAACTATACCTTCGTGGACAAATGTAATAAGAATCGCTAAGGTAAAACTTTTGGCTCCAATGAAGAAAAACGAATACTCACAAGTAAATCAAACTTTCAGGTATTACTTCACGTTTTGGGAAAGATATTCCAGGATTACTCACGTCACTGATCAACCTGGAATAATTGAACAATACTTTAGAATTCATTAATAAGAAAACAGCATGTTTCATTTGTATCTGAACATGTAAATAAAACAAAATGCATGGCATCACAGCACTGCACATACAATCTCTGTAATTTTGGCAGACTAAAAGTTTCTGCAGGCAGATTCCCTTCAAAATTATTTCCTATAAGAATCCTGAAAAGTACACAATGGACCGGTCAGCTAAATTCACCAAATTGTTTTGCTTTGTAAATTTAATTAATAGACTATAACATTTAGCTTTGCTATCATTTGCAGAAATATATATTTATATATATACAAGTCAAAGAAGACTTACAGTTTAGTGAGGTTGACCCAATTTCCAATATAACTAGGCATCTGACCAGACAAATAGTTTCCACCTACTGCACTGCTTTGGCCCAAACCGTAAAATAAAATAATTAAAATAGCAATAGAAAAAAATTAAAGAAGGAAAACTCACAAGGTTTCCAGATGGATAAGTTTGTCAAAAGTCTTAGGGATCCTCCCAGTAAATTTGTTTGCTGTCAAGTAGCTGGAAAAAATTAAAGCTGTTAGGTCAAGGCCACAGATAAGACAAAGTATTATAAGTAATCTCTTGTCATTTGTTTTTGAAATTGGTTCAGCCCTACATTTTGTTGTCAAATGTCAAACAATTATGGAAGTGGAACTAGTGTTAGTAATTAGTATGAAATAAGGTAGAGGAGTCGTATGATCAGATAGAAGTTGAGGACTTGATGGGCTACTCTTTCTTCTCTTGGGATATTTTTAAACTCCAAATTTTCAAAGGAGAGTTTGAATATGTGATCTCCTTGAATGTGCAAGAGGCTCCCTGCTACAAGGCCAGAAACCTGTAGGTAATGCTTCCTCATCTAGTATTAATCAAGGGGTAATGAGTTCGACTTCCCCGTGATTATGAACAAAAACATAAAGAAAAAGAAATTTACAGGTGTTGAAGATCGACCAAATTCCCAAGCTCCTCCGGAAGTTCGCCATCAAGATTATTGTCATCCAGATTCCTTTTTCCTCCAAGTAAACAGACAAAATAGTGGATTATTCATAGTACACTTGAAAGTGAAACTAAAAAAGTGGTGAGTCTACTTTTCTTACAAAAACTGAAGAACAGACAGTTCTCCTAATTCAACGGGAATATGTCCTGAAAACGAGTTACTGTAAAGATCCCTGCAAATCGAATGATATAATGTGTAAGAGAAATCAATAGGAAATCATGTAGAATGAAAAAAACAGTGAAGATCAGAATTATCCTTACAGAATATTTAGGGAAGATAGTGTGCCCAAAGCTTCAGGTATAGTACCACTGAGGAAGTTTAGGCGGAGAATGCTGTGACAGGAAGATGAACAGATATTAACACACATTGTTTAATCCCATCACTCTGATCTATTCTTTAATTGTTCTATCATGAGATTTTCTTTTTGCTTTTCTGCCAGCTAAGAAACAAATATCAAACCAAATTTCCCTTTTTCTTTATTATCTGAACATACAAGCAGGAAAACTTCATACAACTTTTAAGAACCCATTCTTCACCCGACGGGTTGCACAATTTGAAGGAGCATGAAATTTTGTTTCGAAAAATTCCTAGCAGTTTGGGCGCTCAATCAACTAGGATGTTAAAATCCTAGCCCCCTCTCAACACCATATCCTTCTCTTCCCCAGATGCAGGCAGAAGGTAAAGACTATAGTTATCAAACGCGGCCTAACCCGGCAGGTCAACTAAGGACTAGAGTGACCCAGGGCCTTGACAGAGTCTGTTTCATTCTAAACTTGGGCTTCTAATTGGCCCAGGAAAAACTGGTCGACCCGTTGGGTCAACTCGAAACTTGAGTGACCCGACAAAACTCGATAGAGACCTAGTTTTTTTTTCAAATGTATTTTCTCCCCTAGGACCTTCTTTTTTCATCCTTTTCATTTGATTACCAATCCATATCAAAGTTCACTATATAAATACTAGAAGAATGTTTTATTTTTCAATATGAGATTTGAAGCCATTAATATATATACTCTATATTCACAAAAAAAAAAGTTGTGTTTTTTAATGTAGGATAAAAAAACCTTTTTGATTTAAATATTTCAACTTAAAAGGATAAGATAGTATTTTTTTCAATGTGGGATAAAAAAAAACCTTTTGAAATAATATTTTAGCCTATATTCACATGAATTTTTTCTTAATTCTTTTCATATCAACTATTAAAGCATCAAACATTTTTTTTTATTTTCTCGGGTCAACCTGTGTGACTTGATACCGGGCCTCATAGCCAGGTCAACCCTTGGGCCAGGTCTGATAACTATAGTAAAGATAGTAAACAAACACAGAACATAGATATTTGATGAGCGAAAAAGGCTGCAGATGTGAACTTCTAAATTCACAGCTTTATTCTCTCTAAAAATAATATTGATATATTTTACCTCCTAAAGAAGTTTACAAAACCTTAAATAAGTCTAAAACCCTACCTTAACTAGAAAACAAATAAAAATCTGAAAATACAAAGAAAATAACCATAAAACCCAAAATAAACAAGGGAATCCGAAAAAAAAAGGAAAATACCAAGTCGGGGCCTCAGAGCGAGATTTTTTATATCTAAAAATTTGATGGTTCTCGTAGAAATATAAGGCTATAATTGGAAAAACAACCTTCAAAAACTCCTATAAAAATTTGAACTCGATCCAACGATCGAATCAAAAGTTATGACCTTTTTAAATCATCATTCTGGTTTAGAGCGATCATATCTCCTCTTGAACCTCAACCTGTTTCACTGATCCATAAACATATTTACTAGGTCATCCATATAATTTGTTTGGGGTAGATCATCATCCAGTTGTGGCATATCCACACCTGAGTGCTCATGAAAATCACTAGTTTTCTCAACCCTCACTACATCATCCTTTAAAAATGCATATCTCTCCCAAAATATATACGTGTAAACATGGTTAACAAGAAAAAGGTATTAAGATCCAATGGCTAAATAAGATACAAGAAAATCTAACGATGGAAGAAAAAAGAGGAGAAATAGGTGGCATGAAATTCCAAGTAGAAAAAAGAAAAGAGAGGAAAAAATAGGACACAGTAGACACATCAAAGCTCTGATTATAACAACCCCAACACCATTACAAAGATTTCAATGAGATTAATCTATAGTATGAACAAAGGTCATTGTATGAGGCGATAATGAGCCACACGTGCCATTCAAAGACGATAGGTAGCTCACTAACAATGCACTTTCTAGGAAAAAACTCTACTAAATGGCCAAAGTTTATACCCATTTAGGTCTGACCTAAAAAGCTAGACTTTTTAGCCACTGGGGTCAAGCCCAAAAGCCTAGACTCCTTAAGCATTAGGGCTAGGCCCAAACATTTAGTAATCCTAGCTGTTTGGGCCTGACTTGAAGGACTAGGTTTTTTTCTCCCTCCCTCCCTCCCTCCCTCCCTCTCTCTCTCTCTCTCATTTATCATCACCAACTTCTTTACCAATGATATAACAAGCACCACCACTAATGATAAACACCAATTTTTTCACCAATAACACACTAGTTATTCTTCACTCTTCACAAGGTAAGCTGACATGTAAATTTTCAAGAGAGCAACATTGGCCCAGACCATGTTGCATACACAAACTTAACTATACATAAACACACAAAATCATGGTCACGCCATCGATCTCTCTTTACACACACACTCCTTTTACATGTCGTGATGTGCTTAGTTTTGAATGTCTTTATGGGTTTATGGTATCACAAATCTAGTGATTTTTGGTATCTATTGTCATTGTGTTCTGCATATTTTTGTTTGTATTCACCTTTAATAGATGTTGTTATGCTTTTGCGCACGCGCGCACACACACACACTCCTTCTACATTCACTAACTTAAGCATCAAAGAGTTGCCTATACCAATAAAGGACTTGTTTGGATGGAATGAATACCAATTACCAATCCAGGATGCATGATGTAGCCGATCTTAACAAGTGATTTTGAGAAATCAAGTGTGGATTTGCCATAACTAGATGATGATTTACCCCAGATAGTTTACATGGATAGCTTAGAAGATATGTTTATGTACTGGGACTAGTCTAGACTTAAGAGGAGGTTTGATCGCTCTGAACCAGAATGATGGCTTAAAAATGCTATAATTCTTTATATGACCGTTGGATCGGATTTAAATTTTTAATAAGTTTCTGGAGGTTGTTTTCCTTGTAGTAGCTTTACAGTGCTATGCAGACCATCAGATCTTGAGATATAAAAAACCTCACACGAGAGCCCTAGCTTGGGCAATTTTGTTATTTTCCTTCTTTTTTCTTGGATTTCCTACTTTATTTTGTATTTTATGGTTATTTTCTTTGTATTTTTATTTTGTTTTCTAGTTGAGATAGAATTTATAGCCTATTTAAGATTTTGTAAGTCTCCTATAAAAACAAACTTTATTAGTCATTATTATTTTTAAAGAGAATAAAGCTGTAAATTTAGAGTTCACATTTAGAATTATTTTCGCTCATCAAATTTATATGTTTTGTATTTGTTTGTTGTATTTGCATTCTTTCTACATCAACACAACCATGTAAAATCCAAACTTAATAACGAAAGACAATAACAAAAACTCTTTTTTTTTACAATTCAAGATGAACTTTTGACAATAACAAAAATTCGTTTTTTTGAAATTGTCTTTCATTATTAAGAAAGGGTAATGAAGACTGTCTGTCCCAAAGTATTTGTGCATGGGACAAGGAGCAAGGACCTGATTGTAATGCTCGGAGACGCAGTTTCAACCCTCGTACCCTTGTCAGCAGAAAGAGGGTAATGAATTACAGAAGATAAAAGGGTGAGAAAGAATATTCCAATCTAGAATGCAAGGAATATAGTTGTAGAAATAGAGACGTTTATAGCTCTATACCACTTGTTTTGAGTTTTGAATTTTTTGACATTAGAAAGCATGAACAAGTACGCAAAGATTATAGTTGGACTTTTAATTTTAAACATTTTAATTTTATGATAAATTTAATTATCATAAACTATTTTTTGTTAAATAATAGATTTCTCTGATCCGTTTTTTAGCCATGACCGCACATGGCGGTCACGTGATAGTTTTAAAACGTATCCCACTTACCTAAATCTGAAAGGTAAAACAGGATTATTGATTGATTGACATAAATTCATAACAGTCAAAAAAGGCTTCTGAAAAAAAAATAAAAAAAATACCATAAACAAAAGAAAGTAAAGATACCACAAAAAAGGAAAAAAAGTAGTAGAAGATGTTCTGCTCTGGCCCAGAATTCTTAATTAATCATCATGTTTTTAAGGAGAAAGACTTACATGATGTTCAAGTATTGACAATCACTTATGCTGTCTGGTATAGGTCCAGTCAATTTATTCCTTGAAAGATCCCTGATTTTTGACACATTTTCCGAATGAAGATACGTAAATTTATGTAACCAAGACCAGAGGTACTATTAAACAAGAGGTAGCATACATACAATTATAATTATAATTGACTTACAAATAGCGAAGCGATTGTAAACCTGACAGATTCAGAGGGATGGTACCATCAAGATTGTTGTCTGCAAGATTGCTGTTCAGGTGAAATTACCACACCAGAAGAAAACGACTCTCAGTTAATTCCAATGGATACAATCATATGTCTATTGGCACAGCTTTTCTACATTAAATGAAAAATCCACCCATTATAATCACTAGATAAACTAGTATATTTGTACCAACAGACATATGATTGTATGTCTTATTATCCATCTTGACTGGCAAGACCAGTTAGCAAAGGCTCATATTGATGGAGCAAAATTTCACATTTTTTTTCAAGAAAGAATATTTGTTTTTTGGAAAGAGAATTCATGTTATCTAGAGAGGGCCAGAGATAAAAGAAAGAGAGTTAATCTTCCAAATCAAAGAATAGGATACAGCTCCTTTGAAACAAACTAGTGAATTACGTATGAACTAGCAAAAAACAACTAGCAGTAGAGAAGGACAAGGGAGAGGCTCAGTTTAGACAATTCTTCTTTCGAACATATCATTGGCAATCCAGAAATTTGAGGAGGAACATAGAAACTTAGAGCTGAAACCGCAATCAAATCGCATCCAAGCAAGAAACTCGTAAGTCTAAAACAAACATGATAAAAGAGACAAACTCGGCGAAAAAGGTTAATGCGGTTTAAAAACGGAGAAAATTAATTAAACCCAAATTCAACTGGAAGCAAAACTATATAAGACTTACAGAATTCTCAGACTCTGCAACGTTGTCAGGCTAGGAGGTATAGACCCGGTTAAGAAATTGCTTGAAAGGTCCCTGATTTTTGCACAAAGTCATTGTACAATTAGAAATGAGCAAAGCTATGCCATCATTTATACATATAGAACCGCTAATCATAGCCTTAACATGCAATTTTATGAGACTCCGTGAATTCCCTAGCGAGGAAGCAATTCCACCAGAAAGCTTATTACAGGTGTTTAGCTTAACAGGCACAGCATATAATACAGTAGTCCAATATGGGAATACTGAAAAGTGAGATGGAGTGATGGCACTTACAATACTCTCAAGTTCTTAAAGAGACTTATTGAAGAGTGAATAAACCCATCCAACATTTTGCTTGCCAGGTTTCTGTAAGAGAAATTGAAGTGATTCAGATAGAAAGGATTAATTTTAAGCAGGTTTCATGCAATCTTCATCGTTTCCGTTTCCATAGCTCTGTACATACATTGCAGTGACCCAACAAGCTGATCGGTTTTTGGTGTTGTCACAAGAACATCGAATCTCGGCATCCATGTTGGTAGAACAAATCGGATACGATAGGGGGAACTGCGTTGTGTTCTTGGACTGCAAACTCTTGAAAAGGAGTCGAAGAGTACGTGCTGACCAAGGTTTGAACACAAAAAAACTCTTTTTATCACATCCGACTAAGATCTTCTCATGTTCAAGATAAAAAGACTCAATGGACCTAACTATAAACATACATATATGGGTTACAATGACCAAGATCTGTAATTTACACAAGAAATGTTAACTAATAAAGTTAAAAGTGATGGATTGAATCATTAGACCTCAGCAATATTGCATATGCATAACCTTTTTTTTTATACTATATAAAAAGAAATCAAAGTAATAATATTTATTAGCATTCCCATTTCCTAGCTGGTCTAGGTTAATAGGGTTTCTTGGCATGTGTGTGTGTGTAAACACTATATTCTATTTATTATGATAGGTTTTGTTTCTTAATCAATTTATTCGTTAGAAATTCTTTGATCTTCTATCTCCATGCTTTAACCACATCCTGCATCATTAAGGTTTTGTTGGGCAAAATTGTGGAAAACAGTTAAATACATATTCAATCAAATATCTTTGAAAGAAAAAGAGATCGATTAATTTGTACCTTCAGCATCTGTAAGGGCACCAATCGTAGTGTTATCACCATTAGCTTTAATGTTTGTAGTGCCATTATTGACTTTAGCCCCGTTGCCAAGTTGCCAGAGAAGAAGAAAGTTGAAGAAGAGAAGTCTAATAACTAGTACTACTGACAATTCAGAATCCATTTGTTTTGATTGAACTCCACCTCACTAATGTGCTTTGCCCCGATTTCATATCCTCAGTGTGCCTTTATATAAACACAAATAAAAAAACATATCTGAACAGGAAAAAAAGCCACCTCACTCCATGTGTAAAATGCCCCCTTTTCCCCATCATTGGAAGCCATCAGTTGGACTCGTGGTTACTGTTTCAGCTAAAAGTCGCGTTGAGCAAGCCATCCGTCTATGTAGCCAAAAAAAAAAAGAAAAGAAAGAAAACAGAAGCTAGCTTGTGACAGAAAACAATGGTAAACTAATCAAAAGTGAGATGCTAAACCAATATATAGCAATATAATGCTTTGTTCTCTTCACATACTTTGTTATTTTTGTCTTCCAGAAGTAATCATCAAATGAAAGAAATGATTCCACAACGTCAAGGCGGGGAACTCAGGACTGATAAGCTACTGGATAGCAAGAAAAGAGGAAGACTTTCTTTTGGAAAGTAACTAAAGTAATTGCTTCTACGTAGAGTAATGCCTTTACTTTCTTTACTATATGTATTTTGTTCCTTTAAATTGCCCCTGACTCCGACAGAAATAAATCACAAAGAAGAAAGAGAAAAGGGAAATGAGAAAACAAAGAAAGAAAGAATAAAAATGATTGAAAGAAAATAAATGGAATCAGCTAATTATATTAAATGCTATCTTCTATTTATTCCAATAAGATTGAGAACAATTAAAGTCTTAAATTGAACTTGATTTATTAATCAATTAAAGTCTAATATAACATCAGCTCTGCTTATGATAGCTGCGACAACTTTTCTGTGAGTGTTTGAATCATGGCGTCTACCACTGCTCGTACTGTACCTGAATTATTTATATTATAGGATAAGCTAGCCATCTGAGTTCATAATCATAAATCAAAAAAGCAGAAAATAATTACGATGACCACTTGAAGACAGATTTCTTCAGATTGCATATATAGCTCACTGTATTTAGATTTTAATAATTGATTGGTTTATTAATGAAGCAGATATTTAGTTAATGACCGAGAGAAGCATAGTGAAATTTAAAGAAAACTAGAAAAAAAAATTGGAAAAAAAAATTCAATTATAACATTAGAATATATATAAGCTTCTCTTTCCTGCCTGTATTTACCCAAAAATAGATTCCTTAAAGCACTGCTTATTATTGATGACACCAAAGATGAATGATTATTTGTTGGGCTTATATTTAAGAGCCTAATCAATTTTAAAACGTTTTAGAGATGAAAGAAGGAGGAAAATATTTTTAAGTAAAGGTGATATCAATTGAATAACCAACAACTGACAACTGCCTATCTAGCAATGGATTGATGAAAAAAACTTAACCTGCACGGACAAAGACAGGTTTGTCAATTGGAGGACATTAAGCTCAATTGAATAATCAGTTATAGTCGGAACTATTCAAATGGATATTATATCATGTTTATTTTTATATTTTAAAAGTATTTTTTAAAAAAATTAATTTAATTTTTTTTATTTTAATTTAATCTTTTTAATGTTTTAGATTATTTTATATGCTAATGTTAAAAAAATTAGCGTAATTGGATTTGGATTAGATTAAACTAATTGATTCAGAGAAAATTTATTAGATTAAAATCTTTTGTGATTCAATTAAAAACCCAGCTCAAATAAGGCTCAAAGACTTATGTTTTATCAGGATCAACTCGCCAAAATCAGGCCTGCTGCCAAGTGAGAGCTTCTAGGCTTGTAAACAGAACAATTTCTGACGACGGTAGAGAAGTCAAGTGTGGCTTGAATGATGCAGACAGTGTGAAGCTAGCTGGCTGGCACCAATTGGGCACCACTTGCCCCTTGCCCCTTGCCACTTGGCCACTTGGCCACTTGGCCACTTGCCTTGCCCCTTTGTCCTTTGCTTGGATGCTTGCCTATAAATAGGCAGTGCATCCAAGCTTATTTTGTACATTACAAGAGAAGAAG
>Ga0325411_1002823_pt1 | contig 19593 bp, 9 predicted proteins | sample PopdelMetagenome_13_FD_206181 | JGI IMG/M metagenome (GOLD analysis project Ga0325411, IMG submission 206181) | Populus deltoides microbial communities from Bellville, Georgia, United States - Xylem-PdIQD-R4 | ecosystem: Host-associated > Plants > Phyllosphere > Stem > Wood/Secondary xylem...
ATGAAAGAAGGGGATGAATGGAAAACTGCTTTTAAAACTAAATATGGTTTGTATGAGTGGTTGGTTATGCCTTTTGGACTTACTAATGCACCTAGTACTTTTATGAGATTGATGAATCATGTGTTGCATGCTTTTATTGGTAAGTTTGTAGTCATTTACTTTGATGATATCTTGATTTATAGTAAGGAGATTGATGAGCATATAAGTCATTTGCAACAAGTTCTTAATGTGCTTAGAAAAGAGTCCTTATATGCTAATTTGAAAAAGTGTGACTTTTTCATGGATAGGATTGTTTTTCTTGGATATATGGTTAGTGCAAAAGGTATAGAAATGGATGAGGCTAAGGTTAAGGCTATTCAAGAATGGCCTACACTAAAATCCATAACAGACGTTAGGAGTTTTCATGGTTTGGCTAATTTTTATAGGAGATTTGTTAAAGACTTTAGTAAAGCTTTATTATCTTTACCTGATTTTAATAAAGCTTTTGAGATTGAATGTGATGCTTCATGAATAGGTATTGGAGCCGTTTTAATGCAACAAAAATGACCCATCGCTTATTTTTGTTAGAAACTTAATGGTGCAACTCTTAACTATCCCACTTATGATAAAGAGTTGTATGCAGTCGTGCGGGCTTTGGAGACTTGGCAACATTATCTGTGGCCCCGAGAGTTTGTCATACATACTGATCACCAATCGTTGAAACATTTGAAGGGTCAAGGTAAGTTAAGTAGGAGACATGCTAAGTGGGTTGAGTTTATTGAAACTTTTCCATATGTGATTAAATACAAGCAAGGTCAAGAAAATGTGGTCGCCGATGCCTTGTCGCGAAGGTATGTTCTTCTTAATACTCTTAATACTAAATTGCTAGGATTTGAGTATATTAAGGAATTGTATCTTGATGATCATGATTTTAGTGCTATATATGATACATGCAAGGTTTCGGCCAAGGATAAATATTTTAGGCATGATGGATTTTTGTTTAAGGAAAATAAGTTATGTGTGCCTAATTGTTCTTTACGTGAATTGCTTGTAAGGGAAGCATATGAGGGAGGTTTAATGGGGCATTTTGGAATTACTAAAACTTTGGAGGTTCTGCATGAGCACTTTTATTGGCCTAATATGAAAAGAGATGTGCAAAGAATGTGTGATAGGTGCATAACATGTAGACAAGCTAAGTCTAGGGTAATGCCGCATGGACTATACACACCTTTGCCTGTTCCTAAGGAACCTTGGGTTGATATTTCTATGGATTTCATTTTGGGTCTACCTAGGTCTAGGAAAGGGAGAGATTCTATATTTGTTGTTGTGGATAGATTTTCTAAGATGGCACATTTCATTGCTTGCCATAAAACAGATGATGCAATAAATATAGCTGACCTATTCTTTAGAGAGGTCATTCGGCTACATAGTCTTCCTAGGAGCATTGTATCCGATCGAGACGTTAAGTTTTTGAGTTACTTTTGGAAGGTTTTGTGGGGTAAGTTAGGAACTAAACTTTTATATTCCACTACTTGTCATCCACAAACAGATGGTCAAACTGAAGTTGTTAACCGAACTTTGATTCAATTGTTAAGGGCTATCATTCAAAAGAATCTTAAAAATTGGGAAGATTGTTTGCCATTCATTGAATTTGCATATAATCGTAGTGTGCATTCTACTACTGATTATTCACCATTTGAGATTGTTTATGGTTTTAACCCTTTGACACCATTAGATTTAATTCCTTTGCCTATTGATGAAAGGGTTAGTCTTGATGGTAATCAAAAAGCACAGGTGGTGAAAGATCTCCATGCAAAAATTCGGCAACAAATAGAAAAGAAGAATGAACAATATGCAAACAAAGCCAATAGGGGACGAAAATTAGTGAGATTTGAACCAGGTGATTGGGTTTGGGTGCATATGAGGAAGGAAAGGTTTCCTGAACAAAGAAGATCAAAGTTGATGCCTCGAGGAGATGGTCCTTATCAAATCATAGAAAGGATTAATGATAATGCCTACAAAGTGGATCTACCAGGTGAGTATGGTGTTAGTGCTACATTCAATGTTTCTGATCTTTCTTCGTTTGATGTAAGTGATGATTCGAGGTCGAATGCTTTTGAGGAGTGAGGGGATGATGCGATCCAACCATCAAAGGATCCATTGGAGGTTCCAGTTGGTCCAGTTACTAGGCTTAGGGCTAAGAAGTTCAAAGAAGCTTTCAATGGACTTCTTCAAGATACATGGGCTAAGGTGGACTTCAAGAGGATTTGTAATAATAAAGAGCAAGCCTTGATTAATCTGATTCATGTTCAAGAGGGGCTTGTTGGTGGAACCAAGACCATTACACAAGGACTGGGAGAAGAAGACTAGATTCGGACAGTTTGACCTTTCGTTACTCTTTTAGTCATAACTGGAGTTACAGATCGAATTTTGATGTGATTCTAGTTGGGCTGGAAACGGTATATGGCACGCCTTCTAATTCATTAAGACGAGAGAGAACCATCCGTTTTAAGTTGGGCCTTGCTGCTACCAGATAGACTGCGAAAACAATGAACTTGTCTTATTTAATTAGTTGGGTTATCAAACTTTAATTATTTTGAGATGAGACAATTTGTTTGGGTTTTACACTTGTTTACTTTGTTTATTTTAATTAGTTTGGGCTAGTTTTAACTTGGGTTGATTATTATTTAAATTGGGTTTATGTGAGACCCATTAGGGAAACTAGGGTTTTGGCTTGGAGTATAAATACTCTTTAGAAATAATTTTAGGGCAGACTTTTGATAATATTTTCAGCATGGTAGCCGACTTTTGGTTGCTTAATCTTGGTTCTTGATTAAACTGTCAACTCTTCAAAGAATTGACCATTCTTTGTTGTGAATTTATACTTCTTTTGCTCGTCTCTAGGTGTAGGCGTTGTGATCGAGTTGGTTTATAGTCTTTTTGCCTTGGAGCAAGTCTTCTATTCTGATAAGCTCATTCAAATCTCAACAAACTTGGGTTAGATTGATCTTGGGGTCGCGAATACCATTAAATTCCGCTAGGGCTCGCATCAAGCCCCTTAGCAATACCACACATAATGCTGAAACGTTTGGACCAGTCTAATAGTTTGCCTCTTGTTTGATCTGTAAGTGTTTGTGAGTGCAACATGCCACTTAAACACGAGCTTGATTGTATTAAAATCAAAGAACTATGTAACGATAGGATAAAGCTTTTCTGGTTTAGAAAAGTACCGAAAATGAAGGAATCAAGGCTTCTGTTGGGCATGTATTCATAAACCAGAATTTTCTCTTCTCCTTGAATGCGGCAGCCAAGAAGTTTTACAAGATTTCAGTGCTGAAGCTTCGTGATCAGTATAACTTCATTTTTGAACTTATTTAATCCTTGTCCAGAACTCTTTGATAGCGTTTTTACTGCTATTTCTTGGCAATCTTCTAGAGTACCCTAGAAAATGGTATCCCAAGATTCTTATGCTTATCTCAATAAAACTAGTCACTAAAAGTTAATATAGTCATTTTGAGAAATTTACCTTGTACACAGGTCCAAAACAACCTTCTTTTATTGACACGACCAAAAGATTGATGTCTTTTCTCAAGTGCAGGAGTGTCGAAATAATAAATAACCTGGCAAGACCAGGGTTGAACCACATGGAGGTCAACTATATAAATTATAAATAACAAAAACAACAACAACAATAATAAGTTGAAGAGAGCTTTGATATTGATATAAGGATTAAACAATGATAAAAACAATTGAAGAAATTCACAGCTAAAGACCTTTTCAGAAAAATACATCAAACTCTAAGGATAAAATTTAATGAAATCAGGGGTGAGAATCTAGATATTTGAAAGTTTAATATTCAATTGAAGGTCAATTTACATAAATCCGAAACCAAGAACCAAAATGAAAAGGGCGCTGAAATCCGAGGCTGATATTGAAGTTTACAAGGGCAAAATTGCATATAAAATTGGAATTTTAGGGTTAATTAGGGATGCAATTGAAAGAAATTAAAAGTTAGAGAACAAAATTGAGCTTTGGCCAACCCCTTAAATTAAAACCCTAAAAAGTCCAAAATGACAATGTTTTGAACAGTAAAAAAAGGAAAGAGAAAAGACAAATCATACACCACCATCTTCTTCTTCTTTTTTCACCTGAAAAAGCTATCAGGTGACTACTTTTCCGGGGCATTTAATAATTCATCTCTCAACCAAACCGGACAAACCATACACTACCGTGATGGCCTAACTACACCCTAGAGTACTCTTGCCTGCCAACTATACCTATAGCCGTCGCACCATTACCCATATTGGATAACTCAGGCAGCCTTTAGTTGCTAACTTTTTCAGGTCATAATTGCAACTTTAAACCAACAGTTGGGATACTTCCAATTCAAATTAAGGGCCAATTGTCCCTAATAAAGACAAAGTATTCCTCTTTGATCCCCTATAAATAGGGGTGCATTCCAAGCTTTAGAGATCAAGAAATCAGAAATCAAAGTTGGGGAAAAAATCAGTTTTTCCATAGTTTTTTTTGTTCTCCTCCACCAGCCTCCTTTGCACTACCATAACCACTATGTCTCCACCACCGTTGCCACCACCAACAATACACGGGTCTTCCTTGCACCACTAGGAATGCTACTCTCTGGCTAGGCAAGCTTTCTCTTCGTTTTCTTTCTCGAACTCTGCCTATGCCATTACATTTTGCATGTAGTGGCCAAAATAATTAACTCCTTGGTCACTAGGCTGGGCTAGTGACCATGCAGGCCTATGCTGGACCCCGCCCAAATGGCTTGGCTAGATCCAGCCCATTTAAAAAAAATAGAGAGAGCGAGAGGGAGAGGGAGGCCAAGTTTGTTAGGCTGCTTGTCGGCCTAACCCGACCTGACTAAGGCCAGCCCAAGTGTTTAAGTCGAGCCCAACTAATATAATAATAATAATAAACAAAAAAATCCAAGTGTCTTTTCAAAATATTTGTGATTTTCTTGCATGTTTTTTCAAAAAAATTGCATAATATCTTGTTGTATATTTACAATGTAACATATAGATCCGGTATTAAAATACTTGGTTTTCTCCGAAACTATTCTTAATTTTTAAAAGAAATTGAAAAAATTAACAAATTTTTAAATTAATTTCCTCTTTGAAAAAACAAAAAAATATTTTGTTTTCTTGCATACGATCAAATCCTAAAGGTTTTTCATGCATATTTTCTAAAAGATAAAAATCATATTTTTATTATGTTTTTAAAAAAAATGCAAAAATAAATGTCGTAATCAGTTTATGATTATCCATTAGGGTTTGATCAAAATACAAAAAAAACCCATAACAATTATTTTGTTATTTAGAATTCTAGGATTTAGTTATATTCAAGAAATAAATAAATTTGGACCTTGGAACAGTTAGGATTTAATTCAATAAGATAGAGGCTTCCTCATGATGGGAGATCTATCTTGAATCACAGACAAGACCAATAGACAGAAACACAACCTAGAAAAACAATCAAACAACAATGCAGCTTACTTTAGGTAGGGTGTACTAGGGGTGATGTGTTTTCCCTTACACAACTAGTCCTTTACCCAAACTTCCGCGAACTATAGGTTTTCTAATAACCATAATACTAGGTGGCGACTCCTAAACCTTATACCCAAATCCCCTTTTCAACACACCTCTTAGGAAGTTGACTCGGCATCGTTCGACACCGCGTGTGGGGCACAACAATATTTACCAGAAAATGTTTATATTTTTTTAACAAGAAAAGAAGCAACTTTCAACTTCATGAGGACATAACCCCTTTTAAGGATTATATCATTCTCAAGTTCATTATTTGATAAAAACAAACTTTATATTTTTTAAAAATTACAGAGTTTCAACTTCTCATGAATATAACCCTTTTAAGGATTATACAATTCATAGATTGATTCTTCAATAAAAAAAATAAAATTTTTTATTTAATTTTTTGAAAACCACCAAAGTTTCAACTTCTCATGATCATAACCTTTGTTGGTACTCAATTTTGGACCCCATGTGCTGGAGATGGTGTATACCCATTTTGAACCAAGTGTAGGAGTGTAGCTCATGTTTGCTAGAAAATTGACAAAAGCGGAGGAGAAAGAAATATTGTTTTTAAGGTTGGATAAATCCCTCAAAATTTGCATTAAAAAAAAACTGATTCTGCTACTGTCGTAATTTTTTATTCCAAATTAGGCTCTGATTCTGACTTGGTTTCGTACGATATCTGATCATCCTAGCTATGTTCTATCACTCATGACATGTTGAAAAATTGACCTACACCTTTATTGGGTTCTAGGGATCACTGATCTTAGGGCAGACTCTCAGTCAGATTTGGATTGCTTGGCATTGTCAGATCAAGAACCTTTTTGACCAATTAGATTACTGCCAGATTCTGTTCTTTAAAATGATTTTATCTCAATTCAACTTCTTCATCAAAGTTGTAGTCCTTGACGCGTAGATAAATTTGGGCTTTTGAATCGCTTGATTTCGATATCAGAATCTCAAGATATTCCCGTTTGAATATCTAGTGTGAAAGTAGAGATTCCTGCCGCGAGAAGGATCCTGACTTGAGTTTTGCACTAAAAACTCTATTTCTGTCACAAATTTTGATGATTTGTTCTTAGGTCATACTCTCAGTCATATCGGGATTCTCGGCATTGTCAGTTTCTAAATTAGATCAGGAGACCCTTTTTGATCAACCAGATTACTGTCAGATTCTGTTCTTTAAAACGATTTTATCTCCCTTTGACTCCTTCATCAAAGTTGTAGTCCTAGACGCATAGATGAATTTGAGCTTTCGAATCGCTTTATTTCGATATCAGAAGCTCAAGATATTCCCGTTTGAATATCTAGTGTGAAAGCAGGGATTCCTGCCACGAGAAGGATTTTTGCCCAAGTTTGCAGGGACACAATTGCAAGATGCTTAAAGTTTGAAGACCAATTACAGGCCAATTTGAATCCTTTTTTGGACCAAGGACCAAATGGAAAAAGTTCTAAAATAAGGAGGATGATTGAAGATAAAAAATAGAAAGGAATTCTGCCGAAGGAAGACATTGAAGAAAACACGTTACCTACACAGCTAACCGTTTTCTTTCTTTCCTTTTTATCTGAAATTTCTTGTTTGGTTTCCATGTTTCTCTCGCTTGAATGGAGAGCTGCAAACCACGTTTTTATTGACTCGTTTCAAAGGGAGCAGCTGGCCCTATGGAAGGAAAGAAAAGAGTCACACCATCCTCTAAAACCGGAAAGAAATCAGACGTGAGCACAAAATCAAAATCAAAATATTGCAGTTTCCTTTTTGCGTTTTTTTACTGCAAATCAGTAAGGATTTGCATCCTAGAATTAATGCATTGAATCTTTCCTAAATAGAGATATTTAGACTATATATAAGCCCTTTTAATGACCTAACGGGGGCAGAAAAAAAGAGGATAAAAAGAACAGAAAAACAGAGAGAAAAGAGTAGAAAAAAATAGCCAAAGACGTGCAGATAAAACGCAGAGAACAGGAGTTTCTGTTCATTACTGTGAAAAGAGAAAAAAGAAAAAAGAAAGCAAAACAGAGAAGGAGGGAAAGAGAAGAGAAGAAAGCAGGAAGAAGCAAGGAAAAGAGTCCAAAACCAGCGTGGCCATTGTTTTTTTTCGCCAGAACCAGTAGCCAGCGACCGGGTGTAGCAACTGCAGTGCCATCTCCTCCGCCTGTTTCAGCGCCAGGTAAGTCCACGCATTCTCTATGCTTTGCATTTTAATTATATATGTTACTATGCAATCTTTTGTGGTTACTGTTCAAGTGAATTATAATTCACTTAAATAGTTGTTTAAACTTTGTGTCCTGCTGGGTCCCTTGCTGATGCAAGTGACCTGGCCGGACCTAATTCTTTTTTTAAAAAAAATTAAAAGAAAGAGAAAGAGATTTATTTTCTGGAATATTTATTTTAAAGTCTAAATTTTTTTATGTTGTAAAAAAAAATATATACCAATCTCGTATTTAGAATACCTGGTTTTTGACGCAACTGCGACAAATATACATATATATCAAAATTTGTTTTCTTGTGTATTGCATACAGCCAATACCCTAACATGTTTTGAACGTTCTTTTTTTTTATATAAAAAAATATATTGGAAGTTTTCGAAAATGTGTTTTCGCATGGATTTCTTAAACACAACAAAATTATTTTTTTGCATTTCTGAATTTTACAACATGTTTGTAAAATTCCAAAGGGTATTGGCCAATATTCCAAAAAATATAAAAATTTTATTTGTGGGGAATTCATCTATTATTCACCATTAATATTTGGATAAAGAAATCTCAAATGGATGAATATCCAAAATATTATTGGGAATAACTGGTTATTATTCACTATTAATATTTGGATAAAGAAACCCTAAGTGGTAAATATCCAAAATAATTTTATAGGAATAATAAGTCATTACACATCCTTGAAAGAAGCCTTGATTATAATCAAGGACATTTCAATTTTTTTTACTCCACGGTTTACGAGCCGTGAGGGTATGAAACACTAAGGCAAAAATAGGCTTTTAAAGCACCCTGAATTTCCTTAGATTTCTAAATTTTTGTCCCTCCTCCTTGCGATTTACGAGTCGCAAATTAACTCTTGAAATACCAAGTGAAAAATGAGCTTTTAAAGCACATGGAATCTCCTTGGATTTCTATCTTAATAACTTTAGTCTGAATTGAACACGGATTTCACGAGATCTGCATTGGTTCTCCTTGGTACTTTGTAGACACATCTAAGGGTGTGATCCACATTGACCAAGGGTTCTTTCTTCTTAGACTTTCAGTTCGAGTTTGTTCATCATAGCAAAATGTATCCTAGAAAAACTAATGGGATTAGAAAACACCAACACTATAGCAATTATAAGGCAAACCAAATACCAAAAAGCTTACCTTAGGTAGGGCATACTAGGGGTGCTAATACCTTCCCTTTACGCAACCAGTCCCTTGTCTTAGAATCTCTAAAAGACCAGTTAGGGTTCTTAGTGACCATAACACTAGGTGGCGACTCCCTTATTCACAAAAAAACAAAAACAAAAACAAAAACTCTGAAATCAATTAAGGATCGTCGTGCTCCGCCGCGAGAGTGCGACAACCCTTTTAAGAATTATATCATTCTCACATTGATTCGTTGGAAAGAAAAAAAAAACAAGTCTTTATTTACATTTTTTTAGGAAAAGTAAAATTACATTTTTTACACATAATATAACAGCACCATTAAGATGGCATGTCTGCACAATTGTATATTAATTAAAATGAATAAACCAATAACATATGAGAACATACACATCCACACAATCACATATAAGAAATTACACCTCAATAACATATAAGGCGTTGTCATGGTTTAAGCGGCATGTATGCACTCATGCAGCTTTTAGAACCAATCTTCTTTGGTGCATGTGGATTCATCAAGTTGATGTTGTTTTACCAAGGCAACATGTGTCGACTATAGAGACTCGGTTTGGCTATGACAACCATGTTTTCTTCTCTTTCTTTTCTCCCTTTCATTCTCTCTCCTCCCCTCATTTCATGCACATTTTATTTTGGTAAATAAAAGCCCTTTGTTTTTTCTACTCTTTCAATCCCAATACCTTCAGTTTTAATTTAATGAAAAGCAAAATAGTCAAACTATTTTTAACAAAATCGAGCATTAACTTGAAGTTGAATTTTTTTTTTTTTTGCAACCACAAGAATCTTATTAAGACAATCGAATCAAAAAACCAATCTCAAATCTTAATGGCATCAATTGAAAAAGGACCTTATTGAAAATAAAAAAAACTAGATACAACCAGAAAATTAACAAATACAAATGAAAACACCGGTGGATTTTTTCCGTTGGCATTTTGTGATGATATATACTGACCAAATTTTTCCATCGCTAACCCCATCTCTAAACACTAATGGAAAAATATTGTCAATATATACTGAGGGAATCGCAGTCAGAATAGAAAGAATAAAAAAAAAGCCAAACAATGCAATGACGTGTAAGGTTTTATAGATGCAATTACCAATGAAATTACAGTGGGATTCAAATAGGAAAATCGTGAAGTGATGTGGCATTGATACCGACATAATGGTAGACGTCAATGATGTCTTTGTTTTTGCCAATTAATGACAAAAACTTTGTTACACATACATCCCTTCCTTTAGAAATGATCGTTCAAGAGTTGATTAGTTATCTGTATTGAAAACCAAACCTAGGAGTCGTGTCAAGGTTTTTCAGGATGAGAATGATTAATCAAACTTGAGAGATGATATTTTTTAAGTTAGTGAGTTAGTTGATTCATATTGAGTTACTCCATCGATTGACTTAGAAGAAAATTCAAATTTTCACGTTGCTAAGAATATTCTTGTTGATATTAACGCTAAGGACTTAAATATTGTTCTAAGCTCCAGTGGACAAGCACGAGTCGGTGAAGATGATTATAGCAATGAAATTAATGTAGAAGATTGTGATGGAGCTGATGACGAGTCAATTGAAGAAGAAGAAGACAATCCTAACTAATTATTAAAACACGAAAGTGTAATGCCATAAACTATAATGTAATATTTATTAACAAAATTCTCTACAAAGAAGTATTTATTTTATTATTGTTAAGTGAACTAGTGTTATTGTGTTATGCGTGTAGCTATCAATTTAAGTATTTGCAAGATTGATAGTTAAGAAATACATATACAATATGGCATCAAACATTTTTTCACACTGATGGAAATACTGATGGTTTGTTTAGCATATTCCAGAGGTGAGGGGAATTGTTTCCCTACTTGCTGGCACTGTTCATGGAATAAATTACACATGGGTATACCGATGGTATGCTTCCATCAGTATATTCTAAAGTCAAGGGGAATTATTCCCTTCACATGTCGGTGATAACAATTAAAGTTTTTATATTGCCAACAGAATCACTGATGGACTACGAATTATAACGCGCTGGCACTTAATGCTTTTACTAATTGAGTGGCAGGTTTCCTAACAAAATCACCAACGGACTATGAATTCCAACGCGCTAGTAATTAATGCATTTTTTATTGTTAACTATTTACTATTTTACCAACAAAATCACGAACGGAATGAAAAAAATCCATAGGGGTTTTTGAAATTCTTAGTGCGAAAAGAAAATTTAAAAGGATTTTATAGACGGAATCATCAACAAAATATTTAAAAATAATAATATTTAATAGTCTGTCGATAATTATATTCATAAAACCTAATATAAAAACTTTATGGGCGCACTAGACCTTCATTTTCTTCACTTGGCTTAAAAACATTACTCTTCTCTCTTATTCCCTCTGTCTTCTATATGTCTATTCTTCAATTCTGTCTTTCAAATATCAAGGCTGCAAATTAAGCTTCATTTCTCTCAACACAATCAACAAGCATTTATAGATATTTTTTTTTGAATACTTTCTTCTTATTTTTCTTCTTTTTTGTGGTTTTTTTAACAACGTATTTCTCTTTTTTGTTTTTGTTTTTTTGGTATCACACCTACTTCAAATATGAAATTAAGCATGCCATTAAGGTAAGAATTTTTTATTCCTTATTCTTTATTTGTTTATGCATTAATTTTTTCTTTTTTGTCTCTATTTATGTTCAATTATTTGTTCATTATAATTTTATGAAGTAATAGTTGTGTTGAATTTTAGTTGTTATTGCGATGATTTTTTATTGTTTTGTTGAATTTTAATTGTTATTTTCAAATTTATTGTTCAATTTCAATTGAATATATAAGATTAAATTTAATTAAACAAAATTCTTGTCAATTTAGGATTAAAAATATTATCACGTAGAAAATTCTTATTTTCTATGAAACTGAATTATTCAAAATTGTTGGTAGAAGTAAAATAAAATTAATTGGTTTGTGGCATATATGTTGTCTATTTGCAGCAATAAACATTTTAGGTAGTTTCCGATATAAGAGAGGTACTGCCGAATTTTTATAAAGAAAATTCAAAATTGTTTATTTTTTTCTGTAATTGTGTAGATGCATAGGGGAAAATCAATTGCACATCGTGAGCACATGATCACTACTAGTTCTACTAGTAGCGATGATAACAACAACGTATCATTAGGTGCTGACCAAAAAGAGGCACCTGAAGCACATGTGTCGACTCACAACGTTGCCTCTTCAAGTGCGATGCCGCAATGCAAGGCGGGGTCCTTTCATAACAGGATGTATTCACCTAAAAGTATAAGGCGTAGTGGAAGGATGACCTTTCAATGTAAGTTTGTTTTGCTTTGAGTTGGCTTATGTTTAACAATTTATGAACAAATAATATTTCATTAAATTTATCAATTTTAAAATTCACAAACATTGAGGCTGCCAGAATAATAACATTGGCATTTTAATTATCGATGGAAATTTCATTATTTCAATGGAGCCAGGTTTCTAAACATCCTGAATGGAAACAACAAGTTGATGTATGGTTTATAAGATTTAAGGTTAGTATTATCTTAAGATTTTTACTATTTATTATGCTATTTCGTTTACTTTATTGAAATTTTTATAATTATTGACATGACCAAAAGATTGATGTCTTCTCCCAAGTGCAGGAGTGTTGAAGTAATAAATAACCCGGCAAGACCGGGGTCGAACCACAGGGAGGTTAACTACAAATGAAGAAATAGATAATAACAAAAAATGAGTTGAAGAGAGCTTTGAGATGTGATATTGATATAAGGATTAAACAAGGATAAAATAATTGTCAAGGTTAAAGGATCCACTAATGGTATTTCAAACAAGTATATTATAAACTCTTTTTATTACTCAACTGGAAACCACACACAAAGAAGGTTCCAATCGGATTATAAATTGTTCACATGATTACATTAGTTATCTTATTCGAATAATGCTAATACTTGTAAATGTTGTCAGGTATTCATGATTATAACTTATGTTAACAACAAATCAAGTTCCTTTCATAGCGCAGGTGTCGATTATACCAACGGTTGGGCTATGAAAGTGCCAAGTATTTGTTGTACCAAGGATTATGAAACATAAATCTAGTTTAACCATTTAACAAGAAAAGTATTAAAAGTGAACAAGATAACAAATACAAAACATGTTAGTATCAAATATTAAAGTCCATGTTGAGTTTATACTATACTTATTCTTACACCATTAGTGTAACCTTTTCACCTTGACATGATAAACTTAACTAAACATAATGAAAGAGGGAAACATAAATAAACAAGATAATAACATAAATAAGATATAAGTTAACTAAGTAAAGGAAAGGAAATGAAAGGCATAAACAAGAGATTAATAAAAGCAAAACTTAAACATTACAAAAATATAAAGAGAGGAAGCAAGAGCATGATCTTGATATGAAAACCAAGATGCCTAAATGCATAGCAAATGCCTCTTTTTATATGCTAAAATTTGGAACTATTGATTTGATGACTAATTGTTGAGTGAGTGGCCACATTTTGATTTGGTGACAATCCTTATCTTTTTGTCTGAACAAAACATCATTGATAACGTTAGAATTTGAACAGACTTAAATCATGAAAGTTTTAGGAAATTGTCTCAACTTTTCAGGAAAAAAATATGAAGGACATTTGGACTTCTAGAACTCAAGATATGGGCTAAACACTAAATAGTATCTGGGCTGCAGGATAGATTCGAACTTCTCCGCTGTTGCTACAATTTGGACTTGAAAACGGCCTTTTTAAATCCTGGACTCCCCATGAAAGTTTTAGGCCTATGTCTTAGCTTTCCATCCATATAGAGGAGACCTAAATCCAAGATCTACAACTCCAGATATGACCCAATAACCGAATAATATTCTAGTTTGGACTGAACCAGCATCTCTTTTCTAAGTTTGGCCCTCTCTTTGTCCTTTCAATTTCAGTACCTAAACTCATCAATCAATCCTTTTATTTATGTGATAGGCCTGCATTTAAGATGAAAATTTACCATAAATTAAAGTTATCTTATAGTATCAGACTTGTAATTATAAAACATGCTTTAGTTAAGGAGTTATTGATACTTTAAGTGCAATATAATGATATAAAACTTGATAAAAATACACTTTTAAATACTTATTACACCCCTCAACCAGCTTATTACTAGTCCCTAGTAATCAAAACGTTAAAATAGAAAAACAATTTGCAAGTTCCACAAAGCAAGACATTCATCATTCAATTTTCATTAATCTATCCAGATAAAGAAACTCTTATTAAATTTATATATCTGCTCAATACCTCTTAACAAGATATTAATAAACCTTCCTTTTGTGCTCAATATATCAACATATAGTTATGGGGCTTTACTTGGAAGAAAACAAAATATTTGTTCTAATGTTTAAGGTTAACTTCCTTGGGTTGGAATAATTATCTTTTTCTTTTTTTTTTCCTTGTTTTTTTAATATATATACATATAACTTAAAACACAATGCATCTTTAACCCATGTAACGAGCTTTCGGCTAATGACTCCCGGACCAGTTGGTCTTAGGGCCTTAGGTGTTGAGACACCCTACAAGCATAGTTATTCGGGTTGCAGATACTGATACGTAGATAGTGCAATGTTTGATTCCTTTAAGCTTTTCTCCTGAACCCATGTAACAAGCTTTGAGCCAATAGCTCCCAAGTCAGTTGACCTTAGGGTATTAGGTATTAAAACACCCTTTCGGGCTTAATTGCTTAGGTTAGGAAGGCTACGAAACCAAACTTATCTACGTTTTTATTATTATCATTTTTTTTTTGCAAATTATATACTTTCCATTTCCCTTAGTTGTTACCTTTAACAAAAGAACATAAATAATGTAATAATCCAATGTGCAACCCACAATCATATGTTAAACTGTGTGTGTGAAAATGAAGGTTTAAGAATACTTGTTAAATGAGTATATGAGCAGAATTAAGTGATCACAATGTGAGAGTTTGTAAACCTGAATATTTCAAGAAGTATTCTGATAGATCTTGTTAAGAATGTTTACTAAGATGCGTCAAGAGTCACTTTAACAAAAGAACTCCTTTACTCTGTCATCCTAGGAACAACAGTTTTGCAAATGGTTTATGAAATAGAAAACACAGTTAGTTATTATTATTATTTTTTTATATCAACTACTACCCTTTCCCCCCAACCAAAACGAGACATTGTCCTCAATGTAGGTAGAAAGATAGAGTATTGAAGACATTACCTAAAACAATGAACACTGACAAACCTAAAACACACATAAACAAATATAAGAAAGAACAAAACAAAATAATATGCTATTAATAAAACCAAAAGTCACAAGGATTCACAAATGAAGGCTTAAATCCAATCTAAGTTTTTTACAGCTTTCCTTAGTTGATCAATTTATGGGACTCATAGAGGGATCAATTACAGGAATGAAAGATTGTAGTTGGTCAATCAATTGTTCAACAGTAACAGCAGAGATTATGATTTGTTGTGCCGAAGATGTTAGAAATTCATGTTCCACAGCATGATCAAGAAAAGACAACAACTTATCATAAAAACCATTAACATTTAATAGACCTATGGGTTTATGGTGAATGTGCGGTTAGGCCTAAGAGGAAATATGAAAAATCTCTTACAATGTGTCCAGACCACCTAATAATTAAGGCAATGAAGGCATTAGCATGGTTAAACATTGCATTCATTCAATCAGACATTATGGAGACCTGTAGTTCCTCTCCAATTATTTTTCCAATGATGTCCCCTCTTGTTAAAACTTTGGGGATGACCCCTAAAACTTGACTACTTCCTAAAAATACAACTATTGACACCCCCCATTAACCCAAGATTGTCTCCCTCATACACTAAATGAATCTTTCTCTTAGCTAGTACCTGACCAAGATGATTTGCTGATTCTAAAAACTCTATTTCCTTCTCAGGACTGGATCCACCGAAAACACAAATATTTCTTATGTGATGACTTGAGGAACCTGCCATTTCTACACATTTCTATACCTATTGAATGTATGGGTTGAGTAGAGAAGATTTTATAGATAGAAATTGAAAATGCAATCATACCACCTATATGTAGGCCAGCTGGAGTCTCGCTCTCTTTCTCTCTTTATTTATTTATTTGTTTGTTTATTTACTTATTTTGAAAAGGCATGTATATGTATAGGTAGTTATGATTGTGGCTCACATCTTCCCTTGGTTTTACGTCCAAGAACGGTTTAAACACTCTCTATGGGTCGGGGATAGGCTTCCCATCCAGTTTTCTTAAAAACTGGCAAACAAGGTTTTTTATAGTCAGATTCCCAAGACTATGTCAATCATTTTTTTTATGAAAATAGGGCCATAAATCATGAATTGCATGATGCACATCTCCACTAAGATGCGTCTCAAGAGTTAATAGAAGATTATCTAAAGACTCCTTACTCAGGTCATCCTTAATGAATTGTATTTTATCTTCACGATATATAGATACCATTCCTAAAGAATGACATTGTGCATTACAAGTCCATCTGGCACATCGATGACAGACTTTCAGTCATTTTGCACTATGTTTCTTTGTGAAAGTGTTGTTACCTGTCCTAGGCATGTATGAAATAAAAGAATTAGAAGACTCACCTAATAATCGAACATTTGCTTCAATCATCCAGCAAATATCTTCAGGAATTCCATAATTCATTAACAACCTCAATCTTGCACACCTAGCTCGGTAAATTTTTGTAATCGTATTTTGAGGCAAAGCGGGAAAATACTTTTTCAATTTTTCAAGAGTGGTGTCCATTTTTTAGATGAGAATTGGAGAAGAGATTCAAAGAAGGGAGAAAGAGCAAAGAATTGTACAAATATATACACAAATATTAGTTATCATGGGAAAATAAAAGAACCGACTTAAGAGTTACGGAGTACCGTTATCCGCCATTTGACCATGGTAAGAGAGACTAGCAAAACAAGAGTCACACAAAAACAATGTGAGAAAAATAAAATAATCAACCTTTATCTACAAGATCATTCAAACCAATGGATTCATTTTCACTAGGAAAATTATCAAAGTAAGCTTTCAAACGATGTCCATTTACCTTAAAAACATTGTCATTCTTTGGATTCTCAATATCAAAGGCCTTATAAGGATACACATGTTTCTCAATAAATGGATCGCTCCATCTTGATCTTAGCTTTCTAGAAAATAAATGGAGTCCAGAATTATAAAGCAAAACTTTTTGACCAGTATCAACTTTTTGACAATTTTCACAAGTTTTGTAGAATGCATGAGTGTCCTTGAATATGGTGGGCCAATAAAATCCATTTTGAAAGATTTTCGTACCTGTCTTTTTTGATGAGAAATGACTCCCGCATGCTTCAGAATGACAAAGATTAATGACACTACTTATCTCATTGTCAGGAATGCATCTTTGAAATATTTGATCAAGACAATTTTTGAATAAGTTAGGGTCATCCTAATAAAAGTTTTTCACTTCGTTCAAAAACTTTCCTTTGTCTTTAGTACTCTAGTGAGCTAGCAAATCTCATGTTACGAGAAAATTAATATTTTTAGCAAACCAAGGCATTGAACTAAGAGAAAATAAGGATTCGTCAGGAAAGTAATCATCGATTGGTGTGATGTCAAATGTCGAATCTATTGTCAATCTTGACAAAAGATCCACATCGACATTTTCGGTGCCTTTCTTGTCCTTGATTTCTTCCTGAGAATAAATCATTTGCAATTCTTCAGATTCATCACACTCAGTTTTACTCAAGGTAGATTCAAATTGATCATAAACTAATTCTTCAATGAAATCTACTTCTTGTCAATCATTATCATCTCTAGGTTGCTTGCAAATGTTGAAAATGTTTATCTCCAATGTCATGTTTCCGAATGATAGCTTCATCAGTCCATTTCTACAATTAATCAATGCATTAGAAGTTGCAAGAAACAGACGTCCTAAAATAACAGGAAATGAATTACATGCTTCAACAGATTGTGTGTGCAAGACAATAAAATCTACAGGATAAATGAATTTATCAACTTGTACTAACACATCTTCAACTATTCCTCTAGGCACTTTTACATATCTATCGGCAAGTAAGAGAGTTATAGAAGTTGATTTTAACTCACCTAGATTGAGACTTTGAAAAACTAAATATGGAAGTAAATTCACACTAGCTCTAAGATTAAGTAAAGCTCTTTCAATTTTATATTCTCCAATAAAGCAAGAAATTGTAGGACAGTCAGGGTCTTTATATTTTAAAGCATTATTGTTGTCGCAAGTCAAAATACGAGCGGCGTCCGCTGGCGATTTTTTTTATTATTTGTGTTTTGCTTGGTTCGTTGGAGTCGCCACCTAGTATTATGGTCACTAGGAACCTATGGTCTGCGAGAGTTTGAGTAAGGAACTGGTTGTGCAAGGGGAAGACGCATCACCCCTAGTGCACCCTACCTAAGGTAAGCTGCATTGTTGTTTGATTGTTTTTCTAGGTTGAGTTTCTATCCGTTGGTCTTTTCTAAGGTTCAAGGCAGATCTCCCTTCGTGAGGGAGTCTCTACCTTATTGGGTTAAATCCTAACCGTTCTAAAGTCTGAATTTTAGGATTTGCATTCATTTACACCTTGTATGTTTAATATCCGAGGGTGTACTTTATCGTGTAATTTTACACCCCACAAATATTAAAGTTTACATCTGGATCCTAAAAAAAAGAGTTGAAAAAGGTTTTTGATATTTTGGCCAAACCCTAACGGATGATCATAAACTAGTTATGATATCCATTTTTTGGATTTTTAAAACGTGAGAAAGATGCAATTTTTTTTTTTTTTAAAACATAAAAACATGCTTGGAAAATTCTTTAGGACTTGGCCGTATGCATGAAAACAAAATATATTTTTGTTTGTTTTTTTTTTTTTTGAAATATTTCGAAGAAAAACGGGTATTTTAATACCGGGTTTGTATTTTACAGTGTAAATATACAATCCGATATTATGCAAAATTGGTAGAAAAATATTTGAGAAAATCACAATTTTTTTCAAAGGATTTTTGGATTTTTTTTTTTTGAATTTTTCGTTTTTTTTTTTTAATATTTTAATATTATAATATATTATTATAAATAAATAAAAATCTACATGGGCTGGCCCAGGCTCAGCCATAGAAAAGGTTGGGCCGAACTCGGCCCGAAATGGTTGGGCCGAACTCGGCCCAACACTTTTTATTTATTTCTTTAGGGCCGGGCCGAACCCAGCCCAGACATTTGGGCTGGGCCAGATACGGCCCGACCCAACGTCCACTGCATGAGCAGTGGGCATGAATTATAATTCACGCCCACTGTTCATGTGAACAGTAGGACGTGAATTATAATTCACGCCTACTGTTCACGCAGTGAACAGCATGAAGAAGAAGAAGAGGGAGGGGAAGAGGAAGAGGAAAGTTACCTGGAGTGAGGGTGGTCCGACCGAGGAGGACGACGTGGTGTAAGCGGTGGCAACGGTGGGGAGTTGAGCCGCCGGGGTTGCTGCTGCTCGAGTTACAAGTGCTGCTGCTGTCACGGTCGATGTTGCGGTCGCTGGCGGTTGGAGCGGATGAGAAGAGAGTCGTCGCCTCCGCTGCTGTTGGTAAGGGTGGAAGCCGCTGGAAATAGTGGTTGCTACTGCTGCTGGAGTCACGGTGGTAAAGGGGGAAAAGTGTTTCACAAGGAAG
>Ga0325411_1002827_pt1 | contig 19583 bp, 14 predicted proteins | sample PopdelMetagenome_13_FD_206181 | JGI IMG/M metagenome (GOLD analysis project Ga0325411, IMG submission 206181) | Populus deltoides microbial communities from Bellville, Georgia, United States - Xylem-PdIQD-R4 | ecosystem: Host-associated > Plants > Phyllosphere > Stem > Wood/Secondary xylem...
AATGTCTTCATGCCATCATTCTACCTCAGGAATTTTGATTCCGGCTCTTAGTATACTTGTACAGAAAATACTACTTTATAGTTTATATGCCGCCCAGTCCTGCTGCGAGAGAGTTTTTTTTTTTTTTTTGCTTGGTATTGAATCTGAAAATACAATTGTTTTGATTTTATTTTATTTTATTCAATTAATTTTTTTATTAGTATATCTCTTGTTTATCTTAACTGAAATTATTTTTTTTGTTAAAACAAAAAAAAAACATTTTATGATTGTTACAAAAGTTAATAAAAAATATCAAAATAATATATATATGTGTGTGTGTGTGTGAAAACAAAAAATTCAGAAATATAATAAAATAATGTTCAAAATCCATTTAAAAATTTTAAAAATAAAAAATTATTTGAAACGAATTTTCATTAACAATTTATTATTAGTATTATTATCTTTATATTATATACATAATAATTGAGAAAATATTATTAAATTTCAAATAAAAATATTTAAAAATCACGTCAAAACTAAAAATTAAAAGAATCTAAAAATGTTTTTTGGAGTGTCAAAAAATACCAAAGAAAACAACAGAAAAAAAAGGGGAGAAAAGAAAAATAAAAAAAGGGCGAAACTTATTGTCTAATTCACAATAGCAGGCCAAGCACGCTGGCTAAACCTGCATGTCTGGCCCTGCTTCATTTTTTTTATTATTATTAAAATGGTGAACACTATATCATCAACCTTTTATTTTTTGAAAAACATTAAAAAAAAATACACGAATTAAAAAAGAATACATCCTCGCATCCCCCGCGTGCAAATCAATTCTGCTACGGCTTGAAATTATTACAACACGATTAAAAAAAATATATATTAAAATGCTTTAGTATTTATATAAACAATAAAACACCATAAACGTCAGAGTGTGTTAGTGTAATTAGTTCCATTTAGATTTACTCAAACTAAAATATGCATTTGGTGAGAGCAGCCGAACTAGGATTTGGGATTGGTTGCCATAAAGAACAAAGATTAATGGACGTGAATTGAAAGCCCCGATCTGTACAGCTAACATATCAGAGAGACAGCATATATCTGCAGAGCAATTTCAGAGTTTCTTGCTCTGGGTTTAACCTCTGGTAAGTTCAGTTTGTTAAAATACGAGTCTCCAGCAAATCTACGATTCAGTGGTGCGTAATGGGGTTCTTGGCCAAAGAAAACTTGGCGAAACAGTCTCAAACAGATGAACGAAGAACCAGCACATTCACCAGAATATTCTGCGTGCTGCTGTAGTAAATTCAGGAGAGGAAGGTTGCCTAGAACATAATTGTGTCGACAACAGCCTCTAATTGGGATGTCAATAGAAGAAAAATGAAGTGCCAACTGCCAATCCCAGTGCACTAATAAAGTTGTATAATTCACCTTTCCTCAAAGTTAAATATACAGGTGAGACGTCTCAAAGAAAAAATTGGCAAATCCCACCGACTGCTCAACCTCTTAAATTCCTGTATGATCTCGTGGAATTAATAAGGCTTCAAAAACACAATAGAAATCCACCCCGAGCAGGAAAGATCCTAAGAAATAAATTGGGGAACGAGCACAAAACAAGCAGAGAAAGAAAAAGAGAGGCCTATCATTTTGATAGTAAGAAGTCAGCATTCTATATCCCCTCCCCACCCATCACATTAACCTAAACCTTCCAGCCGCATTCATATGTACACTTCCAAGCACTCTGAGGCTTCCCTTGTCTTGGGCTTTTAAGATGGCGCCATTAATAGAGGTTTCATATGCTTAATAGCTAAGAGTTCCAGTTGATCTGTGTAAGTTGAGGCTGCTGATAAGGACCAGGTGGAGGTACCACAGGTTCAACAGTTGTAGGCATGGTCTGTGACTGTTGCGCGAGTTGATTAACAGCTGAAGGTGCAGCCACTGTTTGCACCGGTGGATAAATTCCAGGAAAGGCGGCAAGACCAGCCTGTGGAGAGAAGGTGAGGTGCTGTCCCTGAGGGTGAAGGTGGTATAAAGAACTGAGCTGCAAGCTGGATATATCTTGCCCAGGTAGAGGAATCCAAGATGAAATTTCACTCTGCTTCGCCTTGACCAAAAGAAATAAAACCATTAATCAGAAATTAAAAGCACACCAGGAGAGTCTGATAAAAAAAAAAAATGCTTCTGAAGAGAATAATGCAATAGATACTTAAGATTGATAGCTGTAATGCACTGATTGGGCACTTGAAAACAAGAAGAAATATTATTCACTTTATGGCAGATAGCAAGGAAGATCATATAGGTTTCTCCTCATACTGCCACAACAAAAACAAAGAAATATCACAAGACTTTAAGATATGAAACAGAAGACATAAAACCAACCAGTGGTCCTGTGGTGTAGATGTTTCTTTCCTTCAGCTGAGATGCTGATAGATCATCATTACCAGTGGAGCTTCCAGAGGTTACAGCTGGACTAGGATTGAAGCCCGTAGAGGAAGAGCCATATGATCCGTACAAAATAGGGAGTGCGATTGGAGCTGGGCTTCCAGCACTAGTTCCTGGCTTAAATTGTGGAAGAGGGAACTTGACACCAGCAGCAGTAGGTGCTGCTGTAAGATATGCATTGCCAGTCGATGGCTGTTGAGGGAGCCCATTGTGGCTCAAGAATTGATGCATTGGTGGCAAAAAATACGGATTGAAGTAGTGCCCGTACTGAAGATAGTTAGGAGGATATGGAGGCCTGAAAAGAAGTGGATGTGGAGAAGCAGCAACAGAATTCTGCATCTGTTGACTCAGACTTGGAGTAGATGAGGCCATAGAATTCTTACTCTGCAATTTGACAAAGAACAGAACCAATTAATTTATTTACAGAAAAGAAAGAGAAAAGTTATGCCCTATCCTCTTAGGATATTTCTTTTTCCCTTTGAAACAAACTATTAGAGATTATGGATATCTTTGTTGATACCGTTATATGCATCTCTCATCAAGTTAAAAAAGAGCAAAATTGTCACAAAGAAAGGTGAAAGCAAGCTTAACCCTCGAGTCTTATTACACACACACACACACACACACACACAGACCTCCAAGAAATTATGTGGTTGTGGGTGTGTGTGTAGTGTAAAGCAGAATAAAATACAACAAACCTTGTCTCTAATAGTTTGTTTCCAAGGGAAAAGGAAATATCCTAAAAGGATAGGGCATATTGCATAAAGCTAACCCATTGTTCACCCAAGATCATGGCAAGGTTTGGTGTCTGCAGGTCAATCCTGACAGAGACTCAATAATCTGTAACTTTTATGTGCAAGTCAACATGATATTCTCATATTGATAAAGAATATTAGACTGAGAATAGAAATTTTAATCTAACAGTTATAATGGCAAGAACAAACAGAGCTTGATAAATAATTGAAACAGAGCAAGAGCAAGAGCAAAAGCTTACAACAAAGCCTGTAGTTTGAGAAACATCCCATGCCTGTGTCTCATGTCCTGCGAATGGTACAAGGTGAGCGGCCTGCATGGGTGGCATGATCCCAAAACCATAGTTTGGTGCAATTTGAACAGTGGAGCTCTGATGGCCTTCTGGAAGCAACATCTCATCCTGCTTTGGCTGAACAGCCCCCGAGTCTGCACTAGGTTCAACATTGCCCTCTGATATTGATACTTTTTCAAGCACATGTATAGGAGACTCTGGTTGATCAGAATGATTAACTTGCACAGGTGTTGATCCACTATCATTGCTGCATGTAAATAAAAAAATATCACCATGACTGAGAACTTCCAAATATTTCCCAGATGTCATATGTATAAATGATCCAAAACATTCCAGAGGTATGATAAAACACAAATAAAAGATTAAAGGCTTTTTATAGGAAAATAAACTTATGAAATAATAGGATCAGTGAGCACACATACAGCATAACCATATAACCTGACTAGCTACCCAATCCCTGGACAGCCTCCATTTTTACAATCCAGCAAAAATAATCAAGAACACCCCTGAAAACCCATTTTGCTACCCCAGAAAATGATTCAAAAATAAAAATATTTCTTTAGAAAATCAATTATTTCAGACATGTATTTACATGGCTATCATTAAGAGAGCACAGTATAATTCTCACCAACCTAGAAGGTTCCATGGCAGTTTCATCAGTCAGATGTGCAAGTTCAATAGCATGCATAGAGTTAATGTCACCATCAATACCATTGCTGCATTTTGCTCCTGGTCCAGAATTAGTATCAAAGCTTCCAAAAGTCAAATCACCATTGCTATATTCCTTTCTTGGTCCAGAATTTGTATCAAAGCTTCCAAATGTCAAACCACTTTTTAGAGCTTCAGGGACTTTATAATGATTCGGAAATTTAACATGTCCATTAGAGATGATTGGTTCTGGCAGTGACTGAGAACTGACTTTAGCTTCAGCATCCTCTGACAAGACTGCTGCTTAAAAAGTAAAAGCTTGTTTAGAATCCAAAAGTAAAAGGATAAAGATTAAAGAATGAAAATTGTAAAAAGTGGAATAACAATACTTTTTAAAGGCAAAGCCATCTCTTCTGATGAATGACTATCATTACTAGAAGACTTGACAACCAAAGAATCATCATATGCAAACAAAGTTGAGGGCTGCAGAGATTCAGACAATTGATTCTTTCCAGCTGCCTTTGGTTTGATAGGTGATACTTTTTCGTTTCCTTGAATATGATTCTGTTCAGCACCTTTCTTCTGGCTACCCACTTCGTGTGTGATTGTTCCAGCAGCACCAGGATTTCTAGTCATTGATGGGGCTAATATGGGCTCTGAAAAAGAAGATACAGAACCAGATACAGATGCTGGAGTGGTAGAAGTTGGGAGGCCATTGGGAAATGATGTGGACTTTCCTTCCTTAGATTGCATTCCAGAGATAGAAATTTGTGTAGGTGCTGAGGGACTTGCTGCAGGTAGTAGGGAAGAGGCATCCAACTTCTTCACATCAAGAACTGAACTACCTGCAGCAGCAGGCAGCTTTGGACCATGTCCAAGAATAGAACTCCCATTGGATAAAGTTGAGGGACCATGGGGCGTGGCAGTTAAATCTCTGCAGCAGTTGAACAGAAATTAGCTAGAATAGGAAAACAGTTTTACATGAGAACCATATGCCATAGTGCAATGAAAGTCTGTTAAAGTAGTTACTTTGTCCCAGGAATCGCTGCATTATTATTTGTTTTCTGCATAGAGTGCGAAGATGTTGAAGCATTTCTGTCTGCCATGCAATCGACTCCATTTTCCCTTCGAGCAGCCGCATTCCTCCCACCACCGGCACCTGACAAGCAGTTCAGAAAGCAATTTATCAAGAACCAAATATCAGTCTACAATCACAGCTGGCAACCTCTCAATTTCTAACCCAACATTCTCTTTTTACTTTACTAGAATGGAAACCATGATCCTAGATAAGATGGTCACATCTACAATACAAAATTTCAATGTATGATTTTCATATTTGAAGCCATAAAGCTCAGACAGAATGAAGCATTAAAGGGATTTCATACATCTTGGCTCAACGATAATATGTTACAGTGCCTATATGAACAATCACGATTTACTTACTTCCAACTCATTGAAATACTATAACTCAGTGTAATATTATTTTTATATAAACAAACTGAAGGACAGAGAGAAAATCAGAAAAACATGACCAAGTGTTTTTCTAAACTTGGGTTTCAGAAATATGTCACATCAAAATGACAATTTCCTCAATCAGGATAGATATTCTTACCAGAATAGCTTCCTCGACCACCCCTAGCCCCTCTGTCTTGAGCCTGCAATATCAGCAATGATACAAGCATTAAACTACAAGATGATCTCGCTAGAAAAACCAAAAGGACAAACCCAGGAACAAAAACAAAAGAACTTGTAATTTCTGAAAGAACAATATATCTTACCCCCTTTCTACGATCATGTTTCCTCTTGACTTCATGAAATGTATCTGCCAGCCAACAATTATTATTTAATTGAAACAATTCAGTAGGTCTGATTGTCATGATAATCTCATTTGGTAAGAATGCAATAGATTGAACATTAAAATTGTCCACTCAACTTGTAAGAATAGTGCAGATTAGAGAAAATTGTGCACGCAATCAAAAGCTACATAAATATTGTGAAAATTAAATTCAATAAAGCTCCACTGAGTTACTATAAAGAGGAAAAGAAGGGACACAAATCAACACTCAAATATTGGGTTTTCACTTATCATACTAAGGAACTGAGTTGCTTGGAAAGAAGAAGAAGAAGAAAATCAACAGGGGGCTTTACCAATTAGGATTAGTTAATCAACTTTTTAATTGTTTTATTTCCTTCCTCCATATTCTTTCAAGCATCAAAATTAATGTCAGACCTTGGAAAACTAGAACTTTAATCGCACATGCATCAACCTAATGAGTATTTCCACCCAACCTAGAAAACCTATTCCAGAACCTATAATCCAAAAATAAATACTTGGGTCAAAATCCCCCCTTTCTTCTCTTTATTTTAAAGAAAATAAATAAACAACAGCAACAAAGTCCCAAAAATAAACCCTAAACCCACCAATGCCCAGATAATAATAAGTGCTAATTTGCTTGTCCAAAAAGTCCATGGAGAAAACAACACGAGCACCCATGCACAATCTTAAAACCACGAAATCAAATAGTGCCAAGTTCACAGCTTTACTGGTCCAACAATCAGAATGACACACAAACAAGACCCAAACCTCTCTCTTTTCCCTCTTTTATCCTCAACCAAGCACACCCTTTTACAATAACAACCAAAACAGATCAAAAAACTAAGAAACACAGAAAAAACAAAAGCAAATAAAACCCAGTAAAGCCTAATGCACGAACAAATAGAGTTAAAACAAAACCTTAATGCATGCTCTCAGAAATATACCTAAATAAAGGAGCTTTTGCGCAGTATCATCAAGATCCATAGCACAGTCTTGAAGAACAGAGTAAATATCCTCATCACTGTGTTGTTTGCCTGTGATTTCTCTAATGCTTTGTATTGTTTTCTTGACATTCTTCGGGATCGTTACAAAACTGCCACCGCCGCCACGATTGCTCATGTTGTTGTGTTTTTTTTTTTTTCTCCTACGTTTTTATTGTTTTTCTCTCTTGTTTTATTATTTTGTTTTATTTCTTTAAGAGAGAAAGATGGTGAAAACGAAAAAAAGAAGAGAAAAGAAGGATGGAAGGAAAAGACGAGGGGGAGAGAGAGAGAATTACAAATGACATTATCTTATAATGTAAATGGCGTGGGAAAAACATTATGCTGACTCATAGTGTTTTTTTCTATTTTCTTTTATATGTGGTGGGGAAAAATTTTGTGCAAGCCCACAGTGTTTTTTAATTTTTCAATTATAATGCATGTAGCAAGGAAAGAACTTTTTTACATTGTTGACCTAAACCCTCTCTCGTGGGCATGGTCGGTTTGGTTTCATGGTTGTTGGTGTCTAAGGTTTAGGGGTGGTTTGGTCTTGGCTACCTTTTTATGGTTTCAATTTGTTCTCCCAGGCTTCGTAGTGGCTGGATCCAGCTAGATTGAGGGGGGCGTAGGCAGCTCTTTCTCTTCCTTTTTGTTTGGGGATTGATCAGATGAGCTTTTTTGCCCTTCATTTTGTTTTTTTTTCTTATCTGTATGCTTTTGATTTGGTTGTGGCAAGGTTTGATTTTGGTTAGTTTGTGTGTGTTGGCTCAGGCTGGCTGGGTGTTGTGGGGTTCGATTTACAGGGATGTTTGGTTGGTTGTGAGTCTAGACTCAAAGAAATGTGGCTTGCGATGATGATTTTGCATTTAATGCAGTAGATGCTAGGCTGGGATCCTTAAAGGAGCAACTGTTAGTTACTAAATCTGATTAGATGATTTCTTGAGGTGTTGACATTTAATTTGGGGGTTTTGGATCCTTTATATAGGGGGTTTTGGATACTCTGTGTTCTCTTTTAGCAAGCTCTGAAAGGTTTGTCCTTTCCCTACTGTTCAGTTTGGTTAACTTGTTTGATTTGCTCTTTTTTATTGATGTGTGCTTGCTATGTTGTCACTTCATGTACTATTTGATTGATTTTCTTTTTCTATTTTTGTACTATTGTTCTAAGGGTTGCCATGCTTTTGCATCCTTTATTTTATGTTGGCTATGGTTTTATTGCTTTTAGTTGCATTGCATTTCATCTTTGTTGTTTTTCCAGATTTGTTTCTTTCTAAGTTGTGTTGGCTTTGATTTTTGTTAATTTAGTTTGTCGTGTATTTTTTAAGATTTGTTGATGTCTTTTTTCAACCTTTTATTTCTTTGGTCATTGCTCATTCTTTTTTGTTGGTTTTCTTGGATGCCATAAATCATGTTGTTTGATTTGCTATCTTTCACTTTGCTACCTTTATCAGGAGTGGGGGGTTTGTGAGGGCTATTTGAGAACTTTGTTAGTGAGCTGTTTTACAGGTACTTTTGCTCTTCATTATCCTGTATTTGTTGCCTTTACCATTGTTTTGTGTTCCATTTTGAGGTTGCCTTTAGTTTGTTATTAGACATTGAGTAATTTGTTGCTTTTAGGGTGTTGGCATGTGTTTTTTATCGTGGATTGCTTGCTGTATTAAGGGTGGTAGGTTTATGGGCAAATTTTTGTTGGGTGCTTTTGCTTAGAAAAAAAAAAAAGAGGAAGGTTGTGGGCTTCTAAGGGTTATTTGGTTGTTATTGGTCATCCAAGAATACTGTGGTGCAATGAAAAGAACTGCTATCATTTGACAAAAGGATCATATATGGGGGATTAAAGATTGGTTTGAAAGAAACAATGTTTTCTTTTTTGGGAAAAAAAATGAGTAACCTTTTGTATTCTATCTGTTATTTTGCATGATGAAACTCCTTTAAAAACTCTGCCTTTAGGGCTATAAGAATTTTTCCATATCAAGTTCTGGTAGTGCTGTAGTTGGGAGGGTGCTTTAGCATAATTGAATGTTAATCTTGGGGCTTTTACTATATATATGGGTTGTTGGCATGCGAATGTACCATCATCACATTAAACATGATAGGTTTGGTTGGATGTGTTGCACATTGATAATTGATTTTTTTATGATCTTGGTTTTTAGCCATGAAATTGAATCATGATGTTGCTTTTCTTTGTCTGGGATTCTGTTTTTAAAAAATGTCATTATGTTGATGGAGATGGCTTTTCTTTGGTTGTGTTGAGTTTTTTCATGGCTACTTATTGTCTGGGAAAATATGTGAAGTGCCCTTGGTTGTGGTTGGGTTTATTGTAGGGGCCTTAAAGTTTAGAGCTTTTTTTGGATGTTTTTGTTAGTTTTTTACATTTTCCTTTTCTCTTTTATGTTTTGGCCTTGCACTTATTGCTGTTTGGGTTCTTATATGCTAGATTATGGGAGTTTGGTCCATTGGCTGGGTTTTTGTTTTTGTTTTTTTTTAGAACTAGACTATATGCTAAGAGCTGGTTTAACCATTGAAAGTTTATGAGTTGTTGAACATTTTGGATTCTCCCTTTCTTTGTTGCTATCATGAGCTTATTAATGTCGTTGCGGTTTGTGTCTTGGTCAGGTTTATGTTGGGTTTCTTTTGGCCAAACATGTGCTTCAATGATCTTAGCCACTTTTGTTTTAAATACTTAGATTGATTTAGGTAGATTTGAGCTAACTTAGGTTTGGATATAGTTGCACAAACTCAAAACTGGATTTTAGAATTATATATGATAAAGATAAGGAGGTTGATTTTTCCCCTGTTTGTAAAGAATGCATGTGGAATAATTTATATATATTTGCCAGACTTTTCTAGGTTGGAATTCCTCATCTTTTTTTATGGAAATTTGTTACTTTTTTGGAATCACTGTTTTCCTGGGTGTAATTAGCATGTTTAGGTTTTATTTTGGATGGCTCGTTGGCTTTTATTTCTGTTTCATGATTTTCTATGGCCTTTGCCTTTATTCTCTTTCCTTCTGTTCTTAAAAACTAATACGTGCCTTTCATCATTTTGATTGTTGCAGCTATGTTATTTGGTTAGGTTACATCATACCTGATAGCATGTGCTATAAGGCCTTTTAGTGTTTAGGTTTTCATGATCTCCAAGAATTTGCCTTTTCTTTTAGGTTATTTTGTTGTTTCATTTATTGCTGGCAAATATTATATTGATAAACATTTTTACAATTGGATTTGTGATAAAATTGGTTTTAAGATTTGTTTTTTGTTTTTTAGAATGAGGCTTTAGGAGTACATTCACCACTAAAATTTATCTGTTAATACTTTTTCTTGGATATTGGGTGTGCAATTTTTTTTTTAAGAATTTGAAACTACAATCAACACTTTGAATTTGAATTAATTCTTTAGGAAAACATCTTTGTCATTAACATTATTGACATGAGTTAAAAGCTATGAGTTTGAGTGTGCAAAGCTTTGGGAATTTGCAATGTTGTGGGCCAATATATTTCTCACATCTGTTATTCATGTGTTTTTGGGTTTGTTAATTTAAGTGAAGTGTGTGTAATTAGACATGCAGGACAAAACATTTGGTTTTGAAATTCTTTTAGGTTGGAAAATTGTTGGCTTTTTGTTTTTTGTTTGCATGTTATCAATGTAAATAAGGTTGGTTTCTTAGTTAATATATTTTCTTGATTTATGTTTATGGTTGCAATGCCTACAACTTTTCTATCTTTTGTTGGGTGTGGTGTCGTTCTTGGACTGTATAAGGTTTGAAAAACATGTTTATAGTTGATGGTGAATGTCGCTTTCTTGATTTGTTTATTTTGTTGTTTCTATGTATTCAACTTATATGGGAATGTTATTTGCTTTCCTATGTTAAATTAGAGAACATGTATAGGTTTATAGATATGCCATCGAGACTTAGGTTTTTCCATAGTTAATTGTTTCTATAAATTCAATTTATATGGGCTTGCTATTTACTTTCCTGCATTAGATTAGAAAAAGAGCACAGGTTTATAAATATGCCACCAAGACCTGGGTTTCCCTATAGGTGATATAAATCCATTATGTCAATTTATAGCTTTGTGCATAAAAGTAATTTGATTTACCTTTTTTTATGATACTTTTGTTACAAAAGAAGAAGAAGAAGAAGGTTTTTGTTGTTATCACAATTGCCATGGAATAGAAATTGACATATTGATCGCATATGCAAACTTTTAGGCATTTACGATATCAATGTTCGGGTTTTCAATGTGATTTTTTGTTTAGAAAAATACTAAGTTGGAATCATATTACTTATGCATGCATGTAATGAATTGAATTCAACATTATTAACTATATATATATATATATATATATATATATATATATATATATATATATTGATCATCGAAAATGAATTTTGTCCACATGTTTTTTTCTACCTGTTTTTAGTAATTGCAAGAAATCTTGCTTGGGATAAAAAAAAATTATACATACTTGTAATGAATTACATAAAAAGTTGTGCATTATATTCATAAAAAAAATATTGGCTTGTTTTTTCTAAAAAAACAAAAAAAAAATAGTCATCAAATCCACTTCAAAAATTAGTTATTCACGAGAAAGAATATAGGTTAAAGTAGGCTATCTAGATAAAATTTGAGAGGGGGGAGGTTCTAACCTTAATAAATGTGGAAAACAAACATTGAAAAAAGCTATTGTTTTCCATTAAACGGGGTGGGGGTGGGGGGGTAAAAACCTATTTGGCATAGCAAACTAGCCCAGCTCCTTTAGCCCCATTTTCACCCAGGTCCACAATTAGACTTACCCTAGCAAGCGCACGCAACTAAGTTTATTTTTTTTCCAGTAAAATAAAGAAAAAAAGGGTCATTAAGTCCGCTTCAGAAATTAGATGTTTACGAGGAAAAAACATAATTTGAAATAGGCTTGCCAAATAAAATTAGAGATTGAGGAAGTTCTAATCTTAATACAGGTGACAAAAATTGAAAAAAATGATGAATTTTTTTTTTAAAATTGTTTTTGTAAATTAAAAGAGGACAAGAAAAAAAAATTGGCATAACAATCTAGCCTAGCCTGTCTAGACTATTTTCAAATGGGTCCACGATCAGGCCTGATCTAGCAAGCCCGCGTGGCTAGGTTTTTTTTTTTGGACAAGGGGGTTGCACCTGTTGTCTCGTGCAATTTATTTCTAATAACAAAAGATACACTGCTCTTATAGGCAAGCAACACGATTTGCAATAAAAAAAAGGGGTAGCCATGACTTATACCACTTTAATATATTTAGTTTCTATCCATCTTAATCAATCTTTTTTTTTTAACTTTCTCTGATGTGCTTTTGCAATACATTATAAACTCTTACTTATATTGAATTTAGATATATTCTTTGATACACGTCTACTATATAAATTACATTTTTTCAATCCTTTTTCATATGATTTTTGTTTAGCGCTTAAACTCAATACGTCGCGGGGTGCACCGCAACGTCAAGGCGACGATGGGTTTTTATCGTGACTCTTGAGAAGGCGTGTGTGTGGTGTGTGGTGTGTTAGGAAAAGTTTTTAGATTTAATCATAAAATTATGATTAAGGTTAAGGAGTCGCCACCTAGTATTATGGTCACTAGGAACCTATGGTTTGTGAGAGTCTGGGTGAGGAACTAGTTGTGCAAGGGGAAGACGCATCACCCCCAATGCACCCTACCTAAGATAAGTTACATTATTGTTTGATTGTTTTTCTAGGTCAAGTTTCAATTCGTCGGTTTTTTCTAAGGTTTAAGGCAGATCTCCCTTCATGAGAGAGTCTCTACCTTATCGAATGAAGTCCTAGCCATTCTAAAGTCTAAATCTTAGCATCGCATTTATTTTACACCTTGTATCTTTAATACTTGAGGGTGTACTATATCATGTAGTTTTACACCCCACATATATTAAAATCTATATCTAGACCCTAATATAAAATGAAGAAAATGATTGATAAAGGGTTTTTGATATTTTGGTCAAACCCTAATGGATGATCATAAATTGGTTACGATATCCATTTTGCATTTTCAAACATGAGAAAGACACAATTTTTTTTGTTTTTATGAAGATATGCTTGGAAAAATTTTATGATTTGGCTGTATGCATGAAAATAAAATATTTTTTTATTTATTTTTGTCTTTTGAAAAGGGAAGCTAATTTAAAAATTTTAAGATTTGTTTTAATTGTTTTTAGAAATATTTTGGAGAAAGTCAGATATTTTAATACTAGATTTATATTTTATAGTGATTTATATTTTATAGTGTAAATATACAACCCGATATTATGCAAAATTGGTAAGAAAACATTTGAGAAAATCACAATTTTTTAAAGGATTTTTATTTTTTTGGAATTTTTGTTTTTTGTTTTTTATAAATAATATATAATAGTATTATTAAACACATGAGTTGGGCCAGCCTAAGTAATGGGTCGAGCCTAGGAAAGTTGGGTTGGGCTGAGATCTTTTCTTTTCTTTTTCATTTTAGGTCTGGGCCAAACCGCATGCAAAATGAATTCTTGTTTTGCATTCAGGGTAATGAAGATGGTAGGGGGAGCGAAAAGAAAGGAAAAGGCTGCCGGAGCTATGGAGCGTTGGCGGTCATCTGGCAATGGAGGACAACGTGAGGCTGTGGCAGAGAAGGTGGCCGATGCTAGTCGTTGGTGGAGGAAGAAAAAGAAGAATAAAATCTACAGGAAAGAGAAAGAGGGATCAGCGGTGGCTGTTCAGCTATTGATGAGGAGATGGGTTCGTGGAGATGATGGTGGTTAAGCCGGTAGTGACTGTGGTGGTGGCTGAAGGCCACGAAGGAGAGAGAAAAGAGAGATAAAGAGAATAAATTGCAGAAATCAGGGGGAAGAGGTTAATTTTTTGCTAACTTTGGACCGGTTTTCCTTCCTGCTCAAGCCATGAAATCCACCCCTATTTATATGGGTTGGAGGAGGGTAATCTTGTTTTCACTATGGAAACATTTCAGCCCTTGATTTTGTTGGGAAGGATCCTAATCGTTGGTTCAAAGTAGGCATCATGAACTGTCAAATCTAATAATTTAAGGCTGCTTGAGTTGGCCACTTTAGGTCGGCGCTTCGACCACTAGGGTGTCATCAGTTTGAAAGGACCATATGAGCTTGTAGAGAAATGTCAGAGGATCATTTGCATGCAAATTTGGCCAAATTTGATGAACATATGAGGCATTAAATGCACCTGCAAAGAGGTGGCTTGAGCAACTTTTCAAGGAAAACGATGAACAATGAACGACGCGTCGTCTGGTATTTTTTTTCAACGTTCAATTTAGTCCTCCATCTATCAATGTTGCTCAATGGCACCCCTAATTGACCCTAAACTTTTGCTTTAATGCAATTAAGCCCTAGTCGAACTTCAATTTGAACCCCAAATATACGCGCATTTTTCAATATGATACTTGGTCTTGTCTTTATGTAATTTAACTCTTAATTGACCATCAAACTTTTAATTTCTTCAATTTCACCCTTGGTTTTTATCAATTAAGCCCCTATAGTTTGGCTCCTTTTCTAAAATGGTCATTGGCCGTGAAATCTATCAATTTAACCCTTAATTGATCCCAAAACTTTAATTTTCTTGTAATTTTGCCCTTGATTTCAATCAATTAACTTGATAAAAATTAAATTTGGTCTCTTAAAATTTCAATCTTCTCAATTAAACCCAAATTGAACTCCCAATCTTAATTTTTCACCAATTAAGCCCCTAATAGAATTAATTTGACCAATTTAAAATATAATTAAGTCCTTGCACTTAATTAAATCCTTCAATTGGACCCAAATTAATTCTTAAACATAATTAAAATTGAATTTGACACATGATTAAATCAAATTGGCCTATAAAAATTTAATTATGTTCTTGGGCTTAATTTTTATGTAAATTCGTCCAATAATCATTTAATTTGACCTTGAATTTGCATTATATCTTTATTTTTTAGCATAATGGGGTACAATTAGGCTTTGAGTTTTCTTTAAAATTGCAGCTTGATTTTTCCATATATTTAATATCCTCATTGGCTTGCTTTCTCCATGTTGTGAGTCTTTATTTTATTATTTTATTTTTTTTAGAAGAAAAGGAAGTGGATTTGGGAAATAACTCAGAAATGAGTTATAACACAATAAAGGTTTTTTTTTTATATATATAGAAAATATTGTATTGTTTAAAGTTTTTTTAAGACAATATAATTGACCTTAAATGTTGCTATTTCAAGGTGCTAGGTCATATGTTAAGCATTCATTGTTTGTTTTTATTTAGACTTGCCACTTTGTTAGATACCTAGGGTTTCCTTTCAACAATAACAAAAAAAAATGCCTTCTTACATTTGCTTTAATTGATTAAACGCATTATGTTATAACGTATTTTGGTTAGGTATTAGGGTTTTTTAGTTTTAAATCTATCTCTTTCGATGGCCATTGACACTTTATGAATGCTTTTGATATTGTTTTTTTGGTGCTTCATATCCATATACTTGGAATTTAGGTTGAAAAGGGGCTTCGGTTTCCTAATCTTTATGTTTCTTTTTTGATCTTTTTTAAAAGGAACTTCATCACACGACAATCTACAACACCTTCAACCGAGTTTTATCATTGGGCTAACTAGATATACTCCTTACACTCTTGTTAGTTATGCTTTCATTTTTTTATCATGACCAACTTCCTGATAACTAAGGTTTAAAAATCACACCCATTGCTACTTTGTATACATCTAAACTCATTTCATGTTTTGTTTTAATGGAAGATGCTCATATTGGGCCTATAGTTTTATCACCAAACTTTAGTGAACATACTTGATTTGATACAATCTCTCCTGCATATATGTTTGATTTTTCATCTTCGAACATCATTGATGCTTTAGAATCAAGTGGTCATCCTTTATGCACTAAAGTTGTTGCGTTTTCAACACCTCTTCTTCCTTAACTACCAAGCATTGGTCAAGCCTCCTATCAAAGGAAGAGAAAGTGTGAGTTGTTCCACCATGTTATATTAATCCTTACTTTACGACCTTGACAAAAAAAACATGTTTTTTTTCTCATTTGTGTTTATGTCTATGCAGTGTATTTGGTTGAATACATTGACTTCGATGATAAATCATACAAGTGTAAACATTGCAATGCTTTTTTTTTTCATCAAGAACGGTTAGGCTATTCAACTAAAACAAACTTATCCTTTACACTTTGTTGTGATGGTGGAAAGATGAAATTGCCTACTTCACAACAAACACCTGATTATCTTGATATGCTCCTTAACTTAGTCAATGGTCCAACATAAAAAAAAAAAACTTCCATTATGATATTCATGCTTATAATTTAATGTTCGCTTTGATATCGATGGGGGCTAATATTGATCATTCAATCAAAGTTCAGGCAGCATTTTATATCAAAACTTCTAGATATGATACACTTCATCTAATCAGGGAAACCTTTTGTTCGAACAATAGCTGGTAATTTTTTTTATACAAGTAAAATCCCTTTTTAGTTTAATTTTTATTACAACATCGATTTTCACAATTCCATTCACATTCTCTTTTTATAGATGTGCACGCGATTGAGTTAAAAAAATGACTTGCCATACACTCATTTATTGATTTGGCTTGCGCTAGAATTCAAATATCATTCCCTTGAGGATGTTGATTCAATTGTTTCTGTAAAAATATCTAACAAAAATCAGGATCCAATTTGTTATAGAATTGTCTCAAGATTCATGCTGCATGGCCCACGTGGAGTTGTGAATCCTAAAGCTAAATACATGAAAAAGAACAAGTGTTCAAAATATTTCCCAAAAACATTTAAAAAATAATTGGTTTTTGATAAGAACGAGTTTGTCTATTATAAAAGTCGTCTATTGCCTGATTTGTCAATCATAAAATCTGGTGTTCCTCTCTCAAATTGCCATTTTATTCCATACAATCAAGAGCTTTTGCTTTGTTACAATGCCCACATCAATGTTGAGATCTGGTCCTTTGATCGATGCAAGGTGGTTGTTGAAAAGGAGAATGATGATGAGATTTAAGCCTATTTTAATTGCAAATTCATTTGCCTATATAAAGTTGTTTGATGACTTTTGCATTCCCAATCCATTCCAGAAACCCATATGTAGAAAGACTTTGTGTACATTTTTCGTTGCAACATCATGTTGTATTTTCAGGAAACCAATCTCTCTCATCTATTCTTCAAAGGCTAGGAGTTAATAGGACAATGCTTACAAAATTGTTTGAATGAAACAAGACTAATATTGAAGCAAAAGGCCTTTATTATTCACAGTTCCCAAATAAATATGTTTGGGATGCTGGGCAAAACGAGTGGATTCCTATGTCACAGGGTTTTTGTCTTGGTCGGATGACATATATTCATCCTGCTACTAGAGAACTCTATTTTCATAGGTTGTTGCTTGGTCATGTTAAAGGGGCAACATGCTTTGATGACTTAAGTATAAGTTTCAGGACAATTTATCCAACATTTCAGTTTGCTTGTAGAACTTTAGGGCCTTTTGGGGATGTTAAAGAATGGGTTGAGGCTTTTACTAGGGTTATTGCAACAACTTCTTTATAGTTAAGGCATCGTTTTGTTAGCATCATCCTTTTTTATGAAGTTTGTCGCACGTGTGCGGCGTCGCGGCGAATCGTCCACCCTCTCAGGGTATTGGTATCTATTCTGACAAATATGGAGAGACAAGGAATTCTTGTCTCTTATCAGTGGAAAGATGGAATGGGAGTCGCCACCTAGTATTTTGGTAACTAGAAACCCTAATTGGTCTCAGAGATTGGATACGGAAACTGGTTACGTAAATGGAAGGTATTAATACCCCAAATACGCCCTACCTAAGGTAGACTGCATTGTTTTATTATCTGATAAAAAAACTAAGCAAAATAAAAAAAAACTATCTTTTTAATATCGAGAATACGTTTTACGTATAAACTCGTAGTCCCTAGTACTAAAACCAAACAAAAATATTTTTTGTTTTTTTTGAAATATTGGTCAAGTTCTAGTGACTTTAATAAACTGGTTATTAAAGCCGATATGCATGCTAAAACATTTTTTTTAATTTTCTTTGTTGTATGAAAATACAATATGATCTTTTTTATTTTGTATGCATAAAAAAACATACCGGATTTGTATTTTTACGGTGTAAAAATAGCAACCAATATTAAGCGAATTTGATAAAAATTATGCGGAAAAATCACAATTCTTTTAAAAATAAAAATATTTTGTGTGGGTCGAACCTAGCCCAAAAAGAAATTGGGCCGAGATAGGCCCAAAACAAAATTGGGCTAGAATCAGCCTAAAGGTAGTGGTTACTGTGCGCAGCACAGTAACTAGCTAATCATATTTTCATTTTGCTAGAGAACGTGAATTGTTCACGTCCTGCATGTAAAATGAAACCAAATAGGAAGACAAATAAGCAAATGAGAGAAGATTACCTGGATTGAAGGAGCTTGTTCGCTATCGTTTGCGGTGGCAGAGGCGGTGGCTGGGAAGCACGGTGGAGCTGCTGCGCTGGGCGATGGTTCTTCTCCTCCTGTGTTTTTGTTTTGCTCTGTTTCTACTCTTCCTTCTCTCTTTCTCTTCTATTTTCTTTTCTTTCGTTTCGTTCACTCTTTCTCTCTTCTCTGTTTCTGTTTTTTTTCTTCTTCTTTTTTCTCCTCCTCGCTCCTCTTTTTTCTGCCCCCTTTGCAGCTCTCTCCTCTTCTGTATTTATAGGCAAATACATGGGGAGAGAGGCCTACTACCCCTATCCAGTCATGACACAAAACACGTCGTTTCATTTAAAAGGAAATGGCGTAAAAAACATGAAGTCCAAATCAGTTCTCAATTTGTTATTTGTTCAATCAAATCTTAAATTGTAATTTTGATTTTAAAAATCAATTCAATTGCATCCCCGTCAAATTCAATCGTCGGCCCTGAAGTTGGCCGCCTTTTTCATTTTAGTCTTTGGTATCTGATTTATGCAATTTGACCCTTAATTGATCAATAAACTTCTAATTTCTTCAATTTGACCCCTGATTCCGTCAGTTACAACTCCTCTATTTAAGCGCCTTTTCCAATTTAGTCCTTGGTTTCAGATTTATTTAATTAAGTCTCTAATTAGCCATTAAACTTCAATATATATGCAATTAAGCCCCTGATTTGACCAAATTAACTCTAAAAAATTATAATTTGACCCAGAACTTTAATTTCTTCCGATTAAAGCATAAATTGACTTCAATATCAATTTTTCTTGCAATCAAACCCTCCATAAATTCAATTAAACCTTTAATAAAATTTAATTGAGTCCATAAACCTCTGATTTTGGACTTTTCTTCCTCAAATTGAATTTTCTTTGTCCGTCGGGCTCTCATCAGTCAACAATATAATGTTAAATTTTAATCCTTGTATTTTTAAACATTCTCAATTAATTTTTAGTCATTTTCTAGACACTTTGACATCCTCTTCTCACTATTATTATTTTTCTTGGTTTTTCTTTCAAATATGATTTTTTGATTTTTTTTGTTTTTACGGAACCCAGAAATAAATTACAACAGAGTTGTTGATTCAAAGGGCCGGCTTGATCAAATTTAGCGTTCAATGCATGATGATATTGAATATAACCTAAAAGCTTCTTTTTCCATACCAAACCTCCATTTAACTGATGGCGAGCTTGTGAATTCTATGTTGTATGAACTTGAACA
>Ga0325411_1002829_pt1 | contig 19582 bp, 14 predicted proteins | sample PopdelMetagenome_13_FD_206181 | JGI IMG/M metagenome (GOLD analysis project Ga0325411, IMG submission 206181) | Populus deltoides microbial communities from Bellville, Georgia, United States - Xylem-PdIQD-R4 | ecosystem: Host-associated > Plants > Phyllosphere > Stem > Wood/Secondary xylem...
TCTAAGACTAGATAAATTAAATGCATGGTTGTCTTTACTAGGAAGGGCTCACTAGTATGATGCTTGGCGTTTCCTGGGATGTTGACAACAACCCATTGGATACTCATCCTGTGGAGCAAAACACTATCAACTCGTTTGCTCTGATATTCATCAGCAAAACCAATATATCGTTAGGATAGAAGGGTCTGTCAATTACAATTATACCACTCACGAATAGAATGTGCCTCCCCTGCCAAATTGTAGATAGATCGAAGTATCCCATCCCTCAACTCTCATTTCCATGGAATGATGATCTCAGTGATTGGACCCACTCCATGAATCTTTCAGCTCAGCCTTTTGTTATTGTTCTTTTATGTATTCTCTTCTTTTCCTTCCGAGTTCAACAGATTTTAACTCTAGACTCCAACTTGTTCTCACCTCACTCTCTCTTGAGTCACCAGGAAATACAAATGCCCAACAATGGTGTCGTGCCTCGTTGCCCTTGCCCTATTAATTTTCAAGGGCTGTTCGATAATATATATTCGCACTAAATAAGCAATTAGTTTGCCATGCACGACAAAAGTTCGGAAGATATGTATCCATGTTTCTCATACCTAATAGTACTGTTTTGAAATTATTTCCTCTAAATTGAGGCCCCTCAAAACTTAATGATATCGTCTTGTCTAGCTTCGAGCTTTGAAATTATGTGAAAGTAGGTTGGCCTTCGGAGGAAATTATAGAAAGCCTGTTGTGCACATGTCTTCGGATGCTTTTTACGTGAAATTTGTCTTAAAAGAAGTTTGTACAAGCCAAACTAGCTTTCTAACAAAAACAATACAGGTTTTTATTTAATAGCTGCGTCGAACTAAAATTTGATTAACGCGTTCTACGGGTACAGCTGCCTATCAGTTGTTGTTTTAAAAATCACACCCGCATTAGACCTAGAAGATATGTTTTGGATTTTTATTTATTTTTAGTTTTTATTTTTTTAAAACTGAAAATCTTAAGGCGGTAGTAACATCTTATTCATTACTATTTATAATTCTTTAAAAATCCTATCTCTCACTCCAACTCGTTTTAGGGGAAGGGAGGTCCAACAATTCCTTTTTCTTTCCGAAACAAAAGCAACAATAGAAAATAAGATTTCTATCTCCTCCGCGTATGTAGTAACTAATAAAATATTATTGGTTTTTCTTTAAACAACATAAAATTTTTCTTTATAATTAGTTTTTAAAATTTTATTTGATTTGAGTTTTATTAATTACATCGGTTTAGCTATTATTTAAATATTTTTATGTTATTTTTTAGAATAATTAAGAATTATTACATTTAGAGTTTATTAAAATCATATTCTTTCTACAACTCAGTTGTAATTTAAGGACTTGTGAAACTCTGATTTCTTCCTTTTTCTTGAATATCTCACACTCGTGCTGTAATGTGATAGATTTGGAAGACTAGTTCCGATGCCAAATTTATATAATAAATACCTCTTATTTGTTAAACGTTCCATCAAGTTTGAAGAGAGAAATACACTACAGACACTCAACACTGTGAATTATAAGATTATGTCCTAATGCATTTCTTCGATAGTTGATTGTTCGGGTAATCACTCTCCTTAAATGTGATGCTGAAATATATACTTCATCTTGACAAATCTGCCAAAGTAGCTGACGATCACCATCAGTGGTAGCTCGCTGTTAAGAAATGTTGTTATGATCCAATAATTGTTGATTGGCATGTCGGCAACACGATCAAATTCAGTCTGGGAACTAATAACTTCTGTCAACGCTTGACAAATTTTGGCTACATGACAATCGACAGACAACACGGCAACGTTGTCTAATAAGTAACAGCTTAATAAACGGGGCAATGACTATCACAACCACAAATATGATCACCAAAGGAAAATTGTGTTATTCTTGAAAAGAAAAGGGCTGCAATGTGGAAAAGCTGGATGTGACAAGCTAGTGGATTGTGCAATGCGGTACAGCAAAATCAGGTTCGATTCAAGGAATTGAATATAAAGGAGCAATGCACAAGATAGACAAATTTCCGCATTTCTGTGAATAGCTTCGAGCCATGACTACGTTAATTTTATCCAAGGAAATAACAAGCTGGGTCAGGTGAGTATTTCGACATTATGCTGGTGTATTTGTTTAGTATTAACAGCTTGAATTAACCAAAAAAAAAAAAAGAGCTTGAAAAAACCAAGGCTTTCACAAGGTCAAAAGGGTGTGTGACGGTGAATGCTAGAAGTTTAAAGATGGTGTCTACAAAGGAAAGTAAAGAAGAGTTCACTGGAACCAATTACCAGAGCTCTCTATTTTATGATCATTCATCCATATCTTATCATTGTCTTTTTCCTTCTTTTCCTTTCCGAGTTGAAATACACTACATTCCATTGCTTCTAACTATCAAAAGCAAAGAACAAAGCGCAGCAGCAAAGACATTACAAACAAAATCAAAAGATTTTGTCCCCCAATTTCAGCATTTTCCTTGCCTTTCAACTCTTTCCCTTTTAGTGCTTGATTTTTTTTTATTGGAGGTAATTGCATCTAAATCCCCCTTTAATCTCCCCTTGTGACTTCTTTATTTGGTTAATGCGGCTTGTTCTTGTACTTTCTGTTCGGATCTTCTTTTTCTAGATTAATCCTCCCCTCCCCTCAAGCCCCGAGTCCACTGCACGGTGGAGAAAAATGAACTGAGGGAAGGTAACATACTACAGCTTGAAGTGCTCCCCATTTCCTTGATCGCCATGTATTGAATGGCAATTACCGGATCTACGCCTGTCCATGGCATGGTCAAGATGACCCAAAATGGCTAATAACCTTGTACATGATATATTAGTTCCTTGCTTCACGGTACATTAAAAGATTTGGATTCAATAATTTAGAGAGTCTAGCAGCTGGTTGAGCAATTCAGTAAGAAATCTAGAGAGTTGTGTTAATTAAGATCGAGAATAAAGCCAAGTCATGATTCCCTTTAGTTCAAAGCGGTAGAAAGCACATGCAAGCCTTCTTGACCGAGAGTGATGACTTGTATCAAAATTCTATATTCGTGTAATGCGTTTCAAATTATGATTGGAATGAAAAGGAATAAAAAATAATATCTTTTCGATCCAACCGTAGTTTTAACCGCGGCATCACCACGTAGATAAATTCTATATACTTGAAGTTTTAGCATGTTTCGGATAATATTACTCGGACCCCCATTGCCTGTCTTTATCAGAGTAGTTAGCTCTGTTCGTCCATTGACTCTGCCCCGTTAGATTGGACTCTTCTAGCTTCAATATGCTAAAATTTGGAGCATGAGCTTTTGCCTCAATGAGCGTATAACTCAAGTTGCCATGAATAATAATATCATCCTCTCTTTATGGTTTTTAACTAGCTATTTTATAGACGCTTCTTAGTTTGTATATTTTTTTTTTAACATGTAGATTTCTACTGGATGCTTTTATATATAAAAAATTTTAAGTAGAAATAAAAAAATTTATGCATAAATCTAATTAAATAAACCGATAACTATTTATACAACAAAAACATTATCAAGCTTAATCTTTGTCTAATCAGAATTAATCAGTCAAACATGTGACCGTAGTTATACACTCAACTGGATTCAATAATTTTTTTATTTGTAATTTTTTATCTAAAACATACACTTATAAAATCAAGAATCAACAAAATATCAAAATGATTGGGAAAAAGATCAAATCAAACCAAAACAAATTATATTGCTCAATTAGTAATCAACCAAATATTAAGTGGTGAAATTAATAGGAAAAAAAAGAATTTGTAATGGATAAAAATAAAAATAAAGAAAAAGAAAAAAAGAAATTTTTTTAAGGGGTAGACGACTCCGCCCTTTAATACTTTCAAAAAAATTACAAGCAACGCATTACCTGCACTGCTCAGATTTCAGCTACCTCCGGTCACCAGTAAATCAGTTTGGTCTATTTTAAACTAAAAGAAGCTCATTTGCAACCATATTTTGACCCAAAACATACTCTAAACACCTTTTAAAAACATATTCATAATATCTAATAACTTAGAAATTGGCTTCGAAACCTACAATCAACTCAAAAACAAAAAATTCATTTTGGGTTAACATCTATCATTCCATATAGGTTTAAGAGTTAAAAACATTTTATATGAACTTTTCTCATCAAAAAAAGTCTATTGATGCCAAAACCACATGTTTTCGTGGTTGAAAGTGGTCTCAACAGAAATTTTCTCTCTACTACTAAAACTCGACTACTTTCTCTTATTTCTCAAACTAAGAACTAGAAAATAAAGTTTTGAATCAAAGTCAAAATTCAACTGGAAAACATTGTTGCAATGATTTGTTATTTAATAAATAATGGTGTGGAAAACAATATTTTCTCTGTATCTTTTAGAGTTTCTTAATTATACCATGACATGAGAGGATGAAAGAGAAGCTAAAGCTTTCATATTCACACTAGAATAGTAATGTTAAATTTATTAAAATAATATATATTTTAAAAAATATATTCTTAATATTAGTATATTAAAATGATTCAAAAATATATATAAAAAAATTTAAAGCATGTGATCTAGGCAGGTAGGTAGCCCCAAGTGATCTCTGTGTATTACTGAAATAAAATTATATACTCAGTATTTACTATACACATTCAATATTTTTTGCAAGTTGAGAAAGAAAATGAAAGCTGTGAACCTGTAAATACAAAGAAAAGGTTATTTAAGAGCTATATGCTTTGCGTGAATCAGCAGCAGAACAGGAAAGAGCAGGTATCTACTATCTAGGTTAGAGGCATAGGAGAAAGTGCTTGTAATAAGAAAATCAGAATGGACGGTGTGGTTACAGCTGCGAGGTGCAAGCTTGTAACTAACTCTCTCGGCAGTCTGATTCTACGGGTAACATATCAAACACAGTCACTCGAAAAATGAGCTCTGCCGAAGAGGTCAAACACCAAAATGTTACTGCTACTGGTCACAAAAAATCGAAATCCCTGATGTTCTCAGTGGCCGACAACATGTTCCGATCTTCACATGCAAACAAAAACCCTTCTTGTGTGTATTTTCAATTTCCCATTTCCCATTTCCCTCCCTCCAAGCTTTCGTCTAGTAATCTTCCCTCCATAGTACATCCATTCATTTTTTTTATGCATTAAATAGGTGCAGACAACACTGAAATGTACAGGAGATTGTCGATGTCAAACTTAGTGAAAGTGAGCAGTTTTTATTTTTATCTTTTTATACAGATGAAATAGACTACTTAATGAATAAGTTCATATGAGATGTTTTATTTATAGAATATGAGACAATAAAGGGCCTAATGAAGTAGAGGGAACGAGGTCAGATTACTACCAGAACTCTTCCTCATCGGCTCTATTTTTTTTTTCTTTTTTTTTTCCTGTTCTGTTCTTCGTTTCCGGTAAAATGCCAACTATCTCTGCTTCCAATTCCCAGTACCCAATCAATATTTCAGCGTTCTAAGCATTGGTCTGAGCTGGAAAAGCAGAGATGGCAGGCAATTTAACTTGAACATTGAAAAAGCACAAGACTTATTAACCGTACAAGAGGTAGTCCATTAGGGAAAAACAGGAATTTTAAGGCACTAGCGAGGAATGCTGAGAAAAATCTGAAGTTGTTGCGTTGTTTAGACTCTGCAGTGCCCTACTCTTCTTGGACAGAGGCTTTGGTGATGAAGACACGGATGATGCCACAGACCATGAATCATTTGAGCTGTCTGAGCTAAAAGACACATCAACCACACCGCTAGGACTGCCTGGAAGTGAACAAAACTTGCGTTTGTTTGAGAGAAGCTTAAAATGGTCTCTTAGAGCAAATTCCATTAAGAACTTGCTGCAATCCTCTACATTGTCCTGTTTTAGACATAATCAAGATTCAGTATAAAAGTTCATATATAATGACATTTTCTGTTTCATTGTGGACAGAAAATGGAATTCAATAAAATTAGAGAGTAAAGCCACTAACTTTATCGATTCCAAGAATGCTCCACAGCTGGCTTTGGTATTCTGCTGCAAGACTGGGTTCTATGTTATCAATAACATAGAGCATCGTGGCAGCGGCCATTACAGAAGGAACATAAGGCATAGACCTAGAATCTGCATGTATTCATTCAAGAAACATAATGTAAGTAAAAAATTTAGAGCAAATTAAATGAAAGAATTCTAATCTATCAGCGAGGTAAAGGAAGGACATTGACAACTTGCCTGCCAAGATAGAGAGGACCATGCGCTCACACCTCTTGAGAAATTCCAAACAAAGATAGTGTTCTAGGCCAAGCCTTCTAGTGATGTAATCAAGAAACGATATTGGGGTTACTGGATTCATCTTCCATTTAAGAGTAGAAAGCACCAGGATCTCCATTCTCTGGATAGTTTTGGCCTCGAACACGTATTTACTGTCCTCCACCTAAGGAAGTCAAACAACATACACACATTTATGAGCAAATCGGGCAAACAAATTAATCACAAGCATTTAACAAATGAGCCTGCAGATTTATATCAGATCGAATACACATCTACCTGAAAATCCAATAGAAGAGGCACTTGGGTCTCCTCCACTTTGGCAGCAAGTGAGAGGCAAGACACAGCTGCAAGTTGGGCCATCCATGGCTTCTCTTTCTGAAGTTGGACACTGAATAAAAACCTATCAAGATAGTTCACTGCCAAAACTGCAGTTAGAGCGGTGAAAGAGTAGTGTTCATTGACCTTTAGAATCCACTCTACAGCCTCACAGCGAGCCCTAGCCAAAGATGGGTTGGTTTCTAGGTCTTTGCACAGCTGATTTTGCTCCTCCTTGGCAAACAAAGAGGAAAGCTCCTCATCTTCCCAGCTCAAGTCTTGTTCTAGCAATATTGGAAAAGTGTTTAGTTTATTGCTATTGTTGCTACAATAACTCTCTCCTTCTAGTTCATCTTGAAAACAGTCCTCTCTAACTTCTTCCACCCAATTCTCTTCAGAACAATAGAGAGCATCATAAAGTAATGTAGGGTTTTGTTGGTATTGTTGTTGGTCTTGTACCGCACTCGTTTCTGGGTTATACATTGATGCCATCTTCTTCCAGGAAGAAGGGGTGCAGATCTTGGTTCATTGTAGGCAAGAATAGAAAGACATGAGCAGGGTAGAGAGACAAGAAGAGCTAGCTTGAGCCATCTCTCTTACTCTCTCGGTGTGGAGTAAAGAGCGAGAAGGGAGGGGACTGACCAGTGACCTAAAAGTTGTGTTTTATTTGAGGGTATCGAGCTGGTGGGTCTTGTTTTATCAGGATTTCTCGGGTCTATCGTCCCAGACCGGAATCATGTGGGCCATGTAGAGCAATTACTCGACACGTCACACAATTTTACCTCGGTTTTGCCTGGCCCCACGGTTTGAAATTTATTGGGCCCCTTGCAGTGTGGTTTTGCTCTCCCGTCAGTCATCATGCCGAAACCAACACATGTAACTTTAATGTTTTGTTTTTAGGCTTTAGGTTGTGTTTGGTTAGAGAAAAAAAAAATTTGATGTTAAGTAATAAATGTTAATAATGTAACAAAATAGTTGAAAGAAAAGGAGTTAAAAGCATACTTAAAAAAATCTGAGCTGGTGGTATGATAGGTGGACTGGAGACTTGGCCCGGCAGCTTTCAGTAAAATAAAAGAAAGTTCATCCTACATGGTCCGTCTACTTGTAGCTCGGTTCATCCCATCAAGACTAGTTATTTTTTATATATATATATAAAAAAATATTATTTTGGTTATTTAGAAAAATAGGTTAAACTCTGTATCAAATTACAATGATGTTTTTCCGTGGAATTGTAAAAAATTTATTGTTTTAGTAAAAAAATAAAATCATAATTTCAATTAAATGCAATAAAAAAATTATATAAAATATCTTGAACCACCTGGCTTGAGTTGCCACTTGACTCGATTCTCTAGAATTTTCCAATCGAGGTTTAAAGGATTAATTGTTGAGAAATTAATATCTATTTTGTTTTTTTAGTCTAGAACTAAACATGGTCATAGATTAAGCAAGTATCAAGTATATGGAAATGTAGTAATTTATGTTTTTATGTGTTTTGCTTTAAAAAAAAACAATGTTTTTTATTTAATTTTCTATATCTTTATCTAATGTGTTAATGTTAAAAAAACTCAATTTGCATGCTCATAAAAAATAATTAAACTGAATTGTTTTTTTGTTAATGTAAAACCCTCGGATACAATTTTTTCGAGCCTCTTGTTAAATCTCATCTAGAGGCATTTCATCGATTATTTTTTAAAAAATCTTCCTCTATCTCCTATGTATTTTTATTTATTACCCATTTATTATTTGATATCGATGTTTATCTATAAAATACCATATCATATTCTTGATGCTCAATTTTATATGAGAAAACTCGGAAAAATAAGTTTGAAGAATATTGCGTGTGCAATTTTCTATATTATTCTTTTTGTCTTATCCTGAAATTAAAGAGTCATGGTGTCCTCGTCACTTGAGCAATTCTTCCAAGGTTGCAAGGGCAAAAACATACTGTATACTAGGATGCTAAAACTTACTGTATATTTTTAAGAAATTGTTTGTGTTCATAAGATTTTTGCATCAGAATGTACGAATGCATTTATGTATACCGAATCTTTGAATTGAGTATGTGTGAATGTATGATTTCCTACGGAATCTTTGAATTGAGTATGTGTGAATGCATGATTTCCTACGGAATCTTTGAATTGAGTATGTGTGAATGCATGATTTCCTTCTCGAATGGAGGTTAAGGGTTTTCCCCGAGGGAGATGGAGGAGCGAGCGGTTGCCGTGGAGAGCTTGGAAGTTTGTACATTTTTTCTTCTTTTCAAATTTAACATCGACTTCCCTTCCTTTTCAACCACATCCAATAGCACCCCACGTATTTAATTTCAATTTTAGTTTGAAAATATCTTGGACCATCTTACTATAAATATTTTTTTTATTTAATCATAGGATGATGGTTTAAGTAGATATATAGAAGGATTTATTTTCATGGTAAACATTAGAGTGGAGTGAAAAAACAATTTTTTAAGGAGATATCAATTTCGACATGGATGATTTTTATTAAAGAAAAATCAGCTAGACGGGCATTTAGCTCATTCGAATATAAGTTGACTTGAAAATGTTTTATACTAGTTCAAGATTACAACTCATTTTTGTCGTAAAATTTAACCAACTAAGCACTTACATGTGAAACCAAACCAACTCATCTTTTACGCACAACCATTATTTTTCTCGTAAGATGATGGTTTAAGTAGAGAAATGGGTTTGTTTCCATGTCAAACATGGTAGAAAACCGGGAAAAAAAAGTTTTTTTTTTAGAACGCATTAATTTAGACATGGATGATTTTTTGAATAAAGAACTAAATATAGATTTAGTTTTTCCGGATATAAATTGACAATATTGATTGAAACTTACCTCTCAATTTTATCATAAAATCTTACCAGTTAAACACCTATAGATAAAACCAAGTCGATGAATTAATGTTAATTGTTTATCTAGGGTAAAAAACCACCCTTCAAAATGATTACTAAAGAGAAGGCGTGACTTGTCATTTATAGTCTCACTCATACGTTAAATTTAAATACATGAAGAGGATATGGTGAGATGTTAAATCTATTTTTTTTATACTTCATTTAGAATTAAATTTAAATATATATAAATTTGATAAGATGTCAAACCTATTATAATCTTTGAACTCAGTCAAGTATTGAGCTCCAGGTGTTGGTGGGTCATACTGGGCTTGTATATTTTTTTACTTTAAATGAATCTTATCTTTTACTTCAAATGAATCTTATGTTCTCTAATGAAACTGTAAGTTATAAATATTTTATCAGTCAAGTTAGAGATATTTTATATTGATAAATTAGAGATATTTTATTCTAATAAGTCATAAAATTTTATTACAACAAAAGAAAAATATTGTGCTGATATATGAACTCTTTCCCCTTCCATAAAATGATATATATAACCTCACTCTGTTTTTTTCTACTATAAATTATATATATACATGGTTTATTTTTTTAAAAATAATTGTTTTTAAATAATATTAATTTAATTATTAGAGAGCTTCCAAACTCGAATAAAAAGATCTTCTACAAATACGAGTATAATCTATCAATCACTGCATCAAAAAAAGATAGATTAAATTGTTTTCAATCCTGTATAATAGAAACTGTTATAATCACCAAACAACTCAACTCTATTTTGCGAAACCATTATTTTTCTTTATTCCAAAAAAATAAACTCATGTTATCCCATTACAAATAAAATATATATATATATATATATTTGTTGCTGCGTGTGAATTGATGGACTATTCTACTCAACCATATCAATTTACAGACAATGACGGATGTCGAAAACATAAACAAAACAGACAAGAATTTATTATAATTTTTCAACGTTAAACTTTTTTTTTTCTTTTTTAAAAAACAAGCATGTTCCCACCAAGGCCAAGGCAAACGTAAGGATCTACAACAGAAGATTGTGGTGTCCGAGTGGACCATACGCCAGACATTTTGTTTTAAACTAGTAATTGCACTTTGACATTTTGTCCGAGGGACGAGTGAGAATGGTGATATTAAAAAGCAAAAGCATTTTACTCTTTCAACCATGAGTCCGAGTCCGAGTGTAAATTTAAGACAGCATCAACATATATTTTTAATGATATTCAAATGATTAACAAGGTCTTGCAAATTCTCCACCCTGGCTACGTACGTCCACAGATCAAGACATTGAATCGCAGACTACACGAAGTTATCAAAAACGAATCGCAGATGGGTAAAAAATTTAAAGACCTGGAATTGACTCGAGTTCGATCTCGTTTCATATTATTTTTAATATTAATTCAGCTAAATCATATATAACTAAATAAGTTGACTTATAACTTGATTCATCTGGGCAAATATAATTATCACCCAGTTAAAACTAGTTTAGACATTTTCCAGTTAAAAATAAAAAAAATTAAAACAACATTAACTGAGCTTGACCCTGTTTCCGATTTGATAGATATGAAATTTGCATTGAATATGGTGGGATCGAGTTGCGCGCAACATGGCAATTTTAGAGATAAATCCTTACAGCTAAAATACTATTTAGTAAAAATATGTTTTTTTAAATTATTTTTTTAAAATTTTCTAAACACGTTGATATTAAAAATTTACTGCTAACACAATATCTTAATCACTGCAATACTATGACTAGAACAGTGCTGCGCATGCCAGTAAACAACAGGGGGTGCGTCCTCTAAGAAACGAAGTCAGTGTGTGTAATTAATGCTCTTACATCTATGTATTTTTTTTTTGTCCTCCTGTCTAACAATCGTGCTTTTCTTCCCTGGATTATTAATTACTAGGTTATGGGTTAGAACAGAACCTCACCTCTGATGAGCAAAATTGGAATCTACTTAAGATAGTTTTTGGAGTTAAGGTAACAATTTATTTTTAAAGGGTTTTTATTATAAAAATATATTAGAATAATATATATTTTTTATTTTTTTAATATCAGTGTATCAAAATAATTAAAAAAATATAATCTTGAAGCAAAAAATCAGATTTTTTTTAAAAGCACGGCGTGATCGTGTAATTACAGTGCAAAATGTTTTTTTAAAGTGTTTTTTACTTGAAAATACTTCTAGATATTTTTATACCAACTTATAAAAATTATTTAAAAAAACTATTAGTTTAATGTTTTTTCATGTCAGATACACTTTTAAAACGTTGTTTTAAATACAAAAACAAACATCTTAAATTTTATTTGATCATGGTAAATGTCATGCTATCTTGATTATAATTTAAAAAATATTTAGTCAATTAGTATATATTATAATTTTATATAGATCACAATAAAAATTCATTATCAAAACCTTAATTAATAAAAAAAGTATAATTTATAGCTTTTATTAAATTTACCTTTTCAAATCAAAACCACCAAATTTACCCATCATCATGGATTAAAATTAAGGAAGCATTAATTACTCCCACCATAGATGTTCTGTTCCGCAGAGATTTCATGGTAAATAACCAATTAATGAACTGTTTATCGAGTTTGGAAACATGGGAGACCTTGTTTATTCAAGAAAGCGATGCCCTGCAAGCAGAACTTGTTGATTATTAACTGATTACTGTGAGTCATTACTCGTATCAAATGCTTTGTCGGTTTGTTAATTACTGTTAAAGAGTAATTAATCAGTTCGATTACTGCACAAATCTTTAGATTTGCATTTTTTCTGCACATTGAGTAATAATGACCTGCAAACTAGCAAGAGCAGTGCTCTTTGCCTTCGAAAGGTACAATGATAGGAAAATAATTTTGCTACACAAGGCATGAATCAAATCCATCAAGGATTTGAGTTTTCCAAGCAACTTTAAAACAATGCTGTTTTAGATAAAATAAAATAAATTTAGAGTTAATTTCTTTGAATCTTCACCTGAATTTAAAAAAATTAAAAAATTATTTTAATATATTAAAAATATATATATTTTAAAAAGCATGTAATTACTAACAAAATACTAAACACACAGGAAATTGAATGCTAAATAAAGAAGATTGATTGACATTAACAGGACAATTATTTCTCTTTTCATTTTTTTGGATTCATTCTCCACTGATTGGTTTCGAATAGATCATCAGAGTTGGTACTTCCAGAGGAAAGGAATTGGAAAATTCAGTTCCCAATGTGATTTTTTTTACTACAATCCCAGCAAGACAAGTCAGTTCGTTCCTTGGAGGTCTCTGTCTGTCTATCTCTGCCTAACCAATGACAGGAGGGGTAAACCCGAAGAGGGCAATTCAATTCTCATCAGAAATCTATAAAATCTTCGCTCCATTGCAAGCACAGAGGAAATCTGGCACTGTTCGCGTTGTTTACCTATTAAGAAGCGTGTAGGGTTTCTGCCGTGAGCCTGATTTGTTGCTTTCTTTTCTCTCCTTTCATCTTCTTTATAGGGCTCGATATCCAAGAAATGTCGCTCTGCTAGACAGATAGTGAGAGTACTGAGAGGACATGAAAAAGAGGGGTAGTGCTAGCAGGTGAGATGGAATCACTTGTGGAAAGAAATTGAAGGAGGAGGTAGATGTGTAGTGGTGGTTGAATTGGTTTCCAGTTCACTACACAGAGTAAAAACTCTCGGGGAAAGGGAACAAAATTGAGAAGCTTGATCTTGTTTTTGCATTATTTACCATTCAAAGAAAACTCTTTTCTTTCTTACCCTTTTTCCTTTCCCTTTTACCTGTTCATCACAGCTCACAATGGCCATAGTTGTACCGCTAGGGAGTATTTTATTTTACATCTCAAGTTTCTCCATCAATTTTCGGATTCAAAAACCCACGAAACCTCTTCAGAATCAGAAAAGACTTTGTACATTTCAATCACAAAAACACGAATCAACCAGAAGGCCAAGCAACCCTCGATGCCCTTTATTGGAACTCTCCAAGCCATTCCCTATTGCACCAACGCCGACCTATACCTACACATACTATTTAGCTCGTGGGACCATGCTTCAGGATGAGGAAGATTTTGATACAAGAAATTTGTTGTATAAATGGTGTCTTTTGTAATTCTAACGTATTTTAATAAAAGTTTTGAAAAATAAAGATGTGCTAGAAAACTATCTGTAAAATAACAGAGTTTCAATACAACTACTATTAAAAATAATAATTAATAATTGTTTTAAAAGTTATTTCTCAATTAAATTAATTAATAACTATAAAAATCAATCTAAATTTTTTTGAAGAACCAATAGTCAATAAATAAAATTTAAGATTTGATGGCCAAGAAAAAATAAATTGCTAGGGATACATTAAAACTCCGTTTTTAACATAATCATTATTGTTAGAAATATTTTGATAAAATAATTCTAACTGCTATTCTCAGTCGTGTATAAAATTGATATTAGAAAACACTGATATTAAACTGCTATTTTTAATAGTGATTGTGTATAAAATTGATATTAAAAAATATGATTGTGTTAAACTGTTATTTTCAATAATGATATTATATAAAATTAATATTAAAAAATACAATTATATTTGTAGTGTACTATTTCTCCTATACTTTTACAACCCATATCATTCTCTCAATAATTTTACCTAACCATGTTATTTTTCCAAAAAAATAATAATAATCCGTATGAATGGGTCACGAAAGAGAGAATAGTCGTAAGAAATTGAAAAAACTCATCATGGACTGGGGACTGTTTGGATTGATGACCCACGTGGATTTCTTAAGTCCAGCTGGCTGGAGGACCTCCCAGGTTGAGGTCGTCTTAGTCTGATGATCATGTGTAATCATTGCTTAGCACATAGAAACTTTTTATTACTGATGCATGGCAACTGCTAAAGATTGCAATATTGTAAGTTGTAGCATGATAATGAAGGGTTGACCTTTGATTACTCACCCACGAGCCATGGATTGTTGCTTTTTCACCCCACTATTATTTCATCTTCATCATCTACACATGCATCTTGATTATAATAAGCTTTCTCAAGTCTCAACGCCTGTTAATCCCCACCAGCGATATGATCTGGCCGAAGTAATTTTCTACAGCTGATGTGGTCAAAGATTATTGTGATGAACAGCTCATCCAGGTCTTAGCACACAGCCCAAGCAAGGCTTGTGATCACACCGTGTAACTTATTATACCATCCTCATCAACAGCTCTTGCTCTTGCATCTTCAATGATTTATGTCTAGCTAGCATCATTGCATGGGAGTTGCGACATTGCTGCTCTCACAGCATCTGCGATTCCGAAAATGGCTAGCGTTTACACATATGAGAAGAATGGCCAAGCCCTGCGAGTTTTGCCATTTGTAATCACACTGAGCTCCAAGGACCAAATGCATATCATGAGAGTCACACGTAATTATCTCTAATTGTTACGGGGACAAGCTCCTCTCTCAAGAAGCTTCATACCAGCACTCTAAATCTAGTAGTAACCAACAGATTCTTAGCTGACAAGAACCCTCCTAAGTCCAATCTTCTGAATTAATCTTATAGTTACAGATGGTTATTTAGCATATACTGCCAAGAACAGCACCACTTCATTCAAGGGCAGTTTGTTTTGTGGCCCAGCAGCACTTCTTCAAAAAATTTGTTTTAATCTTCACTTTAAATTGTTTTTTTTCTTGTTTTGGTATGATGGTATAAAAAAAATTTAAAAATAAAAAAATATTATTTTAATACATTTTTAAATACAACAAACTTTATAAAACAACAGTGCTATAATTATATAGAATAAATTCCTGCCGTATGGTATTTCCAGTCCCCCGCGTGCTTTGACTACTCAAAACCTACATACAGAAAAGAGAGATATTCGTGTCTTCCAAATTGAACACATTGTGTAGACATTACAGATGTTAGACAATGATAGCTCTCCAGCGTTTCAACCAATAGAAGCCCACAAACCCAAACTATTCAACTTTGCCAGCTACGCTCGACTCTTTTGACCAGCCCAAGTCCACCACTCAGTGTTGATCACACCCTCTTCTTTTCAAAGTAATTTTGTTTATAAATATATTAAAATAATACTTTTTTAATTTATTAAAATTATTTTTAACTGAAGACATAAAAAAAATTCAAAGACATAAAAAAAAATTAAATTCTAAACAAAAGTACAATTCATATTTTTGAGAAACTCCATTCTAAACTCGTTTCAAACAGCCCACAGACCCTATTGGTTAAACATCACTTATTTAGTCGAGCACCACCCTGGACAATGACTACTCGGATCAATATGATGCCCGAGGTGCGAAATCTTGTCCCAAGAGCCACAGGACCACATGGTCAACATCAAAACAAGACAGATCTACATGATAGACTAAAAAACTGGAGGAATATAATTGATTATGTTGAGCACCTGTGCCATGGGCTATGATGCTTATTGACTGCAAACATGACCTTTTGAATCGTTTGCCCGATTGGCGTGGTGCAAACCTCATCCACGTTCACATTCTCTTTTCCTACAGAACCCTCCTCCTTTATTCTATCGAATGTAAACAAGTTCTTGACATGTTTGGCGTTCCTGCCAAAGAAGCGAAACATGCCAAGGAAACAAAAAGACAGACGCAAGTCGACAAGGTCCAGAGCATTTCACTCATTTTGTCATCATTTCTATACGAACAAACTTGGAAGGGCTAGTCCAGGATTATCTACTATTTCTGACAATTTGAAAAGACCTAGGATGCATTTAGGTCCTAGAATCAGTACACAATCCGGCCCTGATGGAAAACTTCAAAATATGTCAATCTGAATGATCTCTAATAGACAAAAGAAAAAAGAAAATTGCAGATGGAGTATCAGGTAATCGCCCGGGTTGTAACCATCATCAGGCCATGTTTAAAATGTTCTTTAATGAATCTTTCTGCATGAGTTGGGTACTTGAATTGAATGTATGCTCGCAGACACTTCCTATAGGAGAAGTCTATCCATCCACCATCAGATCTTACAACAAACAGGCACCTTGACGTTTTAAAATGGGAATGACGATCAACCTTCAACAAGAGTAGTTCAACTGCTTATTAGTATTCTCATAGACCAACAGGATAGCTAACTCGAAAACATTCACAATTTCACATAGCACATGATTATCAACACACACACAAAGGAGAAAATGACGGGTGAGTCCAATTCTGGACACAATAGCTGGCATTTGACTTGAAGCGAACAAATAGCTCTACTGGTACAAATGGCCTCTGCAAACAAAAAGAAATGAGGGACCAGCAAAACAAAGAACGGAACAGATTCCAGCAAAACAAATGAAGGAGGCACCTGTTAAAAGATTTTTATCTACTGACCTACATACATGCTGACCATGTGTGGACCAAAACCCTGCAGATCTTCTAGGCAAAAGTTGCACGCAAGAAATTAACAAGAACAGAGAGACTGATGCATGTATCTGTCAATTTCTTCCATGACTTTTCACTTACGTTGCAAGGGACAAAACGAGAAACCCAAAAACTGGGACTCGTGGGAAAATTCAAAGAGACAGATAGCATAGTCAAGCACGAAGAATCCAACTGGTCACGCATCAAAAGTTTCCAGCTGTGTTGCAAAGATGCATGGGAAATTCCAATTTTTAAAAATCTCATTACCAAGCATCAAAAGAATATTAACTCTCTATGGAGTGTCGGACAATTACACATAGGTCACTCCAAAGGATAGGCAGCATAGTCCATATGAAAAAGTGAAAGCAAAATATAATCATTTTGGGGCAGAAAACATCCATTATACATTAGGAAAAGAACAACAATGGATTTGTGGTGAGCTATGAGCAATAAGTTTTAAGAACTGTTTTGAAGTCTATTTAATTCTATTGAGATATAAAATAGAAGCAGTATTCTACTTGCATGCGTCCACATGATAGATTCTTCCAACCTCTAAATTGTTATGTGCATGCAAATGTCAATAAACCAATGGTGGAGTATTTTGCTTGGAACTTTATCATATTATTCTAGTGTTTCGTTAGGGTTGAAGTGCCTATATGAAGGCCATAACCTAGTATTAGTAGTGGGGTGAGTTGGATGGTTGTTAAAAATTGAGGGTGTTTTTTTTCCCCCTGCTATTCTTTCAATCTTTCCCTTCCCCTCTTCATCTACTCTTGTGCCCCTTTCTTCCCTTTCTCATTTCTATCTTTATCCTGCATCAACCTATTATGTCCACAGCTACGCAGTTAACAGAAAAGGAACAGAAGTGCATTACACTAAAAGGAACATAAAAGTGAAACAAGAAAAGAAAAAACTGAGAACTTGAAAACTAAGGAAAAATATCAGAAAGTGAGATACATACCAAGCCAAATTTTCTAGCAGTTCAATCTCATAAATGCCCCAGATATTTGGAGTGAATTACGACAAAAATTAAATCAGTAATAATGGATCGTGAATTTGAAAATTGTAAGGATCCGTCCCATCCTTAAGATAGCAACAAAGAAATACTACAGTGCTGCCCCTGAAAAATATAAATCCTCCAAATTTAATGGGTTGTAATTCGTATGCTAATGAGACATCTGTTCGTTTCATTTGTTTAAATTTCTTTGGGATCCTCCTAATTGTCAATTCAAACTTTTCATTAAATCCTGATGACACCTTTGGGCCTATTAGCATCATCTAAATGGACTTAGAAAAGTGGCACCCTTCTCAATAGGCAAAACCAACAGTAAGCATGTAAAAAACCTTACAGCACACGCAAGCTATGCATCAATAAAAACAAGGTAATTAGATGGCAAAACCTTAAATCTCATCATGATATGCAGAATGTGCGTGTATTCTGCAAACAAAGCATCCCTGAGCCCTATGCCCACTAATATGGGTCACTTATCAGTATGAATGATGCTCGAAAGATAGAATGTTGGATCATAGAGATAAAGTAAATCATCCTAGACCTTCAACATTTAAGTAATGACATCGCCTGACTATATTCTTGTCTTTTATGTCTGACCTATATCACTAGCAACACACATGTCAGACATTTGGAAATTCAGATTTAAAACTCACAAGGACAATCACCATGGCAAATTCTAGATTCATTCAAGCTTGGCAAAAGTTCTCTACTAAAAATTGAATCAGGAGTCTTTGATAGTACACTTAGACAGCCTTACCACAGTGATTCTGAAATATCTACAGTATAGCCATTACGTAATAGCGTGGGAAAATATGCCAGATAAATTTTATCCCAGTTAAGATAAATGGTTGACATTTCAAATTTACTTAGAAAATCCTCCAAAATTGATCCATTCCCATGGGCTTACCTATGCACGCTACCATCTAAAAGGGATTTGACAAAGACAACTTTATAAATGACATTCATTCTCACCAGGTTAACACCTTTGAAATAAATAGTATCAGTAATTAGAAGCAAGAATTTAAATCCATTCAATCTATGCATAATGGAAAATAAAGCATTTTTGGGCACTGGACAGTTGGACCTAAGAATTTGGGGTCACACGACATTCCTGCTGATGTTTGGTGTAGTGGGATTAAGCAAATCACCTTACACCATCAAGATTTTAAGCAATGATATCACTTACTAACATTCTTTCTTTTGGTTCAGACAAACTGACTCATGACAATAACTTCATACTTGAGTCAGAAACTGGGTATTTCAGATGCTGAAAATAAGACGAACAATCAAAACAGAAAATGATAGACTGAATTCTAACTTGGCAAACATCCAATATTCAATCTAACACTATTAGAGAGAACAGTTCAAGAATTGAGTCAGGACATTAGATATGTAGAGAAGTATCAAATATCTAATGCCCCCCCACCATTTCATTATATGTTGGAAGAAACCTTAGATAAAGGAAATTATATCTCCTTGTAAAATTAAGAAAATAATAGCAAGGAAAAGGGAATGAAAAGAAACAGATGAGCATCCTACCATTAAAACAAACACAAGGAGAACCATGGGCATGAGCTAAAATGCTAGAAAAACCAAGGAAACATTAGAACGTGGAAAAAAAATCGTGGGGCAGTGGCGAGACCTAAAGAGTCAGGAAAAGACTCAATGTTTAGCATAAAAATCTTATCTCTACCAAAAATAAATTTCAAACCCTCCATACTGACACGATCAAAGAGTTAATGTTTTATCCCAAGTGCAAGAGT
>Ga0325411_1002831_pt1 | contig 19580 bp, 6 predicted proteins | sample PopdelMetagenome_13_FD_206181 | JGI IMG/M metagenome (GOLD analysis project Ga0325411, IMG submission 206181) | Populus deltoides microbial communities from Bellville, Georgia, United States - Xylem-PdIQD-R4 | ecosystem: Host-associated > Plants > Phyllosphere > Stem > Wood/Secondary xylem...
CTCTTGTTGATCAGTCTCTCTGTTTAAGACATAATAAAGCTAATTAAAAAAAAAAAAAAACATTTTTCCCCTTTTCGGTTTGGGGTATTTCTTTTTCCATAAAAACTGATAACCGCAAACTTATTTACTTAGGTTTATTTGGAACCGTGGCTCCAATTATTTTTTAAATTTATTTTTTAAATTAATGTTTTAAAATGATTTAAAATATAAAATAAATTAATTTTATAAATAAATATAATTTAAATTTTTAAAAAACATGAATTGATTCGTGTTTTAGAACATAGAGCAAGCAAAATAGTTTTTTCCAGTGAATATATTTTATATAAAGATACTCTTTATTTTAGAATTGATTTTAAGATTTAAATATTTTGCGTATCAATAAAATCATAAAAAAAAATTGATTTTTTTTACTTGACCATACATAATTTTTTCTAAGGTCATTTCATTTTATTTTGGAAAAATAATATTTTTTTGATGCTTTTATGACAATAAAATTAATATTTATAGAGTTCATAATTTTATATTCTACGTATATCTTTAGTAATATCTTATTAACACCAATAAAGAATCTCTAAGAAATTCAAACAATTCTTGCTATACATGTCTTTGCTCTATTCCCTAAGTTAGTTGTCCACTTTCAGGTCAGAGAATAATCATTAAGAAGAAGTCCAAACATGTCACTAAAGATTTATTGTCGATAATGTAAAGGATGTGGGGGTGGGCTGTTGGTCATATAAATCATGACGATTATAGGTAAAAAAAAAAAAAATCATACTTTTAAGTCATTGATAACCAATTAGGTGAATAATAGTACATATAAATGAAAAAAAAATAATAAATATTTCATTTGAATGAAAGTACTTGACATTTAAAATTAATAATTTTTATACAAGGTTGGATGGTTTATGATCCACATTCTTAGCTATAAAAGTAAGGAATATAAAACTAATTCATTGTTTAATATCTAATAGTACTTGAAATTAAACAAGCTCATGTATATAAATATTTGATTTTATTAAATATATGATTGTTATAATTTCTATTTAAAATATTTTTACAAAAAAAATAAGACAATTCTCTAATTTTTCCCTTGAAATTAATATATGTTGACATGATTTATTTGTAAAATCAAACCAAGATTTATACTTTGCAAGAACATGATTTTAGACGTGAATTACACAGCGCGAGATTTAATAATTTAATACCTTGAATAGTATTTTTGATTTGTCTTCAAAGCATTATTGAAGAATTTTTATGGGACATAGGTTTGATTTAATAAAGTTTTATTTTTTACAGACTGCGTATATAAAATAGACTTAAGTACTTTTAAGAGAGCTTCATTTAATAAAAAAAAAATTAAAAAAGCTCCAAAAAAATAAAATATGATTGATTATTGAATGTCATATACCAACATTTGCATTCTAAGAATACAAAATCTTAATGTCTTTTCCCACCAAATTTACTACTATAGAAATATTTGTGAGTTTCTTTTATATTAAAATATTTCTTTATTCAAATAAAATCTACTTATAACAAAAATAGATGAGGTGCATGATACTAACAAAAATTTTGTTTAGTACTCCACTAAATTTTGAAAATGATTAAATCAAGTATTTATTATATATTTGTTTTTTTTAAATGTACAAGTTTATATAAAATTTGATAATTTATAGCTAAGCTAATTTCCTTGATTTTTAAAACCATTAAATAAATTGAATACACTCATGTAAAAATTAAAAATGTAAATATTTGAAGATATTATTAAGTTAATAACTTAAAGGCATTGAACAATATAAATGCCTTGATTCATTAGAAATTTCAGTAGTTTATTTTTTTTAGTTATTGATTTTCCTCCTTTTTGATTGAGTCCAATCGCTTCTAATTGTTAACAAATGACAATATTAAATAATAAGGGATTAAAGTGAAAAAATAAAAAAAATAGGTCATGGTCTCAAAAATTGGCAAGCAAAATTTACTTTGGTATTGATGTTTTTCATATGATCAATTTCCAATCCCTTTAGTTTTCTAAATTTTGATTTTGATCCAAAAATTTATTTTTCTTGTTTTTCAGTCTATTGTTTGAGAGAGGGGAGATGAAGTCACTGGATTTTAATGGTAAAGAGATAAATCATTGTTGACACCAATTATGGTCATGAAAAATGTCGTTCTCAATGTCAATAAATTTTATTTAATAATAGGAGTTTCAATGAGGTGTTGTATCAAAATATTAGAACATATTAGAGACTTGCTCACCTCTATAAAAACATATTGAGCTATTTACTCAAAAGTAATTGTATCAAAATCTAAAAATAGTTATATAATAGAGTTAAATTATCAAAAAAAATTGATCCATCATACAAATATCAATTAGTTAACTGTATTAATTTAATCATAATCAAAAGACAAAATGCATCCATTATAAATAAATCTTCTCTCTCATATGCAATGGAGAAATACATAAACCAAACCTCTAAAAATGATAAAAACAAGTACAACAAGAGGTTAATGTATTTTCATCAAATAAAAATTAAATAAATATAAATATACATGTGTATATAACTATATATAGTCCCTTTATGGAATCTTAAAAAAACAAACCAATAACAACAGCCAATATGAACACTAAGAAACTTGCCAAAACATTAGAAGATGATGAACTAGGTGAAGGAGCCACTGATAACCTTAGAGTTATTGAGCTTACGGGGTTTGATGTTTAGTGTTGTAGCATAATCAATATGTTTAGTGTTATTGTCATAGAAGGTGGTGAGGCAGCTGGTGTGCCTAATGATATAATGATATCTAGCTTTTGTTTAAATTGACAATGTTAGACAAAACCATACAGATATAGTAGTGTTCATCGTTAGATTCAACTTAGCAGGACTTGTGGTAATAATGTTGTTAGTGTATATTACTTGTAACTAATTAGTTGGTTATACGTGATATTGACTTTATATATATATATATATATATATATATATATATATATATATATATAATTTATTAATAAAAAGTTTATTTATTTTTAATATTCATCAAATATTTGATTAATGAATCTAGAGTAAAGATAAATTTATTGGGACAAAAATGTTTTGCAAATGAAATTATAAAATTGTTGTAATTATGAGATTCCTATTGCATTAAAATATTGTCCCTAAATGTTTCTAGTCAATGCTTTATTAAGACTGAATATTAATTAGAGTTGTTAAAAATGATACATATTATGTTCTTTTCTTTATGAAAGGAAGCAATTGTTCTAAAAAATTAAGGTATGAGGGATACCTAGAAATAATATGTAGGTACTTGTAGATTAATGTACACCAAAATGACCCACATGAGACTCTATATGGAGAGATCACCTGTCTATATGGAAAGACTCACATAACAGTTATGTAAGTGATATTTAAACTTATAATCACTAAATTATCTTATGTAGAGAGTGCTATATTTTGATCATGTTATACGTTGTCCTAATCAAGGGTAACAAATAGGCAGTTATTAAGTATAACACTAAATATATAAAAATATTTGAGTAATTAAGGGACGATTCATCGCCCTATATGAATTAGAAAAAATATTTGTTCTCAAATAGTATTGATTATAAATTATTATACAATGTAGAATGAGATTTGAAAAGAGTTTCAAATCTTATTCAAATAATCAATAACTATGGCATTGAGAACAAACATAATTTGACATAGTAGATACATTTTATGCTATAATGTCTAAATTAAAATATTGTTGATGAAAGGATAATAATTACATTGAGAAACTAGTCATTGAAAGGTTAAGTCAAATTACTTATGACTTTTTTAATATTTGAAGGGTAATGACAGGTTGATAATTATTGTACTTAATCTTCAAATATAAATCAATTAATTGTAAAATTAATAATAAATTAATTTTTAAATTTATTTAATCCTATTTTATTTAGGATTGTGATTTATATTTGGGCCAACTTATTAGGGAACCTAATGGGTCACGCACATAGGAACCATTGATCAGAAATAAAAATGGGATAATTAATCAAGTGTGACTTGATTATAAATTTTTTTTTATGGGAATTGAGCTTTAGATTTTTATTTTTTTTTTGCTTTTTATGGATTATGACGTTCTCATTTAATATTTTCTTTGTTATTAAATAAGATCATGAGATCTATTTTAATAATATAGAGAGGATATTTTTCTATAATATTGACAAGTGTTTATTTTTTGAGTTAATCATTGTATATCTTTTTTTTTAGTTCGATTATATATTGTCGTTGCCTATTTATATAATATTTTTATTAAATTAACTATGCTTATTGAATCACGTCAAGTTAATGACCAAAGTCTCAAATATTTCTTACTTCTTTAAAAACACTAACATCACCTCAATATATTTTTTAAATCCTCAGTTTAAAATAAATATGGAATTATAGAAACAAGCCTTATAATAAATTAAATAATAAGGTAGATAAATAAATAATTAAAGAAAAATATGGTTGAAATAAATAAGTCAATGATGAGGTATCGATGTTCGGTATTAAAGTGAGCCAAGTGAGCCGAGATGGGATTTTCAGGTAAAAATAAGCATTTAAATGTTCACTTTTAAATGGTCATAGATAAATACTAGGTTAAGTAAGAGATTTATGAAATTCGAAGAAAATCCCATCCCCGCTTTGGACATTAGGTTTAGCCAAATGGGTGTTTAATGGGGAAGGAATGTTTTTTGATTGGCATGTGTAAAATTGTATGAAAAATATGTATTAAGATTGGCTAATGAAAAATTATGATGATTTTATTATATAGAAATTAAAAGAAAACTATGGTTTTTTTTAGGCATGTTTCGGCCAAATTGGCCATGAAAAATGGGAGAATAATTGATTTAAATTATGCATGTCATTGTCATGGAGGTGTGTTGAATTGATATTGAATCATAAGGAAAAAATAAAACTTGAATATGGATATATATACAGGAAATAGTTGAAAGGTATTATTTTGAAGATTTATTTATGAGTTCAAAGATTATGGAAACTAATGATGATGAAATGATCTTATGTTGACAAGGGATATTACTACAATAAGACCACAGTCTAGAAAAGGAGTTGGGATATCACATGCAACAAGTAGATGTCTAACACCTATTTTTTAGTTAATTAATGCACCATTATAATTGTAAAGTTTATTTCTTTACAGTTTTCTAAAGTAACATTGAAAAATAAATAACTTGGTGGTTAGAGAAAGAAAAGAAACTAAAATTAAGATTTGATTAGTCATTTCTAAAATGAGTGACTAATGATACCAATGAGGATAATTAGTATAGACGTTTACCTGAGATTTGATGAGCCATTCCGGGTATCAGAGACTAATTATATCAATAAAGATCATTGATATCGATATCTACCTGATATTTGATTAGTCATTCCCATAATGAGAGACTGATGATGCTAATAATCATTGGTATCGACATTTATCTAGACTTGATTAGTCGTTTCTGGTAGAGAAGACTAATAATACCAATATGGTTCATTGGTATTCTTTGATGTAATAATTGTTTATTATTTATTTCATTGGTTGATGTTTTGCATGTTACACTTTTAAAGGTTGTCACACTCATGCTAAGAGTAGATTTACTTTATTTTTTTTGTTCATATAAATTAGGTATTTCATGTTAAGTTTGGATTGTAATGCATTTAAACAAGAACTTTTAACTTTTATTTGTAGATACATGAAATTAAACGTTCACTTTTAATTATGTATGCTATATAATTTATATAAAATCTTAAGCTTTGCAATTAATATGTTATATAATTAATTAGATATTATACTAGGCTGTATTGAAATTATTGGTAAATGATTGATATGGATTACGATTTAGGATAACTGGATCAAGGAATTAAGAATGTTTATAAAGCAAAATAGGTTTAAGTTGATAACTTGAGACCTCTTATTATAGGAAAAACTATACCAGAATTACGGTAGAAATTGTAATAGAGCACCTATTAATTTGAAATAGGCTAATATTTATATAAAAAAGAAATTTTTAGGAACTCTATAATTAAGAATGTGTTTTGTCCCGAAAAAATTTGGATTGTTATAGTTAGTATCAGAGTATTGGTTAATATCCAGTGGATTGAAATATTGATATGAAATCATAATGTGTTTCATAATGGTGCATATTGCGAAAGGAACTAAGACTGATCCATCCCCGATTCGAGGACGATGAAGATGATCAAGAAGGAGATCCTTTGGCAAACATTGCCTCGCATATACTTACAACATTTGTACACTCCAATAGAGGTAAATATATAGGACACCGGATGATTATGTTTCCCGTCGAGTTGAGATATCATGACCTAAGGCATCTAATAGACAAGGGTAGATAGATAGGCCTCCATCGATGATGCCAACTATCGTGCCTACGCTATATTCAAATCTTATATTTTTAGAGCAATTGGTTAAAGTAGTGGGTGTAGAGTAGAGAAAATTATCACACTTGTACATTGGGTGAAGAGCATACGAGAAATGAGTTATGTGATACATTCAAGAGGAGAAGATCAACATATTGTGAGACATGATTGAGGTAAATTGTAAATATAATGATAAAATCATTTAAAATTTCAATTGGAAAAGAATAAATCGAAAGAAACATATTTTTAATTATAGTAAGACTACGGAAGAAGCTGGGGGATATTAGCTGAGTGGTAAAATTATAAATGTAAACCTCATGTTTAATGATGTAAACTCCAAGTCAATGAAAGCTTTAGGTGAAAATAGTAATAAATTGTATGTGGAAAATAATTATGGTTGAAGATTTGACAAAAAAGAATTATGATAATAATAAAATAGCATGTGTGACATAAATAAGGGTAATTTGGTAAAATAAAGAAAAATATATGCTCATTTTCTTTATAAACCGGCGTCATTAAGAGCATATACAGGAAGGAAGATGTTAAATGGAAACGAAAAATAAAATAAAAAACTACTATTTTAGTTTTTTAATACTAAAAAAATATTATTTTTTTAGTAAAAATATTATTCCTTAATATCTTGTAAAAATATCAAAATACTATTCATTACAATAATTTTTTTACTATTTTTTTTCTTTGATTTTTTTTAAATTTATTTATTTATTTATTTATTTTTTATAAAATTATCTTGATCACATGACCCGTGTTAAAATTTTAATAAATTTATTTGGGTTGATTTGAGATTATTATTATTATTATTAATGTAATTATTTTAATTTTAATTTTTTAATATTAAATTGATTGAAAATTATACAGATTATTTTTAAATTTACTAAGCCGGTTGATGAGTTATATCAAGTTGTTAATTAGATATGTCTAAATACAACTAGATCTTATAAATAACTCTTTACCATTAAAATACATATAAAAAAAATAAAAAATTATATTTATTCTATTTAAAAAATTATATTACCAATTTTACTCATACTCTAACAGAATACGAGGCCAGTAATTTATTCTTCTTCTCTTCTAATTCATGTCATGAGTGGTAATGAGAGTGTTTTTAGTTCTACCAAAAAAATTAACACAAACTTGTGAGATTATTGAGAAATTCTCCCTTTCTTCTTACTCGACAGACACTTCACATTTCAAGCAGCCATAACTGTAATTTTTGGCAACCTTGTCTTCTCATTGTTTGAACCCAAGATTTTTGTAGAAATGGTTGGTAGTTCCGTTTCTAAATGCCCTCGTGGAGCGTGAATCCCTGTTACGCAGGTTGGGTTTCTTTTCTTTCATTTCATTTATACGATCTTTGAGGTATGGTGTTGTATTGTGCACATTTGTTTTAAATCTTGATTTTCTTGAAAGTTTTAGCATTTCTGTGGTTATGGGGATCTTGGTTGTTCACTTTAGTATAATACACAATATTAGGGTTCAGCATGTCTTTGTGAGGAATGGATACAAGGTAGTTATTGATTCGCTTGTTAAAGAGGACTAGGAAACAATTTATACATGGATGGTTCGTTGGGAAATTTATGGAATGTTGTCGCGTGGGAGGAGATAACTGGTCTTTCTTTTTCTCTTGAGGATGTGGGGTCGATGGGTGGAATTGGTGGTCAAATGAATGAAGAAAAAGAAGACAGCTTTAGGAAAAATGAACTAGTGTGATTGTGCAATTTATCAAGGATAGGGTATAGATAGGGTTCTAGTGACAATTTGCAGGTATTGGAGAAATGGGTTTCGAATCTTTTGTCTTCTTTTGATCCAAAGTAGCTGATGAAGCATGCAAAAATTGAAAGGAGATCATGGAAATGAATGGAAGTAGGAGACTTTTGAAACTTACAGAGGGTATTGATGATTTTGTAAATGAACAAATGATAATAAGAGGAGCATTTTCAATCTTGTCAGACGTTTTCAAGAGACATGTTACCCCTGCTCTTGACACTCCTGCTGCTCTTGAAACGAGAGACACATATGGGAAAACACGAGGAGGAAAAAAAGTAATTAATTGTGATCTTGTTGGACAGGGTGGAAAGCCTTGTTCTCTGAAGTATCAACCATTTGTTAGACAAGAGGCTATGATTGGCATGGCTTCTTTTAAAAGGTGTCAAATATCCAAGGTGTATAGAAGAGATAACTCGTCTAAAGTAAGATATCAGGAATTTTAACAATGTGATTTTGATATTGCTGGTCAATATAAAGAAATGGGACTGGACTTTGAGATCTATTGAGGTTTTGATAAAATTATATAATGAGCTAGAAATAGGAGATTATAAGTAATTATTTAAGTAGGTTAAGAAAGGAATGTTCAATTTTTGGGTGTTGTTAAAATTCGCTAAATTATTAGTTAGAGAATTTTGGGAAGAATTCGGGAAGATAATCTTTATAAATTAATTAAATTGTATTATTTTATTCTTTAATGTGTTGTTGGTTAATAAATGAGGTTTAGTCTAATTAACTATGCAAGTTGGAGAAATTTCATGTTAAGTTTGATTTAAATTGATAGATTTTGAAATTTGTAATGTAAAAGTTTTAAGTGAGGATTTAATTTGATGACATAATCATTAACCTATGAATTATAGTATAAATTAATGGTTACCGGATATTAATTTAAAATTTTGGGATGTATATAAATTTTTAAGGATGAGTTTTTAATTCGTGTTATGAACACTAATGGTTATTTTTAGAGGGTTGTAGGATAAGTGTTTGGGGTGGGGTTGACTTTTCAGAAGTACATAAAGTAGGAGTTGAAGGTAACTTTTACTTGCCTTCTAATTTATTTAAATTGTCTTTGTAATTTGTTAGATTTATAAAGTTATTTAATTGTGTTGTGTATAACTGATTGTTACAAGAATTATGTCTACGAGACAGAGATGTATATGTGGTTATTATTGATTATAAAGGTGGTAATTGTGTATGTGATGTGAAATTACTGCAATGATGGTGTCAATTATGTGATTGAAATTAATTGCAATGGTAGACATAAATATATAATGGTGGTTAACCGCAATGTCATTAATTCATACATAAATCGTAATCAAACATAATGATAAAAGATAATATCTGAATATATCCGACTGTAATAACGATAAACGATACGTGAATATGATTTACCACAACAACAAAATTGATAACGAATGAGAAAGTTGGTCATTTGAGTACTAGTTATTTAATTATTATGCCTTCGAGGCTTGTTATACGAATAAATACTTTCGAGGCAGGTTATATGAATATCATGTTTTTGAGGTAGGTAATATGATTATTATGACTTTGGGGCAAGTTATATGAATATTATGCTTTTGAAGCAGGTTAATGTGGAATTGTCATTTAGATTGCTAATTTCAGGTTTTGATAAAAGTTTGTAACTAGACCCAACAAGAACCTTGCATTTGAGAACCAAAGTTATGATATGAGGCAACTTGTAGATAAAATTCATAAATCTCAAAATAATATTAACAATTGGTTTATATAGTAGAAAGCTAATCGTAATTTGACTTAATAGATCCAAACTTGATAAATAGATCTTAACATATTACAAGCTCAAAATAACTAATATAATAAAATAAAACATAATCCAAATAACCCTTAAATATCATTGGCCCTGTAACAAACTAAAAGATAAATAAATAATAGTCCGACTAATTAAAACAAGCCCAAAGTTGAATTTTGTAATTTGTCGGCAAAATTGAAACCCAACTTCAAACGGATAGTTCTCCCTCGTCTTGATGAATTAGAAGATATACCATATGTCATTGGACAGGTTTGGATGTGTATTTTCCAATGCAACTATAATCGCGTCAAAATTCATTCTATAGATCCAGTTATAGCCAAAATAGTACTAAAAGGTCAAGATTGACAAATGTGAGTTTTTTTATTCCAATCTTTTTGTAATGTCTAGAAACTCCACTATAAGCCTTTCTTGAACATGAATTAAAATAATCAAAACTTGTTATTCATTCTTTAATATCCTCTCAAAGTCCATCTTAACCTATGTATCTTGAAGAAGTCCATTAATTACTTCATTGAACTTCTTTGATCTAAGTCTTGTGACTAGACTTAATGAAACCTCTAATGAATATCTCAGTGTTGAAGTTAGGTTCACATCATTATATGTGTGATCCATTAAGTTTTCTAATAAGTTGCCCAAATATAAATTACAATCAATAATTGATTGATTTATTATCTCATTCTCTATTAGATAATCTTAAAAGTCCTGACTTAACTATTCACCACTTCGATCAAATCGAAGTAACTTGATACTCTTTCCAGTTTTTTTTTCAACTTCATTTTTAAATAGTTTGAACCTTTCAAATGATTCAGACTTTCATCAAATACACATGATCATATTAAATTTGGTCATCAATGATGAAACATGTATATCCATCTATAACACAAATAATTATTGGTCCACATACATCTATATGTATAAGACCTAACAATTTATTAAATCTTTCACTCTTTTAATAAAAAGGTGTTTTAATTATTTTACACAATAAACAAGCTTTACAAGTTTCATATGATTTATAATCAAAATGATCAAATACCTTCCTTTATGTAATTTAGTGATTCTTGTTTTATTGATGTGACATAGTCTAGAATGCAATAAATAATATGGTTATTGATTATCTAATCTGGTTTTCTTGTTATTTATATTGAACTTGGATATTTCAATATCATATATATACAAATCATTTTTTTTTTTGCAAAGCTTGCTATACTTTTTATGTTACGCTCTTAAACATTCATAATATGGTCTCTTAACATAGTATTTTTATTTTATACATATATTTTTATGTGTGGTAACAAATGGATAAGAACATGGCAAACAAATTTGGGCTAGACCATTTTGGTCCTATATAGACCTATTGAGAGTTAGTGGAAGCCTTTGGGCTTATCCCAATTAATATAATTTTGAAAAGGCAAGCTTACCATTTGTTCATCATCCTCTAAAGAAAATTGAGGCCAGGGTATTTTATGCTTAAAACTTTGATTTTTCACTCATTTTTTACCCAATATTCTTAGAAACACATCCTAAAGACCTTAATAAATCCGTTCATAGCCTCAAACAACGTTAAAATCGATTAAAAACCCCAAAATCAACCCAAACACAAAAAAACTTCTTGAGCTTAAATCTACCATCTCAAGCGATAATAATGCCAAAGAACACCCCTGTGGAACTCTCTTCATTGAATGGAACCCGTTGACATCAAGATCAACTATTTTGGTAACCAGAATTGATATCAACTAAAACTCTCTCTTTACCATTAAAATCTAACTATTTTCTCTCTTATCTCTCAAACTAGAAATTGAAAAATAAAAGAAATAAAACTTTGTATCAAAATTGAATTTTAGAAAATTGAAGGGATTAAAAATTGATCATTTAGAAAGTAGGATGACGTTTCGTGCCAATTTTGAAACCACCACCTATTTTCATCACCTTTTCCACTACGATTTTTTTTTTCAATTCTATCATTGTATAACAAATTAGAAGCAATTGACCTTCAATTTTGCAATACTAGGATCCAATCAAGGAGAAAAAAATACATGGTGAATTATAAGAGGATGTAAAATGAAAATGTGCATAGTAAAACCTCCTCACCTCTTTGTTTCTTTTATAATCAATTAATGTTATAAATCTTGATATTATAATACTTATTGTTATAGCTTTGAAAATAAAAAACATGTTCCCATATTTATATGCCATTGTTGAATTGGAGTTGAAGAACTTTTATGTTGAATGGACACTTTTAGAACCTTTTTTTTTTTTTGTATAAATGCAATTGTATTAAAGGACAAGGCTGTATAAAAATATAAAGGGCATACCCTAAGATATACATCGTCCTTTAACTCAGATCAAGGCAATAGAAAAAAAAAAGAAAAATCTAAATATAACTTAAAATAAAACTAAAAACAAGATTGTCTAGATAATAATTGTTAAATTGGTTTACCGGTTTGTGGAAAACTCAGAATCGATCGACTAGTTCTACAAAAAGAGTAGACATGCTAAGTGGAACTCCAAGGAAAACAATCTAGAGGTATCTCATGACTCTAAAAGACACTATATAGACCTAAGAGTAGCTATAATATGGTATTTTGGTTCTAGTTCAACCAACCTGGACATGATAAACTCAAAGATTTCCTCACTAATAACATGATGAGGATGATAAGCCTAGTGAAAAACCTGATTATTCCTCTTATACCAAATGAAGTAAACCATGACTGAGAGTACTAATTGAGCAAGTAGATGTAGGAACTCCTTCTTCTATCTATAGTATATGTTTGTCCACTAAAACAAAGGTTGTCATGTTATAGAAGTCCAACTCATAAGAGTACTGCTCATGGTAGCCCCTCATACAGAAGTAGAGAAAGGACACTAAAAAAACATATGGTCATGTGTCTCGATATGCAAGCCACAAAGGATATGTTAAGGAGCTAATGATCTAATAAGCATGAAGTTTGTTTATGGTGTGTAAGCGACCCATAGATACAAGCCATAAGATAAAAGAGTGTTTTAGGATAAGACATAAAAACCAAATAAGGAGATGCATAGAATTTGCGAGTCTCATGTTTTTAAAAACCTCTTATACCAAGTTGATAGAAAATCTCCCTAATAGATGACCTTTCAAGATATAGTGATCTAGAAATGCATTCTTGGGATGAAAATGAATTGAGTCCCAAATAGATTGTGGCTCTTGATTGCTTGAGGGAAAAAAACAAGTACCTTCCTTAATGATGTTTAGGACTTTTACATTCCATAGAAGCCCAGTCGAGGATAGCACCCTAAAAAGTAAAAGGTCATGTAATCGTTGATTATCTAGCAACTAATAGTCTAACTATAGGGAAGTAGTAGTCCTATCACCAATGCATAAAACAAATCTCCCTCTACATCAATCTGTACTGAATAAGATACTCCTCCAAGCCCAAGAGGGAACCAAAGGAGGCTTACCATGCCAGAAAGATCTACACTTAAGTAAGACACTATGAACTCATCCCAACCAAACTAATGATCTCATTAAAAAAAGTCTCCAAACGTGCTTGAGAATAACTACTTTATTCTAAGTCGTAATCCTCTTTACCCTTAAACCTCCCTACTTAAGAGGGTAACAAACTAAAGCTCAGGCTACCTTAGCCTCTAAATAGGAGAGAGAACAACCATTCTAAAAAAAGACAACTATAATACTCTTAATATTTTTAATAACATAGTAGAGCAGAATAAATATGGAACCCCAATATACCTAAATGGAAAAGACAATAGATTTGATCAATTAAAGGTATCCAGCATTAGTAAGAGAAGTTGAAGCCAAAAACTTAATCTTGGAGAGAATTTGATCCACCAAAGGCATACAATCATTGTGTGTTAGTCTAGTAGAGATCAATGGGACTCCTAGATACCTAACTGGTAGAGAACTTAACCTGAAACCCAAAAGAGTCTGCACAGAGGCTCAAAGCTCATCATTGTCTCCTAACAAGAAAACATGGATTTTCTCTAGATTTGTAATAAGCCCAAATAACCCATAAAATCATCCAAAGCCTTCCTCACAATCCCAACCAATTCCATATCTGCCTGACAGAAAATTATAAGGTTATCTGCAAAACATAAGTGAGTAATGATAATCTACTAACATTGACAATGGTATCGAAAGCTCGGGTTCTGCGAAGCCTCTCTAAATATGCCTTCTAAACCCTTCATGGAAAAAAAAAACACAAAAAAATAAAGTGATAAAGGGTCACCTTGCTAAAGGCCTATAAAATATGGGAATAAATTGTGACTTTCCCCATTTATGACCACTGAGAAATGAGTTGTAGACGTGCATATCTCAATCCATCTAACCATGGTGTCAGGTACTCCAATAACCCTTAGCGTCATTAAGATAAATTATCAACTAACTGTATCAAAAACTTTCTTAATGTCTATTTTTAAAGCACATCTAGGTATATGACTCACTAAGTGATAGTTATATATAAGCTCCTGAGTTAACAAAATGGCATCTAATATTTTCCCACCCAAAACAAAGGTAGTCTGAGAAACACCGATAACATCTAAAAAAATCCCATTCAATCTACTCATAATGACTTTAGATATGCATTTGTAAATCACGTTACAATATTAGATAGGTCTAAAGTCATTCATATCTAGGAAGAGTAGAATAATCAAAAGAGCACGACACAACAACAATGAAGTCTCTACCAATAATTTCCCAACTTCATTTTGAAAAACAATAAAGGATAACCATCAAAACTAGGAGCCTTATTATCTAGGATAGAGAATAAGGCTTTCTTAATTTCATCATATGTAATGTATGACTCCAAAGTAAGCACAATATAAGAAGGAATCCTACCATAAAGGTATTAGGAAACATCATTTAAAGTAGTGGCCAGGAGTGTAAAAAGTAGCCCATGTAAATAGTGCACAACCAACTAACCCAGACCATGTTGGTCCTGAACCTGAGATCCTGTCTTCTCAGTCAACCAACAGATTCTATTCCCAACATATCTATGAAGTAGTGATTTGTGAAAGAACTTGGTGATTTTTTCTCCTAAACCATTGAGTCCGAGACCTTTATTTGTAAAACGCCTCCTCATCCTTACACATATGTAAGAATTCCCCAACAAGCTCTTTTTATCTGACCTTTGATACTCTTCAAACTGTGGAGAGCCATCAAGAAGTATATGTGTTATAAACCAATTAGACTTTTCCTCAACCACTCGAATAGAAATATGGCTAGTTTGTTGATGTTGTAAAGATTTCAACTTTGGCTTTAACAAGCCTAGCCTCTTGATAAGCCTATATATAGGGTTATTATCACTAGAATCTGCCAAGTATCCACAATTAAACCCAATAAATCATCTCTATCAGCCTATAGATTTAAGAACTTAAAAGTTGTTTTTACCTTTGGAATAGGACAACCGAATTGGACAATCATAACACTATAATCTAAAGAGTTCTTAGTTAAAAACTTATAATAAGTAGTTGGCCAAGTTAGAGGCACAATTGCCAAAGTCATTCATGTGCCTACGCGAGGTAAGGTCACCCCCATATTTATCAAAGACACTTATAATAACAAAAAAAAGCCTTTTGGAATAAGCCACGATTTAGACCAAAATGCAATGGAGTATCTTGACAAATAATTTCATAGTGTCTAATGCCCCCATATATGTATTGAGGCCATAAAAAAAGTGACAACAAGGAAGCATCTTTCAACAAAATTGGAGACCTCGCAGGTTATCCATTGAAGAGAATAGTGAATCCAAGATACACTATATACCATTTGGTCTAAACTAAAAAGAATATGACAATTAACTATATCTAAACATTAGATATAAATTGTCATGTTAAGGGATTAATAGTTGTTTCTGCTCCTCCATATTGATAGAAGCAATCTTAGTCTCAAGAAGACCCACAATACTGAGTTTATACTTATTAATCCAATCCTTTATTGCTTTATAATTTTGCGAGCTGTTTAGACCCAAAATATTCTGATAACCTAACATATGTAATAAAAAGTGGAAAGATAGTGAGAATCAAAACCAACGATCCTTGCATCCTTTCTCCTTCTTCTTCATACCAATAATTTTAGAATGTGGGTTTAATAGTTCTAGTTAAAGCTTATCTCTAGCCTTTGTGTTCACACCCGAAGTTGTAACAGTACCCAGAGTATCCATAATCTCACTATTGTTTGGCAAGTTCAGAGTTATGCTTTCTATACACTTAGCAAATTTAAGAAAATCATCTTGGTTCTCTTCAAGCTGAGAATAGTCTCTCTTTGAGTCTTAATCCAACCCAATATCATCATTCAAAGCGTCCTCTCCACCAATTTAAGAAGGTTCACCAGCATTGAACTGATCGGCCAGTTTGTGAATTGACCAGTTTCCTGGATAGTAGCTTACAAGGCTTTTATCTTGTTCAACCAGTTGTTTAGTTCTTGGGATGTTTGAATCGGTCAACCAGTTTCTATAGTGCCCAAATGCTTTGTAAGTATCACAGACTTGAGGTTTCCATTCGTACTTAACTATAATTATGATAAGGTTTGAAGATAACTTGCATTTCAACTAGAAACTATGAACTATGGGTAACGAGGCATCCAACTCAATACAGACTCAGAAGTAGTCAAGCTTGGTCTTGTTAAGTGTTTGTTAATTATAAACCAGAGGTCTTCCAACCATGCTAGCCATTCCTAGACCCATTTCATTGCAAAGGGGAAAACCTTTGGAGGAGAACCTATGCAACCACTTTTGAGATTTTCTTTTTTTCAAGAACAAAATATGGGTGTCATGGTTAGATGATAATGGTCTTTCCCCTAAAAATCCACAACCCCTTTTCCATAACTAAGTGGGCATCATCCGCTGTCTTAAAATGAAAAATCAAGAAACCTTGTTATGTCGACATGACATTCTCAAGGACATAACTCTTCCATACCCAAAAGGCAATAGAGTTGGCCGCATGGTTTGACATCCTATAACTAGGAAAGAATCCTATTAAGCATCGATTCCATTTTGATGTACTCTCATTAATGACATTATCCAATATTTCCAAAATAGTATCAATCTCTTGTCATGGAAAAAAAAAAAGCTATTTTAGCTCAAGTTGTTGAGTTTGACACTTTCACTCTATTAGCCCATGAGGTGCTTGAGGTGGAGGTGGTGGTGTTCTTTAGTGTCATAGTGGCAATGTGGGTGGTAAAAGGGTTTTTTTATGGTATCAATTTGGAGGTGGTTTTGGTGTTTTAAGGAGGTTAATGGATGTTTAAGGTGTTGGTCTTATTTGGGTTGGTGGTGTTAAAGATTTTTTTTAGTAGTTGTGGTGGTGATAGTAGTTTGTTGCATTAACCGGTCGACTAGTTCCTAGATAATTGGTGGTCACATCTAAAACTGACAAAAAACGGTTTAAGAAAAACAAAAAGTTTCAGCATTGTTTACATATGATCTCCACCGTTCAGAATAAAGAGGACATCTAGGCAAACCTCCCTAATAAATTTGAAGCAGGTCCAATGGTGAATGAAGGAGAACCAAGCTGGAATCTACGGTAGTCCTGAATGCAGTTTTCCAAAAATAGTGCAGTGGTGATATCTCTCAAACAGAAATAGATTAGAAAATCCAAATAATTATTTTGTAGATCATCATTAGTCACATAACATACTAAAAACTCAATTGAATCTAATGGTGGATGGTGGAGTTATGGCACTGATAACTTATTTCTCTTAACACTCTAAGAATCTATTTTGTTATGTGGTGGCTTCTATATGTCTTGATTTTTTTATCTTCTTATTTCTTTACCATTGAGATACACATATACCAAAATAACCTTCAAACTTCAAAAAACCATTTTAAAACAACTCTAAAAGATCTATAAATCATCTTTTATAGTTCATGAAGCAACTCCAAGAGTTCTATAAATCATCTTTGGGAGTTTAGAGAGTTCAAGTATAAATGCCAACTACAAGAGACCTTTTTTGTTTGAATGAATTTCTTACCAAAATTGTTTCAAGAAGCTTGGATAATAGTTATGTTAAGAATTTTTCTTTCCTTTTTCTTTTTCAACTTCAAATCATGGCTTAACTTGATGAAAACTTTTGGTGTTCTTTAAAGACAAAACCATCTTCGGTGAAGCCAAGATTTGACAGTAAACAAGATCTTGGTAAATTGGTGTTCATTGATACTTGCATGCGTGATATGAGCTACTCTAGTTCTCGCAACTTGTTTATAGCTTTGGTGTTCAAAAAATTATGGGTTTTTTTTCTTTTTATTTTGGGGTTCTTGATATGTGAACAAAATGGTCAAATAAGGACTTAAGAGTGTTTATGTGTCAAAAAAGAGAAGAGAGAACAAAATGGGTTTATTGTGGGTCCTCTTTTTATTCAAAATATAGCTTTGATTTTAATGATAAAGTTATTAGATATCATCTTTATTGTATTTGGTCAAAGAAATAGAGTTTATAAATTGAGGGCAAAGAGCAATGAAGAGGATGTAGATTAAGGTAGAGAGAAATTAAGAGGTTAGCAATTTGGGCAAGGTCTTTGTTAGCAATTCGAGAGTATCCATGTCTTGATTTTTGTAAGGCTAGTTCAATTGATAATCATTGTATTTTAAAAAATTATATTGATTATTTTTGTACTAATATTAATTTATTGAATGAAAAGTATAATGAGACTAAGAGATGAATTTAATTATTCATTTTTTTATGTTTAGAAATTATATTAATGATGTGTCTATAAACCATATGATAAATTTTTCTTGCAATTTCAAATAATTAGCACGCATTAGGTTGGCTAGAATGTTACTCTATAACAATCTAGCCAGATCTTTGAGCACATCCTATTATGTATGACATGTTGTTTTTTCATGATATTTGATGCCTTTGTTTTTATTTTTTAGTTGCATATAAGAATTGTTAATTACCCAATGTTAATAGATAAAGTAGTTATTTTCGTAACAATATCAGAAAACCTATTTTCTTTCTTTAAGGAGAACAAAGACCTATAGTTTATAGTTGGATTTGATGTTGAAAACATGGAGTTTAGTGACTATTTAGTGGCCCTAATCTTGAAGAATTAAGTGTATATTAAAAAAAAGGATATATATTAGGGAGTAAAGGCAATTATAGATATGATTCCTAAGTAATCATATTCAGACTAAGGAGAAGCAATCACACTAGCTGATGGTTCATTAAAATCTTAATAATGTGATGTTATGGTTTTTAAATAAACAAATCACAAACCTTCTACTGTTTGCTTATAACTTTATTGGTGATGATTATGCATTGAGATTTTTTGTCTTTATTTTATATACATGCAATCATAATATTTTTTTTTGTTTATAAATGCTTTCTATTGTCTATTTAAAACTTTTTGTTTTTATATTTTGACCTTATGATCTAAGTAAGAGACAACAATTTCAAATGATTCTCAAATATTATTCACTTAATTTGGTGTTGTGAGATACAAAGTGGCTTTTATGGTTTTAAACAAACATAACCTTGCATTAATCTTAAATACTCATTTATGTGTTTGTGTTTGTTGAACAAACTTTGCAAAGAAAGTAATGGAAAGTTCTAAAAGTTAGGATAAAGCTACTTCGACTAAAGAAATGTTGCATATTTTTTGTGATATTTCTATCAAAGCTATTGAGATGGGA